>Ga0209450_10000096_pt1 | contig 51087 bp, 41 predicted proteins | sample FrelakmetLWP11LW_FD_187149 | JGI IMG/M metagenome (GOLD analysis project Ga0209450, IMG submission 187149) | Freshwater lake sediment microbial communities from the University of Notre Dame, USA, for methane emissions studies - LWP11 LW (SPAdes)... | ecosystem: Environmental > Aquatic >...
GAAGAAAACCTTCCAGGGAAGAAGACGATTTGCTCGAGGGCGGGAAGAAGACGAACGGGAAGAAGACCGAAGAAGATGTCTATTTTCAGATCGCCGGATTCAGTCGAGTTTCAGAACGGCGCTGACAGGGGCTACTGAACTGGAGAAGCAGGCAAGAGCCTACCTTGCTTTGCTGGGCTCCGGTATGACGCCGGAGCAGCGTGCGGACGGCCAGCAGCGGTTGCAGACGCTGAAGAAGCGGTTCAGTATCCCAACGGACTGACCATAGTCATACGCCGGCGATGCAGTACGGAAGTGAAACCGGGACGAGGAAGTGAAACCGGGACGAGGAAGTGAAACCGGGACGCAGCTAGTTTTCTCGACCGCTTTGCGGTAGGATGGCGCTTGATGCCCCGACACCCACGCATCGCTCCTGGTGGACTGGTCTACCATGTCCTGAACCGTTCGGTCGGGCGGATGAAGATGTTCCGTTCGGCCAAGGACTTCGCAGCCTTTCATCAACTGCTGATCGACGCCCACCAGCGCACGCCCATCGGCCTGCTGGGAAATCTAAGGCGTTGGGAGTCTTTGATTATTGCGTGGGGGCGGCCGTGCAAATCGATGCGGCGGTGACAGCGCGATCGCATGGACATGGCGGCGAGGATCATTAGAATCGGCCGGGGTCTTGGCCAAGGACATGGATGCCCTCGGACTACCGCGTTGAACTCGACATCTACAACGGCCCGCTGGATCTGCTGCTCTACCTGATCAAGCGCGACGAGCTGGATGTCTATGACATTCCCATCGCGCGGATCACCGATTCCTACCTGACCTATGTGAACATGCTCAAGGAGATGAGCCAGGAGCACGGTCTGGACATCAACCTGGCCGGGGATTTTCTGGTGATGGCGGCCACGCTCATGGAGATCAAGTCGGCGATGCTGCTGCCCAAGCCGCCGCCGGTCGAGGGGGCCGAGGCGTCGGCCATGTCGGAATTGGCCGACCCGCGCTACGAACTGGTGCAGAAGCTGCTGGAATACAAGCGTTTCAAGGATGCGGCCATGGCCCTGGGACGCCAACAGGAAACGCACCAGGAGCGCTTTGCCCGCGCGGCTCCGCCGCCGCCGGGGCAGGCCGACGAGCCGCCGCCGGTGGATCTGGAGGAAGTGCAGATATGGGACCTGCTCAATGCTTTCAACCGGTTGATGCAGGAGGTGGGCCATCGCCTGCCGCGCTTCCACGAGGTCATCTATGACGATACGCCCATCGACCTGCACGCGGCCGATATCGAGGACCGCCTGCGGCGCGAAGGCCGCCTTTCGCTGCGGCAACTGCTGGTGGGGCGCGCCAGCCGCAGCGAGATGATCGGGGTATTTCTGGCGCTGCTGGAACTAATCCGCCAGAAGAAGGTCTCGGTCAGCCAGGGCGAGGCCTATGGCGAGATGCAGATCGACCCGGCGGCGCCGGCCGCCGCCCAGGAGGCTCCTGAGCAAACCGATGCCCCGGCCGTCACACAGGCCGGAGACGAAGGACCGCCCAAGGCAACGCAGGATGAGCCGCCGGCGGATGCGACCTGACAGTGCGGGAGCAGATGATAGAGAAAGCGTATCGCCACGGAGGTGCGGAGAAAAAAGCAGCCGCAGATGCAGGCGGACAAAAACTCCGTGTCCGCGCCTCTTAATCACCAACTACCAACTGCCAACTCTCCCATTCTCCCTACCCCGGTACTCCGGCCTTCGGCTCTGAGGCTCAGGCTCGAAGAGGTGAGGGCCGCAGATGGGGCACAGATGGACGCAGATAAAGACACTCAGAATGTGTTTATCGCTGTGAATCTGTGGTTAGAATTCTATTGTCGGGCTCCTGGCTCGCTGCGATGAAACAGCCGACTGCCGGCGGGTGGGCGCCGGCCATTGAAGTCCCGCCCGCGCGCAGACCCTTCACTTCGTTCAGGGTGACATAGCCACAGGGCGTAAGAGAGCGGATGCTGGCTGGAGCGTGGCGTTGTCAGAAGCGCTGGATGTTGGCCGGCACGATGGTGACTTTTTCCAACAGCAGGTAATTGCGACCGCGATATTCGGTGACCATGCCCGTCACGCGGAACTGAAGGTCGCGGCCGCTGCTGGTGGCTTCCTTTTCCAAAGCCATCAGTTGCAGATTCGGCAGCAGCAGCATGGGCGGGTCTTGCAGGGTCTTGGCATCGGATTCAAAGGTGAATTCCCACTGGTTGTCGGCGGTGCGCGTCAGGCGTCCCAGGCGATTGGTCACAAAGGTGCCCTCGCGGACCAAGGGCAGGGTCGGCGCATTGGGAGCCACGGCGGCCTGGCCACTGGTGGCATCCGTGAGGGGAGCGTCCTTGATGGGTTGGATGACCTGTTCGGCGGGCGTTGTGGGCTTCAGCAGCGACTTCAGGATGGCGTCGGCCGGGGCGATGGGCGCGGTCGTGGGCGAAGTTGCAGGCGCTGGCTGGGTGGCCTGGCCAAAGGCGATGGCACTCAGCAGGGCCAGCAGGGCTATCAGCGATAGGTAACGCATGGGCGCTCCAGGGTTCGAAGGACTCTTGGCTATGTTATTCCAACGCGGCCAATTTAGCTTGCAGCGCGGCCGGGTCCAGCCCGTGGATGAGCAGGACCTTGCGGGGGCTGCCATGGCCGGCGGCTATCTCGACGGCATTGGTGGCCACGTCCAGGACCTGGGCCAGCAAGGCGATCACGGCGGCGTTGGCCTTGCCGCCTTCGGGCGGCGCGGCGACCTGGACCTTGATCCCCTGGCCATAGCGGCCGACAAGGCGCGTGCGCGAGGCGCCGGGCACCACTTTGACATTGAGGCGAACTGCCATCGACAGCCGGGAGTGTAACAGCGCCGTGGGGCTTGGCCAGCCAGCGGATCAGACCGCCGGCGCGGCGTCGGACTGGGGAAGGTGGCCGGCTTGCAGGCATAGCGCCAGGAAGATGTGGCGAAGCCGATCCAGCGGCAGGCTGCTGAGAAACTGCGGTGTGAAGTCCACGGGAAAGCGGCAGGGCACTTCCATCATGCGCTGGATCAGGGCGGCGCGGTCCATCGCACAAGCCAGGGTGATGATTTGTTCGATGTGCTGCGCGTGCGGCATGGGGATCCTTGAAAGCTTTGCTGCGTACAGGCAAACGGCGCGACCGGTTGGCCGCGCCGTCCTCCCGTCCTCACCCAGAGGCCGATGCCTGCACCTGATGAAAGAATCGGGCCAAGTGGCAGCCGGCTTTAGTGGCTGTAAACTGCTTAACGCAAAGACAAAGCCATGCGAACGGATGATCTGGATTTTGATTTGCCGGCGGAGCTGATCGCGCAGGAGCCGGCCGCGGAGCGTTCGGCGTCACGGCTGCTGTGTTATCGCCGCCAGGACGGTTCGGTGCGGCACCAGCAGTTTGCCGAATTGCCGCGGCTGTTGCGGCGTGGGGACCTCCTGGTATTCAACGATACGCAGGTGGTGCCGGCGCGCTTCGCGCTGCGCAAACGGACGGGCGGGGTGGTCGAAGGTTTGTATCTGCAGACCCTGGCCGATGGACGGTGGCTGGTCATGCTGCGCAATGCCGGCAGGGCGGCCGTCGGCCAATCGCTGCAAATGCTGGGTGCTACGGAGGTGGAGGCGCAGGTGGTCGAGAAGCGCCAAGGAGGGCAGTATGTGCTGGCGGTGCCAAGCGCCGTGTCGGCGATGGGGCTGTTGGCGCGAGTGGGGCGGATGCCTCTGCCGCCGTACATCAAACGGCAGCGCCTGGCTGACCAGCGCGACGAGCTGGACCGTCAGCGCTATCAGACCGTCTATGCGCGGCAGGCCGGTGCCGTGGCGGCCCCGACGGCCGGGCTGCATTTCACGCCGCAGTTGCTGGAGCAATTGGACGAGACCGGAATTGCCCGAACCACTATCACGCTGCACGTGGGGCTGGGCACCTTCAAGCCTGTGGAGGCACCCACGCTGGCGGAGCATGCGATGCACAGCGAGCATTACCAGATCACGGCGCAAGCGGCCGAGGCGCTGAACCGCGCGAACGACCAGGGGCAGCGCATCGTGGCCGTGGGCACCACGGTGGCGCGGGTGCTGGAAAGCCAGCCGCGGCGCTTTGCTCCCGTCGAGGGGGCCACGGACATCTTTATCTATCCCCCCTATCAGTGGCGGCATGTGCGGGCGCTGATCACGAACTTTCACCTGCCGCGCAGCACGCTGATCGCGCTGGTGGTGGCGCTGGTTGGTCTTGAGGAGCAGAGGAGGATCTATCAACTGGCCATCGAGCAGCGCTATCGCTTCTTCAGCTATGGCGATGCGATGCTGATGGAGTGAAGCCGGGCCGAGAGAAATCAGTCGGTGGCGGCGGCGGTTTGCTGAGGTTGGGGCAGGGCGGGCCGACGATAGACTTCAGGCCGGAAGTTATGCAGTTTCTGGGCGACCTGGGCAGGGGGCAGGGGCAGTTCGGGCGAGGGGGCGACCTGGAGATAGCTCAGCGTGCGCTCGATGATGTTCTTGGCCGGTGGCGCGGAGACCGCTCCGCCGTAGTGGGCGACCGTGCGATCGGGTTCGTGGATGACCACGGCCACCACCAGGCGGGGGCTTTCCATGGGCGCGCCACAGATAAAGGAGCTGTTGTAGCGGTTGGCGCTGTAGCCGGCGCGGCCCTCGGAAATGTGGGCGGTGCCGGTTTTGCCGAAGATGTTCCAGTAATGAGAACGGTGGCCACGAGCGGTGCCGCGTACGGGCACGTCGGCCATGATGCGGCGCATGGTGTCGGCGGTGGCGCGGTCCAGGACTTCGGGCAGGACTTCCGGCCGGGATGGGTCGTAGCGGAGGGCGATGTTGCCGTCGGCATCGAGCTGGCCGCGGACGATGCGCAGCGTCGGCAGGCGGCCGCCGTTGGCAAAGACGCAGAAGGCCCGCGCCAGTTGCAGGGGCGTGACCATCAGCTCGTAGCCCTGCGAGACCGATTCGGTGGAGTAGCGCGTCCATCGGGCCAGGGGATTGACCATGCCGGGGTCTTCACCGGGCAGCTCGATGCCGCTGCGGCGTCCAAAGCCGAAGCTGGTCAGGGCCTGGTGCAGACGACTGTTGCCCATGCGTCCACCGAGCATGGCCATGCCTTTGTTGCTGGATTTGACCAGCACATCCCACATGGCCAGGGGGCCGTAGTCGTGCACATCCGTGACGCGGCGGCCATAGGAGGTTACGTAGGCGCCGCCGGGGATGGGCCAGATTTCATCGGGGCGGGTGACGTTCCACATCAGGGCCGGGCCGGCGATGAAGGGTTTGATGACCGAGCCCTCCTCGCAGGGGTCGGTGATGGCACGATTGCGGCGCAGGGCCTGATATTGCCTGGCCTGTTGGGGGTCTTCGACGTTGGCTTCCTGGACGACGTTCTGGGGATTGAAGGTGGGCCAGTTGGCCAGCGCCAGCACTTCGCCGCTGTGCGGGTCGAGCACGATGGCCTCGCCGCTCTTGGCCCGCACCTTGGCGCAGGCCTCGGCCAGTTCCTGCTCGGTGGCCATCTGGATGTTGGCGTCGATGGTCAGCACCAGGTGCCGGCCGTGGCGTGGGGGCAGATAATCCTCGTCGGCGACCGCGACGGCCTGACGACGGGCATTCTTGAGGGCGAGCTTGTAGCCGTCCTTGCCGGCCAGCGTGTCGTTGAACTTGAGTTCCAGGCCTTCCAGGCCTTTTTGCCCGCGGCCGATGTCGTCGCGGCCGACGGTCCCCAAGGCATGGGCCGCGATGGAGCCCATGGGATAGATTCGCTTGCTGGTGGCCTCGAAGCCCAGGCCGGGGATATTGAGCTTTTCGATGGCGGCGGCGGCCTGATCGTCGACCTCGTCAGCCAGGGGCAGATAGCGCTTGTGGCCGTTGGCGGTCAGGACATCCAGCAGGTCGTCGCCGTCGCGGTCGAGGATGCGGCCCAACTGGCGGATCAGCGGGCGCTTATCGGCGGGTCTGCGCGGTTCGGTCTGGAACGATTCGTGCAGGAAGCGAGGATCGGCGTAGAGCCGGCGCGTTTCGATGGTGCCGGCCATGAGGATGAGGTTGCGGTCAAAGAGGGTGCCGCGGCGCGCATGCAGAGGTTCGCGCTGGTATTGCTGGCGCTCGGCCCAGGACAGCGTGCGTTGCCGGCCGATGGTCTGGAGCCAGGCGACGCGGAAACTGCTGCCGGCCAGCAGGATGGCCAGCAGCACCAATAAGACCAACGCGCGGCTGCGACTGAAGATGGGCATAGGTTCGTCCCATAATCTATCGGCCGGGCGCGGTCCAAAGGCACAAAATTAGTGGGTGCAAACCCGTGGGCAGCAGGGGCGAGCTTTGAAAAGGATGCGCTGACGGGACGACGGTGCGGCTATGGGGCGACGTAAGGACTGGTGGGCGAGGCCGCGGGCAGGTAACGCTGGCGAACGTCCTCGTAGACGATGGGCAGGCCGGTGGAGAATTTCGCGGTCGGTTTGGCGATGGTCGATCCGCTGGGCAGCCACAGTTCCGGGTCGGCGCTGCTCATGTCGTCCAGGCTTTGTACGTGCCCGTCATAGAACACGGCATTGAGGCGATAGGCGCCCGTGCGCAGGAACTGCTCGCGCCGGCCATGACGATAAGCGTAGATGCGGGCATCGATGGCGGCGTTGTTGAGGTTGTTGGGCACGGAACGGTCGTAGGATTTGCTGATGCCCCAGAAGGGACCAAAGTCGGAAAAGAGGGTCGAGTTGTGGTCCTGGTCGATGCGCGCGTAGCTGAAGGTGGGTTTGGAGTTGTAGCGCGACCAGCGGCCTGAGTCGGCCAGGAAGATCTTGCGGGCCGGATTACCCAGGCGGGCAATGTGGGGGCTGTAGCCTGGTGGTGCGTCCCAGTAGGGCGTTCCCGGCAAGCCGGCCGCGCCGCTGTACTCGGTGGCGTGGGAGCCGCGGAAGGGCCCAAGCATGAACGCGGCGCCGGTGCAGTAGGAAAGCATCTGGCCATCCTCCAGTCCCGGCGGACCGGCGCTGAGCGTGGCCGTGACGCCGACATTGGCCGGGCATAAAAGCAGGGGCATTTCGCGATAGGCGCGCAGGCGCGACATGCCATCGGGGGCATCGGGGACCTTGAGGCGCAGAATGCCCGCCAAGGGAGCGACGTAGTCGTAAAACTCGATGGGCCCGGGGACATTGTGGATGGAATACTCACTCTTGACGGCCAGATTGCCGGCGTTGTCAAACCACAGGTGGGCCGCGCTGGTCAGGGCCGATCCGGGGAGGTGGCCGTTGTGGTCCTGGGTATAGACGATCATGGCCTGGCCCAGGGTGCGCAGGTTGGCTTGGCAACGGGTGGAAGCGGCCTGGCGCAGGGCTGCGGACAGGGCCGGAAACAAGAGCGACATCAGGAGGGAAATAATGGCGGTGACGACCAGGAGTTCGATCATGGTCAGCCCGCACCGGAAGCAGCGTACCCGCTTCCCACGATAAGATTCCGGCACCCACTGCATCATAAACCCCGAGAGGAAGAACCGCGGCGGATCATAACAGAGCGGGTGCTGGGTGCAAAGAAAAATCTTGGGTCGCGACAGGCCTATTGGGTCAAGACCAGGACGTCGGCCGGATCAAACTCGATGGTGATCTGGGTCGGAGTGTCCACCAAAGCCGGCGCGCTGACCATGCGGAGACGCTGCGTGCCCACTTCAATCAAGTGCTCGCTGGTCTGGCCCAGGAAGGAGGATTCAAGCAGCCGTCCCTGTAGACGGTTGGCCTTGGATGCGCTGGTGCCGTCGTTGACGATGCGAATCTGCTCGGGGCGAATGCCCAGCGTCACCGGGCCTTGCAGCGGCTGGCTGGCGGCCGTGATCGGGCCCGCCGCGGTTTCCACGCGCAGCAGGGTCTGCTCGTGACCGGTGACGGTGCCGGGCAGCAGGTTGGTATGGCCGATGAAATCGGCGGCGAACACGCTGGCGGGGTGGTTGTAAAGCTCGGCGGGGGTTCCCACCTGCACGACCTGGCCGTCTTTCATCAAAGCCACCCGATCGGCGATGGACAAGGCCTCGGTCTGGTCATGGGTGACATAGAGGGCGGTGGCGCCGGCCTGCTTGCAGATGCGGCGGATCTCGCCGCGCATCTCGTGGCGCAAGCGGGCGTCGAGATTGCTCAGGGGTTCGTCCAGCAGCAGGCACGCCGGCCTTACCGCCAACGCGCGGGCCAGAGCCACGCGCTGCTGCTGCCCGCCGGAAAGCTGCGTGGGCTTGCGGTCGGCCAATTCGGTCAGCCGAACCAGTGCCAGGGCCTGCTCCACCTGCTCGTGCTGCTGTTGGGTGGGCAGCTTGCGGACTTCCAGGCCAAATCGGATGTTCTGACGCACGGTCATGTGCGGCCACAGGGCATAGCTCTGAAAACACATGACGGCGTTGCGTTGCTGGGTAGGCTGGTCGCTGACGTCGCGCTGGTTGAAGAAAACCCGGCCGGCGCTGGGCGACAGCAGCCCCGCGATGATGCGCAGCAGCGTGCTCTTGCCGCAGCCGCTGGGGCCCAGAAGGAAGAACAGCTCACCGGCGTTGATTTGCAGGGAGATGTTGTCCAGCGCCACCGTGGAGCCGAAGGTGCGGGTGAGCTGGTGCAGACGAACCGAGGTCATGGACGCGGATTGTACCGGCGCAAATCAGAACCAAAAGAAAGCCGATGGTACCAGGGCCGACCGTGTCACACTGGCCTGGCGCTAGCGGCAAACGCCCTGATTTCGCTGGGTTCGCTGCTGCTGCAGTCGCTGTTGCTGGGCCTGCTGATACTGCTGGCGGATCTGTTCCTGGCGGGCGCGCTCGGCATCGGTCTCCTGCTTGCGGCACTGGGCCAGGGCCTGTTTCGCCTGGTCCAGGCGCTGTTTGGCCGCGTCGTGGTTGGTTTTGGCGGTGGTGAAGTTGGGGTTGTTCTTCACCGACTCTTTGAATTCCTTTTCCAACTGCTCGACAGCCTGGCTGGCGGCGGTGAGCTTGGCCTTGGCCTCGGCGCACTTGGGCTCGGCGGCCATGGCGTCTGATTCCATGCGGCTCACGACGGCGCCAGCGGTCATCACCGAGGTGGCGGCGTTGATGCGCTGGTCCGGGGTGGCGGCGTCGCTGTTGATGATGGCGTCGCGCTCGGCGTCGGCCTTTTCTTTCTCGGCCTTGGCTTTCTGGTACTCGGGCTTGGCCTTGAGGGCATCGAGTACGGGTTTGCGCACCGCGTCGTACTCGGTCTGGGCGGTCTTCAGGGCTTCGGCGGCGGCCTTCCAGTTGGCCGAGCTTTCGGCTTCCTTGCGCGCTGTGGCCTGGGCGGCGCTCATGGCGATGCTGGCCTTTTGCATCTCCGCCTCGGCGGCCTTCATATCCGCGGCTGCTTTTTGAGAGCCGCTACGATCAACAGGCGGGGGAATATTGATTTGCTGGGCCGAGGCCAGGCCGGCCATGAAGAACATAACCAATCCGGTACAAGCCAGTTGCGCGTGTCGCATGTGCTGCTCCTATGAAGTTCGGCTGCCTAAAACACCACGCTTCGTATAGTTATACCACAATCAGAAACAAAAGTTACAGGCAAATTTCTCAGCGCCGTCGCCGCCGGCCGCTGCGCGGGGCGGAGTAATGGCTGCCCGCGGCCGGTTTTGGGCGATGGGCAGGGGGCTTACCGCGGGCGGCAGGCACGGCGCTACGGCGGCCCAGGTGTTCGCTGATGGCCAGTTCCAGCTCGCGGCGGGGCAGATCGACGCGCACAATGACCACCTTGACCACGTCGCCGATGCCCAGGGTCTTGCCGGTGCGCTGGCCGCGCACCTTGCCGGTGCGCTGATCGACATCCCACCAGTCGTCCATCAGGTCTTCGTAGCGAATCAAGCCGTCGACCAGGTAGGTCTGCAACTGCACGAAAATGCCAAAGTTGGCGATGCTGGTGATGACTCCGCTGAATTCCTGGCCCAGTTGCTGCTCCAGCAGTTCCAGGATCTTGACCTTGCGCAGCTCGCGCTCGGCGTCCTCGGCGCGGCGCTCGGTGAAACTGAGGTTGCGCCCCATCTCCACCAGCTCGTCGTAGGAGGGGGCATCCTCCAAGACCACCTTGCGCCGCCGCAGGCCCTTGGGGTCGGTCTGCCGCAGCGACAGATAGGTGTCCAGCAGCCGGTGAATGGTCAGGTCGGCATAGCGCCGGATGGGCGAGGTGAAGTGGCAGTAGTGCTCGCTGGCCAAGGCAAAATGCCCCACGGGCTGGGGCGAATACTCAGCGCGCGACAGGCTCTTGAGCACCGCCAGGTTGATGGCAAAGGACTCGGGCTTGCCGCGCACGGCCGCCAACAGCGTCTGGATGGACCGGTGATCCATGACCTTGGGCAGGCGGTGTCCGGCCACCTGCACGAACTGGCGCAGGCGCTGGGCGCTGTCGGGCTCGGGGCCGGGATGGACGCGACGCAGGAAGGGCACGCCCAGCGAATCCAGCAGCCGAGCAGCGGCCTCGTTGGCCTCCACCATGAACATCTCGATGATGGTGTGCGTGAAGCTCTGGTCTTCCGCGCGGGCACCGATGACCTTGCCTTCCTCGTCCAGCAGCAGCTCCACTTCGGGCAGGTCCAGGACGATCTGGCCCTCGTCCAGGCGGCGCTTCTGGATGCGCCGAGCCAGGGTGTTCATGTCCTTCAGCAGGGCCACGACTTTGGGGTCATAGTCGCGCAGGGGGCGAGGCCCGTCCGGGTGGGGCACGCGGGCGGCGCCGTCGATGATGGCCTGGGCTTCGGTGTAGCGCAGGCGCTGGCTGCTGCGGATGACGGTGTTCTCAAAGTGCGCGCTGATGGGACGCGCGCCGTCGTCGAAGGTGATAAACACACTCTTGCACAGGCGGGGCTGCTTTTCCTGCAGCGAGCACACGCCATTGCTGAGCACCTCGGGCAGCATGGGGATCACATGGCCGGGGAAATAACAGCTATTGCCGCGCTGGCGGGCCTCGGAGTCCATGGCCGAGCCGGGGCGCACAAAATGCGAGACATCGGCAATGTGCACACCCAGTTCCCACTGGCCGGCTTCGTTCTGCCTGAGGCTGATGGCATCGTCATAGTCCTTGGCGTCGTCGGGGTCGATGGTGCAGACGGTGCGCGGGCCCAGGTCCAGGCGAACCTGCGCCTGGCGGCGCGGGTCGAATTGGGCTACGGCGGCCGAGGCTTCGTTGGCCACGGCCGAGTTGAAGGGGCCCGGCAGGTTAAAGCCGACGATGACCCCGCGCAGATCCACGTCCTTCTGGCCGGCCGCGCCCAGCACCTCGGTGATGACGCCCTGGGCGGACTGGTGGTCCTCGGGGAAGACTGTCAATTCCACGACCACCTTGGTGCCTGGCTTCAGATGGCGCGAGGCCGCGTCGGGTGTGAGGATGGGCTCGGTGAAAGTGTTGCCATCCGGCAGCACCACCCAGACCGTGCCCTGGCGCACCAGCGTGCCGGCGAAGCGTCGGTTGGTGCGTTTGAGGATTTCGGTAATTCGGCCTTCGTAGATGGCCTTGCCGTCGCGCTGGCCGCGGCTGGTGATCTTGGCCCGCACGATGTCGCCGGTGATGGCGCCGTTGTTCTGGCCTCCGGGGATGTAGAGGTCTTCGTGAACGTCGGGATCGGATGGCACGACAAAGCCGAATCCGCGGCGGGCCTGGCGATAGGTGCCCACGAACTGGTCCTGCGTCGTCTGCAGCGCCGGCAGCATCACCGTGCCGCTGGCCCCCAGCACGACGCGGCCCTCGCGCATCAGTTCGCGCAGGGCGTCACGGAAATCGTGGTAATGCTCGCCGGCCACAGCCAGTTCACGGGCCAGATGGCGCGGTGGCTGCGGGCGATAGGCCGGACGTTTCAGATGCTCAAGAATACGGGATGGCAGAGGATCAGGCATGTGTTCCTTAAAGGACGGGCAAGCGGTTTAGTCGGCCTGCGAGACGGGGCGGCTATCGGCTGGCTCGAAGTTGGCGCCGGGCATCGCGGTGACGTTGACCAGCGCCCCGACGGCCACCGGGCCGTTGGCCAGGGCAAAGGCCTCGTCGCTGCCCGGCAGATCGACGATGACCGAAGTGCCGGCCTGCAGCACCATCTGTTTCGGGTCGAGCTGGCGGACGCGGCCCTGCACGATCCGCGGCGGGCCCATGATGGGGGCAACGAAGTTTCCGCCGCTGGGCACCGTCCAGATCTTGCGGGCTTGCAGCCGAATCCGACCGCGCACGAAGGCGCCGGCCGAAAGTGCGTGGGTGCACGCCAGGTGCAGGGCATAGTTGGTGCCCGCGGGCCTTAGCACGATGCTCCCGGGCCGAACTTCCTGCACGGTGCCGCAGGCGAGCGGCTCAGTGACGGTGGTCATGGCGACCATAGTAGCATGGCCGACGGGCTCTGCACACCTGTCCGGGCATGAGCGCCGGGTGGGGGCGGTCTGACGGCAATCCCGCCGCTTTTGCGTTTGGCCAATCTGTGCCTGTGGCTGTAATCAGTCACCGCGCCAGCCATTGGTCGTGCAGCCGCACGGAGACGTTGCGAGCCAGGTCACGCAAGGCGTTGCGCCAGTCGCGCTGGCGCGTATGGTAAATAAAACTCCCTTTGGCATCGCGCACATCGGCCCGAACGTCATAGGTCCGGCCGGTTCGCGACATCGACACCATCAGGCCAAAATCGCCCAGTTTTTCGCCCAGCCGCAAGGGCCGCTTCAGCCAGGCCATCACCTGCCGACGATGGGAGGGCTTCAGCAGCACATTACCCGCATCCAGTTTGACCATGAGGCGACTCCTTTGTGAAGCGCCTGTATTTTACCCCACTGGCGCGGCCGAGGCGACGGAAATTTCGTTCGCCGCGGACTTGCCGTGCGCGTGGCGGCGACTAATCTATGGCCGCAGCGAGAAAACCAAGGAGAATTCGCATGTCCAAGCCACGGCGTCGTCGTAAAGTGGGTTCCAAGAAGCGCAAGGCCCGTCGGGACCGTCGCAAGCGCTAGCAGCAGTTGGTGACAACAGGGACGGCCGCGGTTGTGGTGTTGGACTCCAGCCGGTGGCGCCGGCTGCGCGCGGCCGCCTGTGCCGCGAACATCCGTACGGAAGGGAGCAGATATGCCCGAAGTTTTCGCCGACCGGTTGCTGGCAGCGGTCGAAAGCAAGGGGGCCGCGGTGTGCGTGGGTTTGGATCCCATGTACGAGATGCTGCCCGACGCAGTCGCCGGTGAGCCGGCCGCGCGCGACCCCAAGAACATCGAGGCGTGTATCGATGCGGTGCTGGAGTTTGGCACCGCGCTGCTGCGCGTTGTGGCTCCGCTGGTGCCGGTGGTCAAGCTTCAATCGGCCTGGTTTGAGAAATACCTGTGGGAAGGTGTCGAGACCTATTACAGCCTGGTCCAGGAGGCCGAGGAATTGGGGCTGCTGGTCATTGGCGATGTCAAACGCGGCGATATCGGCACCACCTGTGCCGCCTATGCCGACGGCCACCTGGCCGATCCGCCCTTCGATGAGCTGGGCAGCGTGGTGGTGCCCGATGCGATCACGGTGAACCCCTTCTGCGGCCTGGACACCCTGGGGCCTTTTCTCAATACCGCACGCGATTATGGCAAGGGGCTGTTTGTGCTGGTGCGCACCAGCAACCCCGGTTCGGCCGAGTTGCAGGACGCCGTGCTGGACGACGGCCGAACGTGGTCGGAAATGCTGGCCGACCGGTTGGCTGTGCTGGCGGAGCAGCAGGGGCTGATTGGCGACAGCGGATTCAGCTCCGTAGGGGCGGTCGTGGGAGCCACCCAGCCGCATACCATGCAGTCGCTGCGGCGGCGGCTGCCCAAGTCGTTTTTTCTGCTGCCGGGATATGGCGCCCAGGGCGCCACGGCTGAGATGACCCGGGCCGCTTTCGTGAACGGCCAGGGCGCCCTGGTGTCGGCCAGCCGCTCGGTGATTTATGCTCATCGCGATCCCCGGTATTCCCATTTGTCTGACTGGAAGCAGGCCGTCCAGCAGGCCGTGATCGACATGAAGGCCGATGTCAACCGGGTGGTGTCGGGCGGTTGAGCCGGCGCCCACCCCCGTCATCTCAGAACTGTCATGGACGATTTGCGAAACAAGCGTGTGGTGGTGATGGGCCTGGGCCGATTTGGCGGGGGAATCGGCGTGGCTCGGTGGCTGGTGCGGCAGGGGGCGCAGGTGCTCGTGACCGACAAAGCCAGCCCGGAGGCCTTGGCCGAGGCGGTCGGCTGTCTGCAGGGGCTGCCCATCGAGTATCGGCTGGGTGAACATCGCCAGGAGGATTTCACCACGGCTGACCTGGTGGTGGCGTCACCGGCGGTGCCGCCTGGTAACAATTTTCTCCAGGCGGCGCGCACGGCGGGGGTTCCCATCAGCACGGAAATTCGGATCTTTGTCGAGCGCTGCGCCGCGCCCATCTATGGTGTGACCGGCACCAAGGGCAAGAGCACCACCACGGCGTTGCTGGGGCGCATGCTGGGGCGCAAAACGCAGACCCACGTGGGCGGCAACATCGGCGGCTCACTGCTCTTTGAGCTGCCGCGGATCGCAGCGGAGCATCTGGTGGTCCTGGAGCTATCCAGTTTCATGCTGGAATACCTGGCCGAAGCCCGCTGGTCGCCCCACGTGGCGGTGGTGACGATGATTGCGGCCGATCACCTGGACCGCCACGGCACGCCCCAGGCCTATGTGGATGCCAAGAAGAACATTCTGAGATTCCAGTCGGCCAACGATGTTGTCGTGCTCAACGAGCGCTGTTCCGCAGCGGCGCAGTTTGCCGCGGCCACGGCCGGGCGGGTGATCTACTTCGGGCTGGAGAACCGCCGGCGTTTTTCGCTGCTGTTGCCCGGCGAGCACAATCAACTGAATGCCCAGGCAGCGTTTGCGGCCGCCACGGTGGCGGGGGTCAGTTGGGACGAGGCCCAGCAGGCCGTGGCCGATTTTCGCGGCCTGCCCCATCGCATGGAACTGGTGCACGAGCACAACGGCGTGCGCTATTACGATGATTCGATCGCCACCATCCCCGAGGCGGCGGCGGCGGCCCTGTGCGCCTTTGAGCCGCGCAAGGTTATTCAGATCGTCGGCGGGTCGGACAAGAAACTGCCGCTGGATGTGATGATCTCGGCTCTGGGCCAGCGGGCCAAGGCCGTTCTGTGCATCGGCACCACCGGCCCGCGCATCGCCGAGGCGCTGGGACAGGCGGTGCTGGTGGGTTCGGCGCCGGCGTATCGGTGCGGCGACCTGCCGACAGCGATGCGGCAGGCCAGGGCGCTGGCCGGTCCCGGCGATGTGGTGCTGCTGTCGCCGGGTTGCGCCAGCTATGACCAGTTCGCCAACTTCGAGCAGCGCGGCGAGCTGTTCGCGAAGCTGGCCAGGGAATCGCGGTAGCAGTGGGTGTGTGACATGGCTCGCAGTCGCAAAAGCTCAACGGATGCCTCGCGCCGCTATCACGACCGGGTGGCCAGGCGCTACGACCAGATCTACGCCAGCGCTTACTGGGATTTTCATGATGAGCGCACCTGGCGGACGATTCGTCCGCACCTGCCGTCGGACCAGGCCGCCAAGTGCCTGGACCTGGGGTGCGGCACGGGCAAATGGGGACTGCGGCTGCTGAAAAGCGGTTTTGCCACGACACTGGTCGATCATGCCCCCAATATGATTGAGCAGGTCCGCTCCAAGCTGCCCGAGCTGGGGCCCAAGGCCAAGCGGGCCACACTGCTGGTGGCCGACATCGTTGACATGTCGGCCTTGCCCTCCAACGAGTTTGCCCTGGTGCTGGCGATGGGCGATCCACTGTCGATCTGCAGCGACCCGGTGCGGGCGGTGGCGGAAATGCTGCGCGTCTGCGCGCCGGGGGGGCGGGCCATCGTGTCGGCCGACAACAAGCTGGCGGCCCTGGAGCATTTTGCCAAACAGGGCGACCTGGAGGCGCTGGAACAGTTTGTCCGCACCGGTCGCACGCACTGGCTGACCGATGACCAGCGCGAGCAGTTCCCGCTGACCATGTTCACGCCCACGACACTGCGACGGCTGTTTGAGCGGGTGGGATTTGGCGTGACCGAGTTGGTTGGCAAGACGGTGGTCGATGTCCGCCGAAACCCCAAACTGCTGGAAGCGCCCCAGGCGGCCGAGCGACTACTGCGCCTTGAGGAGGATCTGGCACGCGACCCGTCGGCCGCCGCCTGTGCAGCCCACTTGCAGATTACCGCCGTCAAGCCGGCGGTTTGATTCGTCGGACGGCTGGCATTATGATTTTGCAGTATGAACCGCGGGCCCGCGACCCTCACGATCACGACCAGCACGACCACCGCAACGGCGGCTGGGCGCTGACTTCGTGGTTGGGGCCGCGAAGCCTCATGACGCCCGGCGAGCGGCCGGGCGTTTGTGTTTGATGCGTTGACTTCTACGGCGGAAATAACATGGCAGCAATTCAACTACCCGATGGCAGCATCAAGGAAATGCCCGACGGCTCCAGCGTGATGGAGCTGGCTCAGTCGATCGGGCGGCGTCTGGCCGAGGCCGCCGTGGCCGCCCGCGTGGATGGTGCGCTGGTGGATCTTTCCCATAAGCTGCACGGCGCGCACAGGGTGCAGATCCTGACGGAGCGCGATCCCGAGGCCTTGGAAGTCCTGCGCCACAGCGGCGCCCATCTGCTGGCCCAGGCGCTGCGGCACGTGCTGGGTCCCCAGGTGCAGTACACCATCGGCCCGGTGGTGGACAACGGTTTCTATTATGACTTTGAGTTGCCGGCGCCCATTTCCACCGACGACCTGCCCAAGGTCGAGCAGGAGATGCAGCGCCTGGTCGAGGCCCGGCTGCCCTTCGAGCGCCAGGACGTGCCCGCCGACGAGGCTCGCCGCCGCCTGGCTGAGCAGGGCCAGAGGTACAAGGACGAGATCATCGCCGACCTGCAAAAGGAAGGACAAAACACCGTCTCACTCTACTGCCAGGGCGATTTTCTGGACCTCTGCCGCGGGCCGCATCTGCCGCATACCGGCAGGATCAAGGCCTTTAAGCTGCTGAGCGTGGCCGGCGCCTACTGGCGCGGCGATTCGCAGCGGCAGCAGCTCACACGCATCTACGGCACCGCGTTTTTCGAGAAGAAGCAGCTTGAGGAATATCTCAAGATGCTGGAGGAATCGCGCAAGCGCGACCATCGCGTGCTGGGGCCGCAGCTTGGCTTATTCGTAATCGATGATGCCGTTGGACAGGGCCTGGTGCTGTGGAAACCCAAAGGCGCGGTGGTTCGCAACGAGCTGCAGAACTTCATCAGCCAGCACCTGGGCCGCCAGGGCTATCACCAGGTTTTTACCCCGCACATCGGGCGGCTGAACCTGTATCGCACCAGCGGCCACTATCCCTATTACCGCGACAAGCAGTTCCCGCCGCTGATCGATCACCAGGTGATCGACGAACTGGGCAAGGAAGGCTGCTCGTGCGCGGAGCTGAGCAACCGCCTTGAGCAGGGACAGATCGACGGCTATCTGCTCAAGCCCATGAACTGTCCGCACCACATCCGCATCTATGCCTCGGAGCAGCGCAGCTATCGCGATCTGCCGATCCGCCTGGCCGAATTCGGGACCGTCTATCGCTGGGAGCAAAGCGGCGAACTGGGCGGCATGACCCGTGTGCGCGGTTTCACGCAGGATGATGCGCACCTGTTCGTGACCGAGGAGCAGGTGCGCGATGAGCTTCTGGGCTGCCTGGAACTGGTCAAGGTGGTCTTCGAGACCTTGGGCATGAAGGATTACCGCGTGCGCGTGGGCCTGCGCGATCCGGATTCCAGCAAATACGTGGGCGACAGCGGATCATGGGACAAGGCCGAAACCGCCTGCAAGGAGGCGGCTGCCACCCTGGGCGTGCCGTTTGTGGCCGAGCCGGGCGAGGCTGCCTTTTACGGGCCCAAGATTGATTTTGTGGTCAAGGACGTCATCGGCCGCGAGTGGCAGCTCGGTACGGTGCAGGTGGACTATCAGCTTCCGCAGCGCTTCGACCTGACCTATACCGGCGCTGATAACCAGCCGCATCGACCGGTGATGATCCACCGCGCGCCATTCGGCAGCATGGAGCGCTTCATCGGCGTGCTGATCGAGCATTTCGCCGGGGCATTCCCGCTGTGGCTGGCGCCGGAGCAGGTGGAGGTGCTGCCGATCAGCGAGAAATTCAACGAGTATGCCGGTGGCGTGGTCGCGCAGCTCAAGGCGGCCGGCCTGCGCGCCCGTGCCAACCTTTCCGGCGAAAAGATCGGCGCCAAGATCCGCGACGCCACCCTGCGCAAGGTGCCCTACATGCTGATCTGCGGCGAAAAGGAAGTAGCCAGCGGCGCCGTGGCCGTGCGCCACCGTACCGGCGGCGACCAGGGGGCTGTGCCCACCGCGCAGTTCATCGAAAAAGCCAAGGCCGAGGTCGCCAGCCGGAGCGTGTAGCCTCGATCGCGAGTAGACGATATGGCTTGGTCCGTTGCGACAAACACCAGGCGGCGACAAGGCGCTCGGGTCATTCTCGCGACCGCGGTGTTGTGCCTCGTTGTATACGCTCTTGTCCCGCGGGACCATGCGATCACGGGGCACAAGTTCCAGCCCACTGAGCTCGCGATTTTAAGCCCCGTCTGCGTTCGATCGCTGGACTGCCTGTTCTACGCCAGCGCCGTGGCTTCTGCATGGGCAGCAATTCGGGCGATGCGCGAGGCGAATTGGGCGCGGGCGATGGCGACTCCGATCGCATGGTGCGTGGCAGCGATGCTTGCGACGATGGTGGTCTCATTCCGCGCTCCCTGGACTGTCTGCTCCGAAATCGATGCGCCCGAAGGCCGTCGCTACGCTTTTCTGGATACCAGCTTCCTCCAAGGTCAGACAATGGCGCTAGCCGAGGGCCTCGGCGGGCACGGGTTCTACCGCCACTACAAAGTCTTCGGCTCCACCAACGGCGACTCGCCGCGCAGTTACTTGCTCGTCGTCCGGCCAGATTCGCAACCGCAAGAGCGGTACGGGCAGATCTGCTTGATCGATGGGAAGCTGATCGGGCTGCGCTTTGACAACCAGTGCTATATGGTGCATGACCTGGCCACTGGACGGTTTTACGGATTTGAGGAAGTGGAGAAGCTATCACCCTTCTTGATGCTCGACGCGACCACCGTGCTGAACGCCGCGGATGTGGCGTCGATCAAAGAGGCCGCGGGAACGACCGCGATGGGCCATCCGCGGAAGGAAAGACTCGAAGAGGCCGCAAGCCACCCAAACCCGAACGTGCGCAGACTAGCCAGCGAGTTCACAACTGAACTGCGCAGCACGACAAAGGGCGCGGGCGGAGGTTGAGCGTTTGCGATACCATGAGCCTTCGCACAGCCTGAGGTGTTTGCATGACCGTCCAGACCATCAAAATCAGTGGCAAGCCCTACGTGGTGGTTGCGAAGAAGGATTTCCGCAGGCTTGTTGATCGCCTTGCGCGCTATGACGCCCAGGAGCAGCGCGATGCCGCAGTGGTGCGCAAGCGTTTACGCTCGCGCCAGCCCTTGATTCCCATCGACCAGGTGAAAAAGGAACTGGGGTTGTGATGGGGAAGCCGCTACCGCGTCTCTGGCGCGGCTTTTCACTATATCTTCAACTTAAGTTGCCAGGCCGCGGCCAGTGAGGTCTGGTCGATCAGCGTGGCGATGGTCATGGGGCCCACGCCGCCGGGGACCGGGGTGATCATGGCGGCCTGGGCGGCGGCCGGTTCATAGTCCACATCGCCGCATTTTTCCGCGGTGTGATAGCCGGCGTCGATGACGATGGCGCCGGGATTGATCCAGTCGCCCTTTACGAAGCGCGGCTTGCCCACCGCGGCCACGACGATATCGCCCTGGCGCACCACCTGGCCCAAATTCTGCGTTCGCGAATGGCAGATGGTGACCGTGGCATGCGCCCCCAGCAGCATCATCGCCATAGGCTTGCCCAGGATGGCCGAGCGGCCGATGACCACCGCATGCTTGCCGGCCAGCGGCACGTTGTAGGCCTCCAGGAGGCGCATGATGCCACCCGGGGTGGCCGAGCCGGGCACCGAACCCCACGGCCCGAAGCGCGGGCCGTCGCCGTGGTGGTCGCCCAGGCCCATGGCCCCGAAGCTGTGGATGGTCACGCCGTCCACGTCCTTGACAGGCGCGATGGCCTCGAACGCGGCGCGCTCGTCGATCTGCCGCGGCACCGGGTGTTGAAGCAGGATGCCCGAAACCGCCGGGTCGGCGCTGAGGCTGCTGATTTTCTGGACCAGTTGCTCGGTGGAGGTGCTGGCCGGCATCTCCACGCGCAACGAGCGCATGCCCACATCCTCGCAGCGCTTGCCCTTCATGCGCACGTAAGTCACGGAGGACGGATCTTCGCCCACCAGCACGGTGGCCAGGCAGGGGGTGATGCCGGCCATCTGCTTGATCTTGGCGACGCGCTGGGCGCATTGGTCCAGGATCGTTTGCGCGACCTTCTTACCATCCAGCAAAACAGGTGTGTTGTTCATGCCCGGCATGGTAATGGGCGCTGCTGGGGCTGCAATCGGCGGAACTGGTCATAGCACCAAATTACCAAAGATAGCGCTCTCTGTACTAGATTTACCCGGCCCCCATGGCAGACTAGGGGGCGCTGGCGTTGGCTGCGGATGGAGGCAGCCTTGGCGGCTGGCCCAACCTGGCTGGCGGCGCGGCGGTGACAGGTGCCGGTTTCGATACAAAGGCGGTAGACGTGATTCCCGACAAGACTGGCGTGACATTTCGCGAGATGCTCAGCGGCGGCCGGTTTTACTATGGCGCGGAACTGGTGACCACGCGCGGACTGGCGCCGGCCGGGCAACCCCACAAGCTGGTGGAGATGGGCCAGGCTTTGGCCCAGGACCCGCGTATCGGCTGGATTTCCGTGACCGACAACCCGGGTGGCAATCCGATGCTCCCGCCCGACTGGCTGGCCAGCATCCTGCGCGACAAGAAATGCGAGGTGGTGGTCCACCTGACCTGCAAGGACCTGAACCGCAATGCCCTGGAGTCGGCCGCCTGGCGCTACGCCGCCGAGGGCTTTGAGAACATCCTGGCTATCACCGGCGATCATCCGGCCAGCGGCTACCAGGGCCAGGCCCGGCCGGTGTTTGACCTGGACTCGGTCTCGCTGGTTGCCATGCTTTCGGTGATGAACCAGGGCCTGGAGGTTCCCGGCCGCAAGGGGCCGGAAAAGCTGGCCAAGACGAACTTCTATATCGGCTGCGCCGTCTCGCCCTTCAAGCGTCACGAGCGCGAACTGGTCCCGCAGTATTTCAAGCTGGCCCGCAAGATTCGCTGTGGCGCGCACTGGGTCATCCCCCAGCTCGGCTATGACATGCGCAAGTTCCATGAGCTGAAGCTGTTCATGGAATGGGCCAAGGTGCAGGCCCCGCTGGTGGGTAACGTCTACCTGCTCAACAAGACGGTTGCCGGGCTGTTCAATGCCAACAAGATTCCCGGCTGCGTGGTCAGCGACGAGCTGAACGAGCTATGCAAGAAATACGCCGGCGGGCCGGACAAGGGCGTCAAGTTCTTCACCGAGCTGGCCGCCAAGCAGTTGGCCGTCCTGAAGGGCATTGGCTATGCCGCGGGCTATCTGGCCGGCATCGGCAAAGCGGAAACTTTCGCCAAAATCATCGACCTGGCCGAGAGCTATGGCGCCGACGACTGGAAGCTCTTTGCCAAGGACATTCAGTTCCCGCAGGCCGATGAGTTCTACCTCTTTGAGAAGGATCCGCAGACCGGCCTGGGCAGCGGCCAACTCAACGCCGCCTACCTGGAGTCGCTGCGCAATCCACCCAAGTCACAGTTTGTGACCCTGGGCTATCGCTTCTCGCGCAAGGTGCATTCGCTGGCTTTCACGCCAGGCAAGGGCCTGTTCAAGCTCGGGACACGGTTCTACAAGAAACGCCAGGCCAAACAGGACGGGCTGCTGTCGCGCATGGCCTACACCGTCGAGCGCGCTTCCAAGAGTATCGGTTTTGGCTGCAAGGATTGCGGCGACTGCTCCCTGCCCGACTGTGCCTATCTGTGCCCGCAGGCTTCCTGCTCCAAGGGCAGCCGCAACGGCCCCTGCGGCGGATCGCACAACGGCCGCTGCGAACTGGATGACAAGGAATGCCTGTGGGCTCGCGCCTATGACCGGCTGAAATATTACGGTGAGTCGGAGCATTTCCTGGAGGGCCCGGCCGTATTCACCGACGCCAAGCTCGAAGGCACCAGTTCCTGGGCCAACATGTACCTGGGGCGCGACCACCACCACGCGGTCCAGCCCGAGCCGCCGCCGGCTCCCGCCGAAGCTCCCAAGCCCCAGCAGCCCGACAAACCCTCAACCTAAAGACACAAAGGAGAAACATCGTGGCGATCCAAGGCCTGACCATCATCGGCGAGTCCATCAACGACTCGGTTCCCTCCACGCACAAGCTCTTCGATGCCAACGACATCGAGGGCTTGAAGAACCTGGCCCGCTCCCAGGACCAGGGCGGGGCGGCCTACATCGACGTCAACGTTGGCCCGCGCTCGGCGGATTTTCTGGCCGACATGGTGCGCCAGGTCCAGAGCGTCACCGCCAAGCCCCTGTCCATCGATACCCCCGATCCGGTGATGGCCGAGGCGGCCTTGAAGGCCTATGACCGCGCCCGCGCCGGCGGCCAACTGCCCGTCCTCAACTCCATCTCGCCACTGCGCATGGAGATGTTCAACCTGACCAAAATCATGCCCTTCAAGCCCATCCTGCTGATCTCCGAGCGCATGGAGAACGGCCGGGGCATGCCCAATCACACCGCCGAGGAGGAATACGCCACCGCCCAGGCCATGCTCGCCGAGGTGCGCAAGCGCGACATTCCCATCAGCCACTGCATCATTGATCCGGCCATTGCGCCGCTGGCGACCGATTCCGAAGGCCACCTCCGCCGCATCGTCAACACCATCCAAAAGATTCACGGCGACCCGGCCTTTGCCGGCGTGCACATGTCGGTGGGGCTGAGCAACTTCACCGTCATGCTTCCCTCCAAGCGCGCCGATGGCATGCCCGTCAAGAACGCCCTGGAAAACGGCTTCCTGACAATCGCCACGCCCCTGGGACTGGACCACGTCATCGGCTCGGTCAAGCGCCAATATGACCTGCTGCCGGCCGATCATCCGGCGATGCTGTGCATCCATGACTGCCTGAAGCTCGATGGCTTCGATGTCATCATGCGCGTGCAGGAGTTTTATTCCTGAGCAGCCTTTTCACCCCACGGAAACCCATTATGCCCACAGCCAAGCCCATCATGTCCGATATCGAGATCGCGCGTCAGGCGTCGATGCACCCCATCGCCAAGGTTGCGGCCAAGCTCGACATAGCCGAGGCCGACCTTGAGCTTTACGGTAAGACCAAGGCCAAGGTCTCGCTGGACCTTTACCAGCGCCTCAAGGACAAGCCCGCCGGCAAACTGGTCCTGGTCACGGCCATCACGCCCACGCCCGCCGGCGAAGGCAAGACCACCACGACCATCGGCCTGACCGATGCCCTGAATCGCCTGGGGCGGCGGGCCACGGTCTGCATCCGTGAGCCGTCGCTGGGGCCGTGCTTCGGTATCAAGGGCGGGGCGGCCGGCGGCGGCTATGCCCAGGTCGTGCCCATGGAGGATATCAACCTCCATTTCACCGGCGACTTTCACGCCATCGGCACGGCCCACAACCTGCTGTCGGCGATGGTCGACAACCACATCCACCACGGCAACGTCCTGGGCATCGACATCCACCGCATCAACTGGAAGCGCGTCGTGGACATGAACGACCGCGCCCTCCGCGACATCATCGTGGGGCTGGGCGGGTCGGCCAACGGCTACCCGCGCCAGAGCGGCTTTGACATTACCGTGGCCTCCGAGGTCATGGCCATCTTCTGCCTGGCCGAATCGCTGACCGACCTCAAGGCGCGCCTGGGGCGCATCATCATCGGCTACAGCAAGGACAAGAAGCCCATCACCGCCGCCGATCTCAAGGCCCACGGCGCCATGGCCGTGCTGCTCAAGAACGCCCTGGCCCCCAACCTGGTGCAGACGCTGGAGAACAATCCGGCCTTTGTCCACGGCGGACCGTTTGCCAACATCGCCCATGGCTGCAACAGCATCGTGGCCACCAAGCTGGCCATGCGCCTCAGCGAGTACACCATCACCGAGGCGGGCTTTGGCGCCGACCTGGGGGCCGAGAAATTCCTGGATATCAAATGCCGCTACGGCGGCTTCCACCCGGATGCGGTCGTGCTGGTGGCCACCGTGCGGGCCCTGAAGATGCACGGCGGGGTGGCCAAGGATGCCCTCAAGACCCCCAACGCCGCGGCCGTGGAAAAAGGCCTGGACAACCTCGTCAAGCACATCGAGAACCTCCACGGGTTTGGCCTGCCGGTGATCGTGGCCATCAACCACTTCACCGCCGACACCGACGAGGAGATCAACGTCGTGCAGGCCCGCTGCGAGGCCATGGGCGTCAAGGCCATCAAAGCCTCCCACTGGGCCCAGGGCGGGCTGGGCGCCGAGGACCTGGCCAAAGCCGTGATCGAAGCCACCAGCAGGCAGCGGGCCGCCTTCAAGCCGCTCTACGAAAACGATCTGCCGCTGTGGAAGAAGGTGCGCACGATCGCCCAGAAGATCTACGGAGCCAACGACATCATGGCGGATACCAAGGTCCGCCAGAAATTCGAAGATCTGCAGAACGCCGGTTATGGCCACCTGCCGGTGTGCATGGCCAAGACGCAGTATTCCTTCTCCACGGACCCGAACCTGCGCGGCCGGCCGCACAACTTCGATGTCCCCATTCGCGACGTTTCGCTTTCGGCTGGCGCGGGCTTTGTCGTGGTGCTGACCGGTGACATTATGACCATGCCCGGCCTGCCCAAGGTTCCTGCCGCCGAAGTCATCGATGTCGATGAGCAGGGCAACATCATCGGTCTATCGTAGCACCGTCACCAGCAACTAGTGCAGCCTGAACATGCTCGACTTCCTCTATAAAGAGCGCATCATCGCCCCGGAAGGTTTCAACCGCTGGCGCGTGCCGCCGGCGTCGATCGCCATCCACCTGTGCATCGGTTCGGTTTATGCCTGGAGCATCTTCAACCCACCGCTGATGAAGATTCACGGCGTGGTGGGCAGCGCCTCGACCGATTGGAGCCTTTCGCAGGTCACCTGGATCTTCACCGTCGCGATCGTGTTCCTGGGGCTGTCGGCGGCCTTCGGCGGCAAGTGGCTGGAGCGCGTTGGCCCGCGCATGGTGGGCACCGTTTCGGCCTGCTGCTGGGGCGGGGGTTTTCTGATTGGCAGCCTGGGCATCCATCTGCACCAGCTCTGGATGCTCTATCTGGGTTATGGCGTGATTGGTGGCTGCGGCCTGGGGCTGGGTTACGTCTCGCCGGTATCGACGCTGATCCGCTGGTTCCCGGACCGCCGCGGCATGGCCACCGGCATGGCCATCATGGGCTTCGGCGGCGGGGCGATGATTGGGGCGCCGATCAAGGAATGGCTGCTGCGCCTGTTTGCGGTGGCGCCACAGGATTTGGGCGTGGCCTCGGGTCTGCAACTGCTGACGCAGGGCGGCGTGCGCGTCGTTGAAATTGCCGGCAAAGCCAGCGAGGTGATCCTGGCCAAAGGAGCCGATGGCCTGGAGCACGCCTACCTGGCCGGCACGGGCAGCACCGGCGTGGCGATGACGTTTCTGACCCTCGGTCTGGCGTATTTCGTCGTGATGATTATGGCCGCGTTTGCCTATCGCGTGCCGGCTCCCAACTGGAAGCCGGCGGGCTGGCAACCCGACGCCGCCGCGCAGGCGGGCAAGATGATCACCGCCAATCACGTGCACATCGACCAGGCCCTCAAGACGCCGCAGTTCTATCTGCTCTGGGTCGTGTTGTGCTTTAACGTGACAGCCGGCATCGGCGTCCTGAGCGTCGCCAAGACGATGATGGGCGAGATTTTCGGCACGGCCCTTCCGCTGATCGTCACCGCCGGCTTTGCCGCCACCTATGTGCAGGCCATCAGCATCTTTAACATGGTGGGGCGGTTTGGCTGGGCCAGTTTCTCCGATCACCTGGGCCGCAAGCCCACCTATCACGTCTTTTTCATCGCCGGCACGCTGCTGTATCTGTCGATCCCGCTGTTCGCCAGCCGGGTCAGCGCCCATCCATCGGTGCTGTGGCTGGTGTGTTTCTATGTGGCCACGATGCTCATTTTCACCATGTATGGTGGCGGCTTTGCCACCATCCCCGCCTACCTGGCCGACATCTTCGGCACGCGCTACGTCGGCGGCATCCACGGACGGCTGCTGACCGCCTGGAGCACGGCCGGCGTGCTGGGGCCTCTGGCCATCACCTCGCTGCGCGAGCACGCTGTCAACAAAGCCATCCACAACCTCGCCACCGCCGTTTCGCCCGCGGCCTTTCAGGCCAAGTTTGGCGCCGGTCTGGATCAGCTTGCGCTGCTGGTCCAGAAAAAGACGGTGACCATCGCCAAGCTCATGGAGATTGCCCCGCCCGGTACGGTTAATCCCTCCAGCACCCTCTACAACACCACGATGTATTTGATGGCCGGCCTGCTGGTGGTGGCGCTGATCGCCAATGCCCTGGTGCGCCCCGTCCACGAAGACCACCACATGCCGCAGGAAGAGCCGGTGCACGCCCAGGACGAAGAAGCCGAGGTTGCCGCCGAGGTCGATTAAGCGGCCGACGCCGCCACGGATTTCTGCGGCAAGGGGGCTGTGTACTGATATTGCGGGTCTTGTTTCTGGCGGCGCAGAATCTGGATGATCTGCCGCCAGACGGGCAGCAGGCCATGGGGCGTGGGCGGCAGATCGTCCTTGATCAGCCGATGCAGTTTCCCCAGGTTATAGCACGGGACCGCGGCGTACATGTGGTGCTCGGTGTGATAGTTCATGTGCCAATAGAGAAACCGAAACACCGGGTTGAGATACATCGTGCGGCAGCACAGTCGGAAGTCGGGCACCTGGTCGCGCAGGCCCGCGTGCTGGGTGTTGTTGCACAGATACTGAAGCCAGCCGCCGCAGAAAGGCGCGATCGCCGTCACCACCGGCACCATCCACCAGCCCATCCACAGAGAAACGCCGATGATGGCCGCATGTCCCAGCAGCAGAAACCTCGCCCAGTTGACACTGCGGCGCCGCAGTTGGGGCTGGTCGGGCGGATAGATCCGGCTGTCCCAGTCGCCGCTGAAGATGCCCAGGGCGCGGCGCACGCTGCCGCGCAGCACCTGCCACATGTACAGCGGGTCGAAAAATGCCCGGCCCAGGAAGCCGCCCAATGACAGCGGCACCGGCAGCAGCACTTCCTGGTCGTCCGGCGGATGCAGGGTGTATTTGTGGTGCTCGGTGTGGCTGGCCCAGAAGCCCGCGTAATTGTGCCAGCCCAGGAAGCTGAAGATCCACAGAAAGGGACGATTCAGCCAGCGGGTTCTGAAGACCGAATCATGGACCAGCTCGTGGACGGCATTGATCAAAAAGAAAGCGACCGTACCGTGCAGCCACACCAGCAGCACCACCACCGGCCAGGGCGTGCGCCCGGCGGCCAACACCACCGCGGTGCCCGTGGCTGCCAGCACGGCCAGAAAACCCACGGACTGCAGCAGTCCCTTGAGATCACTGCGGCGGTTCAGCTCCGAAAGCTGTTGCCGGCTTACCGGTGAACGATACCACTGGATGCGCAGTGGGGGGGCTTTCTCACGCATCGATCTATCTCCACCCGTGCTGGCCCAGACCGGCCGCCGCCGGCAGGTCATGGTAGGGGGCCGGTGCCAGACCAGGCAAGAATGAGGCCGGTGCCGATCAGCCACCTGCCAGGGGGGCCTGCGGGGCCTTGTGGCAATGAATCAGGGAGCAGCAGCGTCGGAGAACGCGACGCCTCGACGCCGCGGCGGCAACGCGACGAAGACCTTGCCGGCACGCCCTTTCTGTCACCCTGAACGAAGTGAAGGGTCTGCACGCGGACGGGGCTTCGCTGACCAGCGCCCACCCGTCGGCGGAATGTCCGATCAGGGCGCGCGTGAGCAAGCGACCAGAGAACGCGACGCATGGATGCCGCGACGGCAGCGAGACGAAGGCTGGGAACGCCAAGCTCCAGCTTGGCCATCCGCCGGCAGTCGAAACAAATGTGAACCACGGAGTCGCGGAGGCACGGAGAAGTAAACTCAGTGTCTCGGTGTCTCGGTGTCTTGTGGCGACACGTTGTTCATGTCATGCTGAGCGCAGCGAAGCATCTGCACGCGCAGAGGCAATCGGCTACGGACACCCGCCCGCCGGCGGATTTGCCATCAGAGCCGCGCGCGTGAGCAAGCGACCCGAGTTGGCCTACGTTGCTCGGTCGCTCCCTGACGGTCGCGGCTCTGACATGCCGCCGGCTTCTTGTGCGGACCATTCTGCTGGGAGCCAGAGTTCCTGGGAACGCCGAGTTCCAGCTCGGCCTGCTCTGGGGGGCGTCCGACTCCGAGCGTAGCAGTCTTTCCCGCAGCCGCCGTTTCGGAGATGATGACGCGCAGGTTGGGACGGTCCGCCTCTCGCACCTGGAGTCGCCGTCCGCCCCCGAACGCCGGCCTGTAGGCGGAGTTAACTAATGCAGCCAAGCCTACCACATAGGCTACAACACGCCCTGACTAGCTCATCAGTCCGGTGGATGCTCCTCTGTCTTCTGGCACTTACCCAGCATGGTTGCCGCCCAGCGCAATCGGCGTCGGCGCGCCCCAGCACTGGCCACGCGACGGCCACGTCGTCGTCCTCATATCACCTCAGCCGTGAAGTTCTGCGGGAGAAGATTCGCCGATCTGGGCTTGTCCTGAATATCACCGCCTACTCGGGCGACGTTGACGTGCTAAAGGAGCTTGGTGCGGCACCACACGTGCGAGAACTCCACATGTACCTTTGGTCCCCGCGCGAGGCGGGACTGAGGCATGTGTCAGCGCTACCGGAATTGGAGGTTCTCCATCTCGACGGTGTGACCGACGACGATCTCAAGGAACTCACAGGCTGCCCGAAGCTTCGCAGTCTGGATCTGAACTGCACGGGCGTGATGGGCGTGGGTTTGGCCGGGCTGGCTCGATCTCCTCTCGAAGTGATTACCATGCTCGGCGGCGGTTCGGACGAGGGCCTACAGGTCATATCAACCATTGAGTCGCTCCGTGAAATTCACTGCAGCGTAACCTGCACTGGCAAGACGCTCCGAGCGCTCGGCCGACTCAAGCGGCTGCGGGTTCTCAACCTGTACGGGGTCTGCGACTTCTCGGCCGAGGACCTGCGTCCGCTCGTTCAACTGCCGGAGCTGCGCGAACTCTGCTTGCGGGGAATCGCTGCGCGCAGAGATACAATGCCCATTGTGTCCCAACTGAGCGGACTGCGCGCGTTGGACTTCGGTGCTGACAAAACTGTAAACGATGAGTGGCTCGCCTGCCTTGAGAATCTTACGTCACTTGAGCGACTGAACCTCGCTTCCACCGGCGTGACCGATCTCGGAGTGCAGCGCTTGTCAGGACTGCGCAACCTGCGTGAACTGGACCTTTCCGCACTGCCCATAACCGACGCCGGCCTGCAGAACCTTGCGGGGTTGGAGAAACTGCGGCGCCTCGATTTGAGCGACACAAAAATAACCGCAAAGAGCGTGGCGGTTCTCGCCAGTATGCGTGGACTGCGTGAAATCAGGATTTGGTCTGCCAGTTTCAGTCCCGAGGCCGTGGCCACCTTGCAGCGCAGCTTGCCGGACGCGGTAGTGGAGGGGCGGCGGAGATGATTACCTGCAGGACTGTGGGCGTCTCCCACCATTGGATGCAATCAGCAAGCGGTGGGCGAGTACGCCTCACCCTACCAACTACCAACTATTCACGGCATAAAGGGAAGGTATGCCCAGGCCGCCGACTTCGTCGCGATAGCGTCGCGGCGTAGCGGCATCGCGTTCTCCGGTCGCTTGCTCGCGCGCCCTGATCGGACATTCCGCCGGCGGGTGGGCGCTGGTCAGTGAAGCCCCGTCCGCGTGCAGACCCTTCACTTCGTTCAGGGTGACAGAAATCGGAACCTTGCCCTCACCCGCCAAACCGCCATCGGCCGCACTTGCTCACTTGCCTCTGAACACCGCGGCCGATCTGTGGTACAACAAAGCCTATGAGTCGCCGATTGTTTCTGCGTGCCCGGCCCCATACCCAGCGGCCGGATTTTGTGCTGGAGCCGATGGAGCAGCGCCGCCTGCTGGTTGCCACCCTCAGCCCCGAGGGACTCCTGAGCGTGGTCGGCACCGGTAGCGCTGACAATATCGAACTCACCATCAGCGGCGCTGACCTGACGGTGGATGAAGATGGTTCGCCCACCCTCTTCGCCGCCGCGGACGTGCTGGCCATCAGCATTGATGCCGGCGGCGGCGACGACCGCGTCGTCCTCAGCAACGCCATCATCGGGGCCACGATCCGTGGCGGCGACGGTGATGACAAGCTCTTTGGCGGCGGCGGCGATGACGTGCTGATCGGCGGAGCGGGTGCCGACGAGCTGGACGGCGGCCTGGGGATCGACACCGCCGATTACTCCGAGCGCTCGGCCGACCTGACGCTGGTCATTGGCGGGGGCAACGTCAGCGGAGCGGCCGGCGAAGGCGACGACATCCATAGCGACATCGAAAACGTGACCGCCGGCAGCGGCGATGACACCCTCACGGGCAACGGCGCCGACAATATCCTGGAAGGCGGCGCGGGCAACGACACGATCAACGGCGGCGGCGGGGATGACATCCTGCGCGGCGGCTCGGGTAACGACCAGATCACCGGCGGCAGCGGTTCGGATATCCTGGCCGGCAACGATGGGGATGACATCTTCTTCGCGGCCGACGGCAACAACGACGCCCTCAACGGCGGCTCGGGCACGGATACGGCCCAGAGCTACGATCTTGGGCTGGACACGCGCAACAGCGTCGAATTGCCCGCACCCGAGATCACAGTCTTCCGCGGTTCGGAAACCTTTGTTTCCGGCGCCGGCACCTTCGACTTCGGGTCCACGGTGCTGGGCGGGACGGGCGCAGCGCGCACCTTCAGTGTGCGCAACGATGGCGATGAAGCGCTGACCCTGTCCAACCTCGGCGTCCCCGCCGGCTATACCATCACCGACAACCTGCCGGCCAGCCTGGCTGCCGGACAGACCACCACCTTTACGGTCCGCCTGGATGCCGACGCCCTGGGCGAATGGAGCGGCCAGCTCAGCTTCGACAACAACGACGCCGACGAGAACCCGTTCGTCATCAACATCACGGGCACCGTGGTGCCGCCGCCGGCCCCGGAGATCAAGATCGAGGTCGGCACCACGCTGCTGGTGGACGGCACTTCGCTGGTTGATTTCGGCAGTGTCACCCGCGCTGTCAGCACCCGCAACAAGATTTTCACCGTAACCAACACCGGTACGGCCGACCTGACGCTGGGCACGCTGACGATCCCCAAGGGCTTTACCCTGCTGGAAGGCCTGGTCGCAACGCTGGAGCCCGGCCAGAGCGACAGCTTTACGGTGCGGCTCAATAACTACAGCGCCGGCGATCGCCTGGGCACGCTCAGCTTGGCCAACAACGACTCCAACGAAAACCCCTTCGATTTCCAGCTCAAAGGCCACGTCAAAGCGCCTGAGATTTCCGTGGAGCGGGGCACCACCAAGATCGCCGACGGCACCGCTACGTCCATCAGCTTCGGCACCGTCAACCAGGGCGCCAGCGCGCCGGCCCGCACTTTTACCATCCGCAATACCGGCGATGCAGCCTTGACGGTGGGCAAGCCCACGGTCCCGGCCGGTTTCAAACTTTCGACGGCCCCGCCGACCAGCGTCGCCGCCGGTGGCAGCGCCACCTTTACGGTTAAACTCCTGACCAGCAGCACGGGCCTGAAGAAAGGCACCGTCAAGTTCTCGAACAACGACGCCGACGAGAATCCCTACACGTTCCCCATCTGGGGCAAGGTGGTGGGCGTATCGGTCGTCCGCGACTCGGCCGGCGTCCTGACAGTGACCGGTACGGTCAACGCCGACCGGATCGTGCTCAGCGGCGGCAGCACCGTGCAGGTGTCGGCCAACGGGCGCTCGCTGGGCAGCTTCAGTTCCGTACGTCGCGTGGTGGTCAACGCCGGCGGCGGCAACGACCAGGTCCTGGCCGGCGCGCTGACCATTCCGTCACAACTCAACGGTGGCGATGGGAATGACACCCTCACGGGCGGCGACGGCAACGACACCCTGCGCGGTGGGGCGGGCAATGACACCCTTACCGGTGGCTATGGCGTGGACTCGCTCTATGGCGACGCTGGGGACGACATCCTTAATGGCGTGGACGGCACGCCGGATGCCGTGCTGGACGGCGGAGCCGGTAACGACACTGTCAGAGGTGACCCCACGGATTCCAAGAGCGGGACCTGAGCCAGTGCTGCCGCACGCCATCATTTGCCATGCAACGGGGCCCTGTTCATAATGGGCTACCTTACCGGGTCTTTTTTCTTGAACACTGTTTTTCTCACCGGCGGCAGTGGCTTTGTTGGCAGCCATACAGCCAGGCTCTTCCTGGAAAAGGGCTGGGCGGTACGCGCGCTGCTGCGCCGGCCCGGCCGCCCCGGCCTGATGCCGGCGGGGGTGGAGGTGGTTCCCGCCGCTTTGGATTGTCCGGATTCCTACCGAGACGCCCTGGGCGGCTGCGACGCCGTGGTGCATGTGGCGGGGGTGGTGAAGGCTCGCACGCTGACGGAATACCGACAGGCCAACGTGGTGGGGACGCGCCTCTTGACCGAAGCGGCTTCGGCGGTTTGTCCCCAGGCGATGTTTGTCCATGTGTCTTCCCAGGCCGCGGCCGGGCCGGCTCTTGCAGGCAAGCCGGTTTGCGAGCATGATAGGCCCCATCCGGTTTCGTGGTATGGCCGCTCGAAGCTCGAAGGCGAGCAGGCGCTTACCGCCTGCTATCGGGGGCCGTGGTGTATTGTGCGGCCGTCAGTGGTCTACGGGCCCGGGGACCCTGGCCTTCTGCAAATGTTTTCTGTTGTGGCCAAGGGAATAGCGCCGATTTTAGCCGGAGGAAGACAACGCGTGCAGGTGCTTGCGGCCGACGATTTGGCGCGTATCCTCTTGGCGCTTGCTTGCCGGCCCGATTTGGCCGGCAGGCGGTTTTTCGCGGCCGGTGCGACTGTGACCACCGGCCAGTTGACTCGAGAGGTTGGATGCTTGCGTACTCCGCCTGCCCGACCGGTGCCGGTTCCTGGCTGGCTGTTGTGGCTGGCGGGCATGGTCGAGTCGGTTCGAGAGACAGTTACGGGTCAGACGCTGCCATTTAACCGGGACAAGGCCCGGGAAATGTTACAGCCCGACTGGACTTGCGACGGTCAGCCGCTGCTGCGGGAGCTGCAGATCACGGACCTGGAGCCCTGGCAGCAGGGGCTTGCGCGTACTTGTCGCTGGTATGTGGCCAATGGCTGGCTACCCGGTTGTTTTGCAGGCGTTTGACCCCCTTTTCAGGTGCTCGACAGAATTTCAGGAGGTTTGCGTTGCGAAAACTGGCCGCCCATGTCACGGACGAGCAACATCGCTCGCCGGTCTTTGACAAATGTCGAACGATCGGCCAGCGCGTCAAAGGCCTCAGGGAAGCAGACCTCTACTGCTACTTCAGAGTCATTGAGTCGCCCCAGGACCCCGAAGTCGTCATCGGCGGTCAGCGCCTGGTCATGCTCGGCTCGAATAACTACCTGGGGCTGACCAATCATCCCAAGGTCAAGGAGGCCGCCGTCGAGGCCGTGCGCCGCTATGGCTCGGGTTGTGCCGGCAGCCGTTTCCTGAACGGTACCCTGGCCATTCACCAGGAACTGGAAGAGAAGCTGGCGTATTTCATGGGCAAGCCCGCCGCCGTGACTTTTTCCACCGGATTCCAGGTGAACCTGGGCACCATTTCCTGCCTCGTGGAGCGGGGCGACGTGGTTTACCTGGACAAGCAGGACCATGCTTGCATCATTGACGGCGCTCGCCTGTCCTTCGGCGAGACGCGCAAGTTTCTGCATAACACCCCCTCGGAGCTGCGGCGGCAGATGGTCGCTGATGACGATGCCCGGGGCCGGCTGGTCGTAGTGGACGGCGTGTTTTCGATGGAAGGCGACATCATCAACCTGCCGGAGATCGTCGCCATCGCCCGGGAGTACCAGGCGGCCGTGATGGTCGACGATGCCCACGGCATTGGCGTGCTGGGCAAGCGCGGGCGAGGCACCGCCGAGCACTTTGACCTGGAAGACGACGTGGACCTGATCATGGGCACGTTCTCCAAGTCGCTGGCCAGCATCGGCGGCTTCGTCTGTGGCGAAACTGACGTCATCGAGCATGTGAAACACACCGCCCGCAGCCTCATTTTCTCGGCGGCTCCGCCCCCGGCTTCGGTGGCGGCGGCGTCGGCGGCGGTGGACATCATCATGCGCGAGCCCGAGCGCCGGGAGCAGCTCTGGCGCAACACCCACTTCATGATGAAGGGGCTGCGCAGCCTGGGCTTTGACACCGGCCACTCCGAGACGCCGGTGATCCCCATCGTCGTGGGCGAGGACCAGACGGCCTTTGCCATGTCGGTGCGCCTCCATCAGAAGGGTGTGTTCGTCAATCCGGTGGTTTCACCGGCCACCCCCAAGGGCCGGGCGCTGCTGCGCACCAGCGTGATGGCCACCCATACCGAAGCGATGCTGTCCCGCGCCCTGGAGGCCATCGAATCGGTCAGCCGCGAGTTTGGAGTTCAGCACTAGAGGTGCTGCCATCCAGCGGCAGCCTGCCCGCGATATCCAGGATGGCCAGTTCTTCGGTGTCGATCATCGAGTTGCCGCCCACCCGCCGAGGCGTGGGGCGCTTTCTGCGCATGCCTTTTGGGCTGTATCGCGACGACCCCAGGTGGGTGGCGCCGCTGCTGAGCGATGCCCGCAAGGTTTTTTCGCGGCACAATCCCTTCTTTCAGCACGCTCGCATGAAATTGTGGGTCGCGATGCGCAGCGGCCGGGATGTCGGCCGCATCGCCGGTATTGTCGATGACCTGCACAACCAGCGGCACCAGGACGCCACCGCTCACTTTGGTTTTTTTGAGTGTGAGAACGATCCGGCCGTCGCCGCGGCGCTGTTCGACGCCGCTGCCGTCTGGGCGGCCGGGCAGGGCATGCGTCGTCTGCTGGGACCGATGAACCCTTCCAGCAATGACGAATGCGGGATGCTGATCGAGGGATTCGGTTCGCCGCCGGTCCTGATGATGAACTACAACCCGCCTTACTACCCGCCGCTGGTGGAGAAGGCAGGGCTGAGCAAGGCCAAGGACCTGCTGGCTTTTGACTTCCCGGTGGCGCCCGAGCCCCTGGAGCGGCTGTCGCGATTGTCGGCCGCCGTCCAGCGGCGAGAAAAAGACCTGGTGGTGCGCAACATTCGCCGCAAGACCTTTGCGGCCGACCTGGCCAAGGTGCGAGAGGTCTATAACTCGGCCTGGGAGGACAACTGGGGCTTTGTGCCCATGACCGAGGCGGAAATCGGCTTCATGGCCAAGCGCCTCAAGCCGTTGGTGGTGGAGGACCTGCTATTTTTGGCCGAGGTCGGCGACAAGCCTGTGGCTTTTATGATGGCCATGCCGGACTACAACCAGGCTCTGCAGCACCTTCGCGGCCGGCTCCTGAGCCCGGGCCTCTTCAAAGCGCTGCCCTATCTGCTGGGGCGCAGGGTACCCCGGTACGTGCGCTTGATCGCCCTGGGCGTCTGCGGTGAATACCGCGGCCGGGGCATCGACGCGATCATGTTTGAGCGCGCCCTGGAGGCGGGCTTGCGGCTGGGCTTTGAACGCTGCGAGCTATCCTGGATGCTGGAAGACAACGAGATGGTCTTGCGGGCCGGGCGAGTCTTTGGCGGTAAACATTACAAGACCTATCGCCTGTATCAGCGGCCGGTGTGATCAGACCTCGGGCGCGCCGTGGTCACAAAACGGCAGGCACGTCCTGCCTGGCGGGGACGGCAGTGGCCCGACGGTATAGGGCCGCGCCGATCGGAACCATGGCAAAAGCCAGCACCAGCCCCGCGATCACGTCAATCACGTAGTGATAACGGCAATAGATGGTGGCCGCGATGACACCCAGCGTGCAGAAGAGGGCAATCCAGAACGCCCACCGGGTTCGTCCATAGGCCAGGATCACGCACATGACCGAGATCATGGTGTGGCCGGAGGGGAAGGCATCGTTCTTGGTGTTTTCCAGAACGTTAAGCGTATGCGCAATGGTGCGCGAGATGGGGCTGGCCAGCAGATCGTCCATGGCCCCGGCATGCAGCGTTGAGCGCGGTCCCAGTGCGGGCACCAGGAAATAGCCGACATAGGACACGTAGAAGGCCAGCGTGATGACGAAGATAAACTCGCGCCCCCAGTCCGCGCTTTTGCGCCACAGGGAAATGGCCACCACCAGGGGGACGAAGTAGTAGGTGCAGTAAAGAAGGAACATCAGGTCGCTGAGCGGGCGGGAGAGCCAGCGGGACAGCCAGACCGTGGGGTCCACGCCCAGCAGCCAGCGGTCGATGGCGATCAGCATATCGTCGCGCCGGATGGGGTGAATGGCGGGGATCAGGGGGCCGATGCTGTCAAACACCAGCGGCACCAGGACCAGGGGATAGAAATCCGTCGCCAGCCGCACCGCTGCCGGCAGTTTGGGCCGGCGCGCCAGCCATGCCATCACGCCCACGCCAACGGCCATCAGCAGCAGGCGCAGAGCCAGCGGCCAGGGATTGGGGAGCCTGCCCGTGACTCCGACGAAGGCTGTCAGAGCCAGGATCATTGCGACGAATGCCAGATTGATGACGTCGAGCGGTCGTTTCACGGCACCAATTATACTCGGCGCAGCATGCTGGGCAGTAGTGGCGTCCCGCCGGGAAATCCTACGAGCGCTTGAGGAAGTGGCCTACTTCGTAGACCGCTCCACAGACGGAAGGAATGCCTTTCATACGAAGAACCTGCCGCAAAGCGAGAACATCAGCGGCGGCGGCTGCAATTTCCCTGTGCGTGGAGAAATGATGCTGATGGATGTCGTAGCCCAAGAGACGAAAGCCCCAGGTCATCAGGGGGCGTTCCACGGGAACCCCATAGACACACTGCCCGCCCGGCCGTAGCACCCGCGCAATTTCGGCCATCGCCGTAGGGAGTTCCGCCGGGCGCAGGTGCTCCAGGACGCTTATCAGCAGAACGCTATCGAAGGCGCATGCGTCGTATGGCATCCGCAGCACGCTGCCGTTGCGCAAGTCCGCCTTCACGCCGCGCTGAGCAAAGTTGGCCTCCACCAGTTTCGCGTCGGCCGTCAGGTCCAGTCCGTGTACCTCGCGATACAGTTCGGACAGATTCGGAAGCGCCAGCCCGGAGCCGAAACCCACCTCCAAAACGCTCTTTCCGCCGCTCAATTCGTTCAGGCACAGTTCAACGCGCCGGCGATACAGCCGCCCGACCACGGGCCAGTGATAGAATCGGATGGGGTCATCCTGGAGTACACCGACGTATTGATCGGTCGGCAGAAGATGGAGGCGGCGCGTGATGGGCATCGGTGTCACACAAACTTCAGCCGTCGTGCCGCGACGGGCAACATGCGCAGCAGCAGCAGACCATGCCTCCAGCGGCGAATATTGGTGGTCCCGTAGGTTCGCTGCCGGTACCGGATGGGCATATCGACAATCTTCAGGTTGAGTTTTGCAGCCCCGAATAGCAGGTCGAAGTCGCCGAAGGGATCCAGATGACCGAAGTAGGCGCGGTTGGCGGCCAGCAGTTCGTAATCGTCCTTGTAAAGAACCTTCGTGCCGCAGAGTGTGTCTTTCACGGTCTGGCCGATCAACCAGGAAAACGCCCAGGAAAAGAACTTGTTGGCGCCCAGATTAATCAGCCGCATGGCCTTGCGTTCCGTCGGATACACCAGGCGCACGCCATTGATGAATTCTCCCTTACCGCTGATCAACGCTTCGTAGAATCTGGGCAAATCCTCCGGGGCCACTGTCAAATCGGCGTCCAGTATCATCAACACGTGGCCGCTCGGCTGCGAAAATCCCAGTCGCACCGCGTCGCCCTTGCCGGTACCGGTCTGGCGCAGCAACTTGGCCTGGCGCTGCGGATACCGGCGGATGGCTGACTCAACAGCCTCGGCAGTTCCGTCGTGAGAGTGGCCTTCTACGAAGATCAGTTCAGTGCCGCCGCCCATCTCCGGCGTGCGCTCAAAGATGGCCTCAACGTTACCGGCTTCGTTGCGGGCCGGCACAACCACGGACACCCTGGGTGTCCGTGGGAGGGCGACCGGGCGTGGATGCGGTCGGGCGACCACGAAATTAGTCATGGCCAGCCAGCGGAAGGGAGGGAACCGCACCAGCACGCGATTGCACAAGCCGCTGAAAGGCGGCAGCGGCAATGGGCAGAGCATCTCTTGCCAGGAGCGCAAGACTTGGAATCCGGCCAGGTCCAGCAGGTTGCGGACATCTGGCACCGTCAGCCAGTTTTGAGGAAGCGTCGGACGTGCTAGCCCCAGTTTTTCAGCCATCTTAAGCGGCCACTCCCACACTCGGCTGTAGAAGTTTAATACAAGCCGCGTCCTGGGTGCGCACAGCTTCTGACATTGCTCCAGCACCGCCTGAACGTCCCACACGTCGTTGATAAGGTCAGAAAGGATGATGAAATCAAACTTCTCCTGAAGCGGGAGGTCGTGAGCATCGGCCTGAATAAAACGCAGATGACCAAACAAGCCCCGCGCCTTGGCTACTGCGGCGGGCGACAGATCAACGCCGATGCCCAATCGCGGCGACAAGGCGGCCAGGAGTTCGCCCTTGCCGCAGCCGAGGTCCAATACCTTTTGGCTCGGAGGAACCAGCAGCCGGTAGACGTGCGCCAAGCGCCGCTGGTAATAGCCGCCCAGGCCGCGCCAACGTAACTGCGCCACCTGATCCCAATGGGCCGCGCGCTCCCGACGGTACGCCACAGCGCTCTGGACCTCGTGCACCATGGTAGGTGTTTGCTGCAAGCGGCGCCATTATGCTTTGCGTGCGGCCAGGTGCAACGCTGGCCGCATTGCCGCGTCGCCTGAGCAAGGTATGATGCGCCGCTACCTGGATCTGATGCCGTCCGTGACCATGGTGCATTGTGACCCGTTCCAGCCAGATGCGGTGCCCCGCCAAGGGCCTTCTGGGCCGCGCCGCGGCAGCCTGCGCTGGCTGGTAGCCGAGCCACTGGTTTGGGCCGTACTGCTGGCCATGGTGGCCTTGGCCCTGCGGCTATGGTCCATCGGCGATCAGGGGATGTGGGTGGACGAACTGTTCACCATGGCCCAGACTACGGGCAGTTTCCAGCGCGGCCAGCAACTCGTGCCAGACAACCAGATTGTGCAGCCGCCCCCGGCCTTCACGGCCCTGGAGCAGGCGGTGCCATGGTCGCAGCTCTGGAAGCTGCCCAACGACTGCCACCCCCCGGTTTACATCATGTTGCTGCGTCTGTGGCGCCATCTGCTGGGCCCGGATGATGTAGCGGCCAGGAGCCTGTCTGCCTTGTGCTCTGGAGCGGCCGTTCTTCTGATCTTTCTGCTGGGCCGCGACTTGGCAGGCGCCGCCACGGGTCTGTGGGCAGCAGCGATCATGGCCACATCGTCGACGCAGATCTGGTACGGACAGGAAACACGACCGTATGCGATGCTGCTGCTGGTTGGGCTTGTGGCAGCGCTGGCGCTGGTGCGAATTGAACAGCGCGGACCGACCGTCGCTCGACTCACTGGATTGGGGGTTTGCCTGCTGGTCCTGCCCTTAATCCATTACTTCAGCCTCGGGCTACTGCTGGCGATGGGACTGTATGCGCTGGTCATGCCTGCGGCAGGGCGCCGCCGCGCCCTGGCAGTGGCCGCTGTTGCGGCCGTGGTATTCGTGGCGGTTTGGGGGCCCTCGCTGTGGCAGCAGCGACACAATGTCGGCCAGGGGTTTTTGCTGGAGAGAGGCCCCGGCCATGTGGCCAAAACCCTCTGGCGCATAGCGGCGTTGCCTCTACGCTACCTGAGCAGTGTTCCCTATGAGCGCTTCAGCCCCCTTATGGTCGGCGGCAGCTTGCTGGTGTGGCTAGCGACCGCGATCCTGTGCTGGTGGCGCCGTCAATTGTGGCTGCCGACCCTGTGGTTCGTGCTGACGATCGCTTCTATCACGGCGCTGGACCTGCTGCGCGACACCAATCACCTGCATTGGATCCGGTATGTCTTGCTGGGTAGTCCGCCGTTTTACCTTCTGGTGTCCGCAACCGCAGGTCGCCTGCAATGGCGCTGGCTGGGGCATGTGCTGCCGGCCGCGTGCCTGCTGGTATCGTTGCTGTTCCTGCGGGATGCCTACCGACCTTCGCGATTTGAGTGGCGCGGGCTGGGTCTGTATATGGAGCAACAGATCCCGGCTGATGCCTTGGTGGTATTCGCGCCGTCCGAATATGATTGGTATCCGCGCGCCCTGTGCATAGGCCTGTTGCATTACTGTCCGCCTCGGCAGCGTGGTGTCCTGATACTGAAGCCGCCCATCCCGCAGAGCATCATCAGCGAACTACATCGTCGCAGGCAGTTTTGGGTCGTGGCCGACAGGCCGGACAGTTTCCTCAACGCGTTCCCGTCCGCTGTGGTAGGGGCGGGCGGGTGGGCACCGAATGTGGCGTGCGCCTTTCAAGTCACTCTGGACCCATAGGTCTTAAAGGCACCAAGGGCGACGCATGCCAAAGTTCAACATCCTGCAAGTTCAAGCCACTCCCAACCCCAACGCCAGGAAGTTCGTGGTTGACGGGGTGGTCAGCCAGAGCCCTGTAAGCTTCTTCACGGCCGAGGCAGCGGCCGGTCATCCGCTGGCGGCGGCCCTGTTTGCCATCGACGGTGTCAGTAATGTCTTGCTGCTGGGGGACTTTGTGACGGTGGGCAAGAGGCCGGAGGCCCGCTGGCCTGCGATCGTGGCAGCCGTCAGGAAAGTGATGCGAAAAATCTGAAAGGGGTAACGATTTTTGCACCCGGGAAGCGAACCAGAGAACCGCGCGCGGCGTACCACATGCGCGAAGTGTTTCTCCCCTCCTTGCCCCGTAGGTCTCACCCACGCCTACGGGGTTTTTTATGCGCTACGATGGCGGGCCGGGCCTCAGGGATTGTGACAGACCTCGCGCAAGCGCCCGGCGGCATAGCGGAAGTTGTCCCAGGATACATCCGGCGGAATCAGATGATCAAAGCCCGGCAGGTAGCGCCCGGAGGCGATCATTTCCCGCGCCTTCTCGACCTCCTGATCAATCTCCGCCCGGCCCAGTGCCAGGGCGCGCTTGTCCAGGCCGAACATGATGCCCAGCGCGGGGTACTGTCGGCGAACAAGGCGAATGTCGTTTCCGGCCTGGACCTCAAAAGGCATCATGGCATTAACGCCGTGTTCCATGAAGACCGGCATAAGCTGTGCGCAATCGCCGTCGGTGTCCACGGATATCAGCCGTACTTTGTGGGCTTTGGCAAAATCCACGATGCGCCGATAGCACGGCATCATAAAGTCACGCACCATTTGCGGTGAGATCAGCGAGCCCTGCCGGCCGGACATGTCCTCCCAGATGTGGATGTGGTCGATCTGGACCTCCGCGGCCACGCGCTGGTAGACGCTCAGCCAGAGCGTCGTCAGGTGGTCCATCATGTCGCGGATAAGGTCGGGCTGCTCGTAGAAACCCATGAGCAATTCTTCGACCCCCAGGAAATCGCGCGGAGTGCCGAAGACTCCCCAGGGGAAGATGCCCACCTGCACCGCTTCGCCGGTCTCTTGCAAGCACGCACGAAACGCGTCCCAGTCCTGCGGAATGCGGCCGGGGGCGTTGGGGTCCAGATGTTCTTTCTTCAGCCGGTCCCAGTCGTCGGCCGACTTGACCGGGTAGTCCAGCCACTCGGGCATGCTATCGCTGCCGGAGATCTGCCGGGTGACGATGCCGCGCTCGTTGCGCACGATCTCGTATTCTGGTGTCTTCTCGATGACCTTACGCTCAAATTCCGGCCAGATCCCGAATTTCACGTCCGGCACCACGAAACCGCGCTCATAGCCCAGTTCCTTGCCGATGTCGAGCTGCGGGTTGCCCGATTCCTGTCGCCAGCGGCGCACGGTGCTGCCCCACGGATACCAGCCCAGGCCCACGCCAAAGGGTACGCGGTCTACTTCCTGGCCGCTCAAACAGCGCACCAGTCGCTGTCCACAACTCAACTGCTTCATGGTTTCTCCCAATTGAACGAACGCAGTACCAACAGCCCCATGAGGTTCTCATCTCGGCCGAAATCCACCGGCCCGGCCCAGGAGGCGCTTTCGCCGGTGGCATGACGATGTTGCACGAAGTTAAAACGCAAGAGCGCGGGCTGGCGCGCCTGACCGGGCTCGTTCAGAAGCGTCCAGGGTATCGCCAGCTCGCCTCGCCACACATGGCCGGCCGACGACTGCTCCTGCTGCACGGTGGTGACATAGCGCACGCCGGCGCCCAGGATCGGTTCCAGTGGAACAGCCCGGTTGCGCCCGGCGGGGCGCCGGTCGACCTCGATCTGCCCGCCCGGGCGGCAGATGAGATGAACCAGCGGGCCGGCCGTGTTGTCGGCATAGATCGGCTGCAGCATGACCTCGGCCAGGTCTTCGCCCCAGGCCCGGCGGAACTGGTAGGTCTCCACGGCGCCCCTGGCCAGGCCGCTGCCGGGGGCTTGTGCGCCTTCCAGGCGGAAAGCCAGGTGCAGATGGACCCCGGTCCAGGCCGAGAAAAGCTGCGAGGAAGTCGAAGCCATCACCAGTTCCTGCCGCTGCACCGCCGGCCGGCTGAGCATCTTCACCAGTTTGCCTTCGTGAATGGAGTCGGCGTCGGTCCAGTCATCCAGTGAACCATCCAGGCGGGGGACGATCCCTTCGCGCCGCTCGCAGGCGGCCACGGGCAAGCGCAGGCGCAGCAAGGTCTGGCGCCGGTTCTCGCCGTCAATGAAGGTGATGTCGACCGGCTGTCGAGTCAAAGGCGAAATATGGCGCAGCTGCACCTGGGCTTCGATCCGGGCCGGAACCACGCGGTACATCAGCAGTTCGGGAATGAGGTTTGGATTGGGCGATACTTTCCACCCGGATTCGGCGGGCAGGCCGGTCCACTGCAGGCGGTTTTTTGAAGGGCGGGTGTCGGCGGCGTTGTAGATGTCCAGCTCCAGGCGCAGGTCGACCAGGTCGGGGTCCAGACCCTTGCCGGCCTTGCCCAAGGCAAAACCCCAGGCGGCGCTGCGACCCATGAGCATGGGGCGTTCCTGTGGCTGCATCCAGGCCAGCACCGCCTGTCCAAAGGCCGCCTCGTCCGCTGGTGACGCGGGCTGACTGGTCGGTCGCAAGGTGATGGCCCGGGCCAGCAGTTCCAGTCCCTGTCGCCATGCCTCCGGGTCGCTGGTGCCGCACATCAGTCCATAGGCCGGATCGGGCGATTGGCGCGGATCCAGTTCGACGGGCTTGGCCATCAGCCGGGCCATGATCATGGCCGGCACCCACTGTCCGCGTTTACGCGCCAGGTTCAGATACTCGTAGTCCTGCTGGGCGCGCATCAGCCACTTGAGCTGAATACTGGGCAGGGGCTGGTCGGTGCCAAACCAGGTACCGGGATAGAACCAGACCAGCTCATCGGGCTCGGCTGGCGAACGGGCGTCGTGGCGGCTGGGCAGGGGGGAGGCCCAGCGCACCAAAGTCGCCTGACGCAGAAACGCCAACCACGCCCAGAGCCGGATTTCGCGCTGGTCCGTTCCGGCGCCAGCGTAGGGAATCAGCCCTTCCACGTCGGTGCGTAACCACCGGCCGGATCTATTGCGATCCGGTGGCACCGGGTGCGTGACTAGGGCTGGGCTGGCGGTCAACAGGCGCGGCAGATCGGCCGGATCGACAAGCCCGGTGGTGGCATTCTGATTCAGGTGGAGCTGGTCTTCTTCCAAAGGCACGGCCACGCGCAGTTTCAGATGGGCCCCCAGGACCGTGGCCGCGTCGGCCGACAGCAGCAGAGCCATCGGCGGGCTGATGCGTCCCGGGCCGGCCGGTTCCAGTGTTGCGGCGCAGCGTCCCATCCAGTCGAGCTGTTCGAAGTGTGAAGCCACCGCCTGCCAATAAGCGCGCTGCGCCTGGGGCTGAAGCTGGTCGTACTGCGGCGTGCGCGGCAATGGCCAGAAGCCCAGCGGAACTCGATTGACAAACCCCTGGCCGCTGAGCCACGGGCCAACCAGCGAATCGAAATCCTCCCAGTGGCAGGTGGGGGGTGCCGCCGGATCAAAACCCCATTTCACCACCGGACCAAGTCGGGGGAAGTTGACCGAAGCTCGATGCTGGTGGGCCACTTGAACCAGCTGGTCCAGCAGCGCCACGGCCGGGGCATATTTTGCATCGGTGCGATTGATGTATTCCGGGGTCACACCCTCCAGCACCCGCGGATACAGGCGCTGCAGTGTGGACCAGTTGACCTGGCTGGACATGACTAGACTGGGTTCGTCCGGGAGGGCAAAATCATGGACAATGACGTTCAGCGGCAGCGTGACGACGGGCCGGCCATCCACCATGCACTGGATGTTGGACGCGTATTCCCCGGGAGCGGTCCCGCTCGGCACGGTGATGTCCAGCCACAGCAGCGTGGACTTGCCCGCGGCAGTAGAGCCGGGGTTGGTGGGATCCGCGGGGTTGCGCAGCGACGAAAGATCGATCCGACCATCGCGGATGGTCAGCGGCAGCAGGGCGCGCGGCAGATGCCGCAGCGAGGCGTCCAGGCCGGTGTGGCGCACGTAGCCCGCGTGGTTGGTATTGACGGGCAGGGCCAGCACCTGGTAGGCCCGACAGGCGCTGAGGGGGATCATCCCCGGTCTGCCGTCCTGGGCCGCTCCCAGTTGACGCATCGGCTCCAGAACCATGGTGACCGCAGCGCGTTGAGCGGCGCTGGGTAGCGGACCCACCTCAAGAGTCAGGTGAACGGTCTCGTTGCTGGCGCTGCGCAAGAGGATGGGCTGGGACAGCGGCCTGGGCGTATCGGCCAGCATGACCTGCTCCAGGCGCAGAGCCGGTTCATTGGGGTGCGGCGCGCAGCCGACACTCGCCCCGAGCATCAACAAACCGATTGTGGCGATGACCCGCAAACCAGTACCTTGCATTCAACGCACCCCCAGGTTCATAGCCCTGTGGCCGCCCACGGCGGCCTGAACGGATGATACTCAAGAGAGCAAAGCCATGCCAATCGCACGATTGACTTTGGCCATTAGCCATCCACGGCCGTGTCATCTACTATGTAACCGTGGCCACTATGGAACGCGTAACTCGCCCTCCGAGGAGGTGCGTGGTCGTCAACGACCGGATGCAGCAGGGCTACCGGTACGAACTGGTCCGGCCCATGGGAAGGGGATTTCATCCGGGGTTCCGGCCGCAGCTCACGCCTAAACAGATGCTCAGACTCGGGGTCTTCGGAGGCAAGTACATGACCGATTGCAGGGGCGAGTTTCCGGCCGATTGGTTTACGCGAGCCAAACTCTGCCCCACGAGGCACGCACCCGAACTGAACTACTTCAAGGTGAACGCCAGCCTCCCGCTTTCGCAATGGCAGAAAAAGGGATGGATTTACAAGGACGACCCTCGTGGATGGTTTCAATGGTATTGCCGCTATTACATGGGCCGTCGCATCCCCGGCGAGGATGAGCGTCAGATCGCGCGATGGAAAGCCATGGCACGACATGTGGCCCAGGTGAAGAGGAACTGCGCCCAGGGCGACTTCTCGTGCAGGCCGGTCCAACGGCAGGCGTTGCTGCATTGGGCATATGATAGCCGTAAGCTGTAGTCCTCCGGTTCCCGGCCCGTTGATGCAGGCTGCCGGCGTTGTCAGTGCCGCTTTGGATTACCCGGGAGAGATGAAGACGCGACGCGGGCGATTTGTCGCAGCATCCCGGCAAATACCCACTGGTGCAGCGGCCAAACAGCGTACCAGTACAGCGGACCCAAGAGGCCCACCGGATCGAACATTGCCGTCTGTGTGATCCACGCGCCTTTGCCCTGGGTATCGGGCTCAACCTCAAACTGCAGCCAGGCCCGGCCGGGCAGTTTCATTTCGGCTCGCAGACGAAGCAGGGACGGCGCCTCAAGGGCTTCGACACGCCAGAAATCCAGTGCGTCCCCCGGTTGCAGTTTCCATGGATGCGGCCGGCCTCGGCGCATGCCAACGCCACCCAGGATCATGTCGACCGCGGCGCGAAGCCTCCAGAGCCAGTCGGCGTGATACCAGCCAGTCTGCCCACCGATCCGCGCGATGGGCGCGAATGCCGCCACGGGATCAGCCGGCACATGGATACGCCGGCGGTCGATGAGCCGGCGGCCAAACCGTACACCGCCCCAGCTCTTGGGGTTGCCGGCCGAGGACAGCGCATCTGACCAGCGTGTCTGGGCATAGTCCTGGTCCTCTTTCGCCAAGGCGCGGGCGATGGCATCGCGCAGGCCCCGCGGACGAAGGTCAAAATCGCGCAGCGCCCGGTCGTCTCTGACGACGGTGTCGTGCTTGACGCTGTCAATGAGCTTGCGGCCCACCCGCGCATACAGCGGCGTCACCAACCCCAGCCACAGGCTCGAAAGCCCGGGGCTAAGCACAGGGACAGGAATGATCAGCCGGTGCAGCCCGACCTGCCGCCCGTACTCACGCATCAGGTCCGCGTAGGACACGCGATCCGGCCCGCCGATCTCGTAGATCACACTGACTTGGCCGGGCATCTCGACGGCCGCCAGGCAATAGGCCAGAACATCTTCGACGGCAATCGGCTGGGCCAGGCTGCGTACCCACCTCGGCGTGGTCATGATCGGCAAGCGCGTGACCAAGGCGCGGACCATCTCAAAGGACAGGCTACCCGAACCGATGATGATGGACGCGCGAAATTCGATGGTGGGCACGCCGAACTCCCGCAGGATGCGTCCGACTTCCTGCCGGCTGGCCAGATGAGCCGAGAGCGTTCCGTCGCCGCCGAGGCCGCCGAGGTAAATGATCCGGCGCACCCCGGCTGCTCTTGCGGCCTGCGCGAAGTTCAGCGCCGCCTGCCGATCCTGCTCGGCGAACCCGCCCTCGGACCCCATCGAATGGACCAGGTAGAAGGCCGTGACGACACCCGCCAGGGCGGGGCCGAGGCTATCGGCGTTCGCCAAGTCGGCCGCGATCACCTCGCAGGTGCCGTGGGCGCGTCCCTGCAAATGCTCCGGCCGCCTGGCCAGGCAACGCACCTTGTAGCCCTTCTCCAACAGCGCCGGCAGCAGGCGGCCGCCGATGTAACCGGTCGCCCCGGTGAGAAGAATCGGATCAAGCGAGATCGGTGCGTTGGGCAAGACCGGCCTTTGCAGGCCTGTGTCAAATACGTGGTTGGCGGCATTCGTCAGGTCCATCCTTTTGTTCCGGGATTCTCCTGTGGGCCCTTTTCTGATTACCGCCGTCAGTTCGACCCCTGATTGTACCACCTGGACCGCGCTGCGGGATGAACTCACCGCGCCGGCCTTGAAAGCGGCGGCCAATCGCGTAGACTCTGGGTCGGTTACGGGGTGTAGCTCAGCTTGGTTTAGAGCGCTTGGTTCGGGACCAAGAGGTCGCTGGTTCAAATCCAGTCACCCCGATTTGCACGCCGTTGGCAGCAGTTGCCAGCGGCGTCTTTGTTGTGGCAGAATCAGCACTTACAGACTAATGGATCAATGAGGGACCAATGAACTGCTCGACCCATATTCTCTACGCTCTGCTCGCCGTCGCGCTGGCCCTGCTTCCGGGAGTGCTGTCGGGCGCCGATAGCTCTGGCGCTCCCGCCACCGCCCCGGCCACCCGCCGCGCTGCCGCCATCCGGCAAGTCCCCGCCAGCGGGCCCGTCGCGCCCATCGTTCTCACGCACGACTGGCCAAGCTATCTCGGGCCCAGCGGCAACTTCAGCGAATCCTCGAACGCTCGCCTGCTGGACGACTTGAACAACGCGCGCCTGGTCTGGGAGAGCCAGGAACAGCGCATGGGCTACGGCAAACAACCCGAAGGCCCATACCCGCGCCTGTACCCGCAGTTTGGCGACCTGCCTCCCGGCGGCGCCGCCACGCCGATCCTCGTCGGCGGCCTGCTCCTGCACGCGCACTTCATCCCCAGCGGTGAGGTCTGGGCCAAAGACATCGAGTCGGCGCTCAAGCCCGAGGAGTTCGTCAAGCAGCGGTGGCTCGTCGCGGCCGACGACGCTATGATCGCTATCGACGCCAAGACCGGAAAGACCGCCTGGAAACAGGTCTTCAGCGGGAAGGGACTCAACATACCCAACATCAAGTATGCCGGCTGGGGCCTGACTCCCGCGGCCGACGACAAGGGCCGCGTGTTTATGGTCGGCACCACCGGCCGCGTGTACGCAATGGAGGTCGCCAGTGGCAAGGTGCTGTGGGAGACCACCGTCGGCGACCGCCACGAAGCTCTGGAAAAGCTCAAAACCCAGTGCATCTCCGAGCAGCGCCTCGCCGCAGCCCGACGCAAGCTCATCTTCAACATGCTCGGCGGGCTGATCGTCGTGGAGGGCGTGTTGCTGTCTCCCGACCTGGACAAGGGCGGCCTGCTGGGTTTCGACACGCGCGACGGCCGCACCCTGTGGCATATCCCGGGCCCCGTGACCAGCGGCCATAACCTCCCCTGTCCCGTTACCGTCGCGGGTCACGTCTATGTTGCGACTGTCAACAACGTCGGCGACCTGCGCCTGATCGACCCCAAGTCCGGCCAGGTGCTCTGGAAGCACGCACTTAAGAGCCAGCATTTCACCCAGCCCGTGTTCACCGGCCAACACCTGCTCGTCTTCGACCCCCATCCTACCTATCACCGCACCGATCCCGGTTCGATGGCCCGGCAGCAGGCCTTGGGCGAGGTGAAGCGCTACGGCCTCCTGGCGGCCTACGCGCTGACCGACACCGGCGCGACCCGCGCCTGGTCGTTGCCCAACGACCACGTCCATGAACTGCACATGGACGGCGGCCCCACCCGGCGCGTCGTCGCGCGCGACGGCGTGGTGTATTACCTGAACTGGAACGGCGGCGAGCAGCAGCGCCGGCACCTCGTGATCATCCGCGATGCCGATGGCAAGCTCCTCAGCGACCAGCAGGTCGAAGAGTCGCACCTGTACCTCTGGGGCGATCGGCTGGTCCTGCCCAACGACATCCAGCATCGTCCCGCCCCGTGGCGGCCGGAGATATGGCGCCTGTTCACGCTCGACCCCGCCGGCCCCAAGCCGCTGGGAAAGCCATGGCTGGTCAACACGCAGGAGCAGTTCGTACACATTGGCGACAGCGGCTACGAAGTGCCGATCCTGGAGGTCTTCGCCGACGGGCTGATGTACTGCCGCGTCATGGGCGGATTCCGCTGCTACGACCTGCGCCGGCCGACCAGCGCACAACTGAACGAGGCGCGCAATGCCACCAGCCGCTGAATCCTTGCCCGAGCAGCCATGGAGCTTCGCTCTTATACGAGCGCCATGGAAGCGGAACTGGATGCCGGCGGCGTGTCCTGTGCCGATGCCCGTGGCCGCCGCCAAGGATGCGCCGCCGCTGTAACCCCTCACCCCCACCCCACGCAACGCGCGGCCCGGCGGAATCAAATCTCCGATCAGCCCCTCACAGCCCTTCGGGCCACCAGCCGACGATAAAAATGTAACGAATTGCGGCACAACGACTTGCAGCGACTCGACGGGTCCGAGTTCAGTCTATTCAGAGCAGTAGCAGTCACGGTCCCGTCCGGTTGCACATAGTCGAGCATGCGCTGGTGGTAATTCTCTATCAGCCCCTCACAGCCCTTCGGGCCACCAGCCGACGATAAAAATGTAACTAATTGCGGCACAACGACTTGCAGCGACTCGACGGGTCCGAGTTCAGTCTATTCAGAGCAGTAGCGCTACAGTACAGTGCGACCAAACCTCCTATTCCTAACAGGTCCCGGCGTACCGTCCGGCTTGCGCTGGTTGACTGCAAACGCAGGAGACAAAACGATGGAGCCAAGCATTAAATTCAAAACCTATCCGACCAATGCGGAGTTGGCGAAAATGGACCGTGACCTGACCTTCCACCCAAGCACGGTTCAGAATCCCAAGATCCTGACCACGGACCAACTCGCCCACTTCAACCAACAAGGTTACATCACCGGGTTGAACGCCTTGGCGGCGGACGAACTCACGCGGTTGCGCGGGTTCGTCGATGACCTCATTGCGCGGATCATGGCCCGGGGCGGGAGCAGTTACTCGATCAAGCACGCCCACATGAAATACGGCGCCATCTGGGACGTGATCACCAATCCGCGCATCACCGCTTTGGTCAGGGACGTGCTCGGCGAGAACGTGGTCGGCTGGGGCGCGCATTTCTTCTGCAAGATGCCGGGTGACGGTAAGATCATCGCGTGGCACCAAGACGCTTCATATTGGCCGTTGACCCCCTCTAAGTCGCTCACCGTCTGGCTGGCCGTCGACGATGCCGACGCTGAGAATGCCTGCATGAAGTTCATTGGCGGCTCGCATCTTCAGGGCCCGTTGACCTACCGGGAGAGCAAGGCCGAGGAAGACAACGTCCTGGACCAGACCGTCGAAAACGCCGAGGAATACGGACCGGTTGTTTACAACATGTTGCGAGCTGGCCAGTGTTCCATCCATTCCGACCTGATCCTGCACGGTTCCGAGGCGAATCGCTCGCACCGTCGCCGCTGCGGCTTGACGCTGCGCTACTGCACGCCCGATGTCCGTGGCACCCTGGGCTGGAATCGCGAGGGCATTGTCATCAGCGGCCGCGATCTGGAAAATCACTGGGGAAATCCGCCCCGACCGGTCCACGATTACGAGGGGAGTTGAGCCGGACAAATACCGCGTCGAGGCCGCATCGAAGAGGAACATCCAGTTGGATTTGAAGTAAACCGGGTTGGTCAGCACGCGGCGGTCGTCGGTACTGAGCGTATCGTCAGGGCCGCCCACGCCGCGAGTTGAGCGTCCAAGCGCCCTGCCGGCGATAGTAGTTAACAACTAAGTCTTCTCTGCTGTCATAGAGGAGTGTCCCTCGGCGGAATCAATGGTCCTAGTGGTCCCCGCCAGATATAACGCAACAAATGCCGGGTTCGAGCGTATAAGGTTGTATGAGAAGAGCGAACCCCGTCACCTTGGATTGCGAGCAACGCGAGCAGCTTGAGGCCCTCAAACGGGGTC
>Ga0209450_10000097_pt1 | contig 51004 bp, 34 predicted proteins | sample FrelakmetLWP11LW_FD_187149 | JGI IMG/M metagenome (GOLD analysis project Ga0209450, IMG submission 187149) | Freshwater lake sediment microbial communities from the University of Notre Dame, USA, for methane emissions studies - LWP11 LW (SPAdes)... | ecosystem: Environmental > Aquatic >...
TCAATTATTCTACTGAACTCAATCAAATAATTGTGATTAAGATTGTATTTTTTAGCAAGAGATTTCAGATGGGAAAGGAAATACCATACTTCCGTTTTTTTGCCGTTCCGTCGGTCAAAATATGCTGATGTCTGAAATTTTTCCAGATTCATAGTATCTGTTATTATCATCCTGTACTCTTTCTCGCCGAATTTTACTCCCTGCGTTTCTGCAATTTCTGAGACAGCATCGTACAATTTAAACACTTGTAATCTGTAATTCTCATTATCAAACAGTTCATTCACAGATATCATATAAAGTGCTGTAAGAGAATTAAAAATTGCATTCCATGCGTATTTAATCCATATGTCCAGCTTGAGGTTATCAGATCTAACTGCTTTTACAGATGAAGCCGACAGCAGCGTTATCAACCTAAAGGAAGTATCTTTTCCGAATCCTTGATACTCCCCCGCAATTATTTTTCCGAGCGCAGTATGATGAATAATTCCGTCAGATTTCAGCTCCGAACTTATTTTACAAATACCCTGAAGAAGATTATCCCTTTCGGGAACAAAATTCTCCAGTTCTTCATAACCTGACAATCCGTTCTGAAGAGTCACTATGATAGCACCCTGCCTGAATAGATGATTTATGTTTTTAAAGAGTTCTGAGTTGTCATAAAGTTTTACACTTATAAAGATAAAATCAAATTCAGGATTAAGTATTCCCGGGTCATCAACTGTATTTACATTAATATTAAAATCCCCGTGAATGCTTTTAATTCTGAGCCCGTTTTCTTTCAGGTTTTTATAAGTTTGTCCGCGTGTTAGAAAATAAACTTCGTTTTCCGGATTTTGAGCAAGCCTTCCGCCGAAATATCCTCCAATTGCACCTGCACCGCAAACGAGGATTCTGGTTTTCATTTATTTTGTGATTAAAAGTCTTTCAACAAGAGGTGGTGTTCCTGTTGTAGCTTTTTCGGAAATAAATTCAAGATTTTTGTGTATGCCGTAAACATTTGGCTTTGCAGGATCGATTATATATTTATAAGCTTCTCTTGGTACGTAATCAAGTAGTCCCGCGGCAGGATAAACAACAAGTGACGTTCCGACAACAATAAGTATGTCAGCAGATGATGCCACAAGTGCAGCATCAGTCATCAGAGGAACAGATTCACCAAACCAAACAACATCAGGCCTCAACTGGCCTCCCTTTTCACATTGGTCCCCAATATTTATATCTTTGTATCCGATTTCATAGAGGTTATATGGTGGTATAGTGCTTCTTGCTTTTGTGAGTTCTCCGTGCAGATGCATGATGTTCGTGGACCCTGCCCTTTCGTGAAGGTTATCAACATTCTGAGTGATAATTACAACCTCATATTTTTCCTGAAGGGCTGCAAGCGCAAAATGTGCAGCATTGGGCTGAACATTCTGCAATTGCCTTCTCCGCTCATTATAAAACCGAAGCACGAGTTCAGGGTCTTTAGCCCATCCGTCAGGAGAAGCAACCTGATAAACATCATACCCTTCCCATAACCCGCCGGCATCCCTGAAAGTAGAAAGTCCGCTCTCAGCACTGATACCAGCTCCGGTAAGGACAACGATTTTTTTCCCCTGCATTTTATCCCGTGATTTATAATTAAACTGAATTTATAATTTTTTTAATGAAATTATAAGTTAGATAATACAGATTGTATTTTTTCGCTCAGTTTTACGGATAGGTCTTTTAGCTTCGGATTATCGGATACCTGTGATATTACCATCGGGTTAAAAACAGAGATTTTCACTTTGCCGTTCTTCTCGTGGATAATAACATTGCAGGGCATGAGCAGTCCGATGCTTTCTTCAGCCTGGAGCGCTTCATGCGCGAACGGAGGGTTGCATGCGCCGAGTATCATGTACCTGTCGAAATCAACGTCAAGCTTCTTCTTCAGTGTGTCTTTTACATCTATTGTGGTTAGTACGCCGAATCCTTCTGTTTTTAGGACTTCGGGTACTCTTTCGAGCGCCTGCTCATAAGACATGTCAGTATTTTTATAAAATCCGTATTCCATATTTTCTCCTTTTAAATTTATTTGCTAATGGCAAATAATGTAATAAATTTATCCGAAAAAATTAATACAAATCACAAGAATACGTTTATTCGCTTTTCCTGTATCTCCAGACGGCAAGTGACATCATAATCATGCCGTAAATAGCGAAAAAATAAAAAACGGGCAATATATCTTTCAGTCCGGAACCTTTAAGCATTATCATTCTCATTGCTTTTATAAACTGTGCGACAGGATTGAAAAATGCAATAAACTGCGCCCAGTCAGGCATGGATTCGGTTGGAGTAAATACACCGCCAAGAAGAATGAAAAGAATCATTATAAACCATGCAATGAACATTGCCTGCTGCTGTGTGTTTGCGAGTGTTGATATAAAAAGTCCCATCCCAAGGATTACAACAAGATAAACAGATGCCAGCATAAAAATCAGTAACGGACTGCCAAGCATGGGAATTTTAAAAACTATAATGGAAAGAACCAGACCGAATGCAAGTTCAAACATGCCGATAATCCAGAAAGGAAGAAGCTTACCGATTATAAAATGATATTTGCTGACCGGGGTCACGTTCAGCTGTTCAATCGTGCCGATTTCCTTTTCCCTTACAACGTTCATTCCTGATAAAAAGGAACCTATGATTGTTACAAGAAGCACCAGTATTCCCGGAACCATGTATGTTTTGTAATTAAGTTCCGGATTAAACCAGTTTGAAAAATATACATTTATTAATGCAGTGTTTTCCGGAATTACTGTGGATTTAACCAGAATATCGGAATTAAACTGCCGCAATATATTGCCCGCATAATTATTCACAACTCCGGCAGCAGACCCGTCCTCTGCATTTATTATGAACTGAATTTCGGATTTGCCGTCCTTGCGGTAGTTTTTTTCAAAATCCTTAGGGATATAAATTATCAGACGGGCTTCATTTCTTTTAAAGCTCTCTTCCGACTCCCTGATACTATAAGATACTTCATTTAGAATAAAATAATCTGATGAAGTGAATTTAGAAATCAGTTCACGGGAAAAAGAGCTGTTATCAAAATCTATAAAGTTAAATCTAATGTTTCTAATCTCATACGTCGCTGCGTTTGATAAAATCAGAAGCTGAAGTATCGGAATACCGAAAATAATCGGCATCATCGCCTTATTTCTGAATATCTGTATAAATTCTTTCCTTAAGAAAATAAATATCTTCTTCATTACTCAAGCCTGATTTTAAATTTTTTAATGCTTATCAGAAGAAAAATCAGCGTCATTAATATCAAAATGCACGTTTCAAACCAGATATAAGAAAAGTTGACTCCTTTCAGCATTATACCCTTCGCGATTATTATAAACCATTTTGACGGAATTATATTGCTCAGGATCCGCAGCAGTAAAGGCATATTATCTATCGGGAAAATATATCCCGACAATATTATTGTGGGCAGCATCAATGCTGCCAGTGAAATCATCATTGCTGTCTGTTGGTTGTTACTGAGTGTGGATATAAGTATCCCCAGAGATAAAGCGGTTATCAGAAACAGTATACTAATACATGCAAGCAAAACAAGACTTCCGTTTATAGGGACTTTAAAAACAAATTTTGAAAGTAACAGTACAACTGCAGTATTTATAAGTGAAAGCAGCAAATAAGGTATAACTTTCCCTACAATTATCTGAAAGGGATTCAGCGGGGAAACAAGCAAAACCTCCATAGTTCCGATTTCCTTTTCCCTTGTAATTGAAATCGATGTCATAAGCGCGGAAACAAGAAGGAGAATTACAGACATAAGCCCCGGAACAAACATATAGACACTTTTAAGGTTTGGATTGTAAAGCATTTTTATTTCAGGAATAATACGCGCGGGCAAAACTTTATCCTCTGACAATCCAGCCTGATAATTTTCTACGATTGAGGTTGTATACCCTATCATCATATTCGCAAGGTTCGGGTCCGAAGCATCAGCTATTAACTGTAGGTTTGCTCTTTTTTCCTTTTCCAGGTTTCTGCCGAATCCGGGTTCAAAAACAATTACTTCTTTTATAATTCCTTTTTGAAAAGCGGGCTCGATATCATTGGTTGATTTCAGGTTTTCATAAGAAACGAAATACCCTGATGATAAAATTTTATTGCTTAGTTCCAGTGTTACATCATCTTTTGCCAAATCAAGAATTGCAATCTTAACGTCCCTGATTTCATTCGTAATAGCAAAGCCGAATATCAGTATCTGCGCAACAGGCATGCCGAAGAGTATCAGAAGAGTTCTGTAATCTCTTATAATGTGCAGAAATTCTTTTTTTACAAAACTAAGAAATCTTTTCATTGGCCCGGCCTCGCTAATTTAACAAAAACGTCATGCATAGTACTTACACCGTAAATATTCTTTAGATTATGCGGAGTGTCAAGTGATGCTATTCTTCCGTCCACCATCATTGATACCCGGGTGCAGTATTCCGCTTCATCCATGTAATGCGTCGTTACAAATACCGTAACTCCCGCTGCAGAAGCATTGTAAATCATTTCCCAGAATTGCCTTCTCGTAACCGGATCAACGCCGCCTGTTGGTTCATCGAGGAATACAATCTTCGGTTCATGCAGTATTGCCACGGAAAATGCAAGTTTTTGCTTCCATCCTAGCGGAAGTGATTTTATTAGTTTTTTCTTTGCCTCTTTCATTTTGAGCAGTTCAAGCAGTGATTCGGTTTTTTCATTAATCATATCCGCGTTCAATCCGTATATACCCCCATAAAACCGTATGTTTTCGAAAACAGTCAGGTCTTCATAAAGCGAAAATTTCTGGCTCATGTAGCCTATATTTTTCTTAATATTCTCTGTTTGTTTGTAAACGTCAAAACCCGCTACGGACGCTTTGCCTGATGTCGGTATTGAAAGCCCGCAAAGCATACGCATAGCTGTTGTTTTTCCTGCTCCATTAGCGCCAAGAAATCCGAATATTTCACCTTTGTTTACATTGAAAGATATAGAATCAACAGCAGTAAAAGTACCGAATCTCTTTGTCAAATTTTCCGCGGATATGACAAAATTATTACTCATTTTCACTTCCCATTAATGACATAAAACAGTCTTCAATGCCTGCAGTAATTTTATTAATTACAACATCAGTATGTCCGTTTTCGAGCAAATATTTTTCAAGCCCGGAAGGTTCGAAATTCTCTCTTTTGTCCGTATAATGAACTGAATCGCCGAATGAAAAAACGGTTTCCGAATATTTGAAATTTTTCATATCGTTCATGAGTTTGCCTGTGTTTCCGGATTTAACCGCAAAAAGGGATTTATCATACTTTGCTGTAATGCCCTGTAAAGTATCAATATCAAGCAGTCTGCCTTTTTGAATAAGCGCAATCCTGTCACATCTTGACGCCTCGTCCATGTATGGGGTAGATACGAGAATAGTAATCCCTACGTTTATAAGTTTTGCAAGCATATCCCAGAATTCGTTTCTTGATACAGGGTCAACTCCGGTTGTAGGTTCGTCGAGAAAAAGAATATCCGGCCTGTGAATAAGCGCGCATGATAGCGCGAGTTTCTGTTTCATTCCGCCCGAGAGTTTTCCCGCTTTCCGTTTTTTGAACGGTTCAAGCAGAACATATATATCTTTAATCAAATCATAATTCTTTTCTATTGTTGTGCCGAATACAGTTGCAAAAAATTTCAGGTTTTCCTCTACTGTCAGGTCCTGGTATAGTGAAAACTTGCCCGGCATATATCCGACTGATGACCTTATCTTTTTATAATCCCTGATTATATCATATTCCCCTACTTTTGCTACACCTTTATCCGGTTTCAGCAAAGTAGTCAGGATTCTGAAAAGGGTCGTTTTTCCGGCACCGTCGGGCCCTATAAAACCGAATAACTCGCCTTCCCTGACTTCAAAGTTAATATCCTTCAGCGCTTCTACGCTGCCGAAAGATTTGGACAAATCCATGACTGTTACTGCAGGCATCATTTATTTAAATACAACCTCTCCCGGCATGCCGATTTTCAGAGAACCGTCATTTTTGACTCTTACTTTAACGGCGTAAACAAGGTTTACGCGCTCTTCCTTTGTTTGAATTATCTTGGGAGTAAATTCCGCTTTCGACGCAATCCATGTAATCTTACCTTCAAACTGCCTGAGATTATCTTTGCCTGCGTCGATAAACACTTTAACAGCCTGGTCAATTTTTATTTCGGGCAGCTGTGCTCCGCTGACATATACCCTTAGGTCTATGTAATCCAGGTCAGCTATTTTGTAAAGTGGTTTACCGAAACTCACAATCTCTCCGTATTCTGCAAATTTCATAATAACTGTTCCTTTAACCGGATTTGTAATTATGGTTTTTCTTAACTGGTCTTCTATCTGCTGAATCTGAACATCAAGATTTTTAAGCTCTTCGTTTGTAGTGCTGTTTTGTGTTTCAATCGAATTTATCTGTCGGTTAATTACATCTATATTTCCGTTTATATCATCGAGCTGTTTTCCGGTTGCCGCATTATCCTTTAGCAGCCTTTCGATTCTGTCTTTTTCCCTGCCTGCAACCCGTCTCTGTTCTTGTAATACGGAAATCTGCGAAGAGACATTCTTAAACTTTGTCCTTATAAGCCCTTTCTGTGAAATAAGCTGCATTTTCTTCAGGTATAGCTGAATTGAGTCTATGCTTCCTGCGATATAATTCTCGTCAAGAATTTGTCCTTCTTCAACATTAAATTCAATCAGTTTACCTCCGGCTTCCGAAGATACTATCGTTTCGACTGCTTCAAAATTTCCGTAAGCGTCGGATTTATTGTTTTTATCCGAGCATCCACCGGAATACAGCATTGTTATTGCAAGAACCGGAAGAGTAATCAGTTTTATTAAATTTGATTTATTCATTTTAAAAATCTCCTTTAGCCGTTAAAAAATTAATTTTTGATTGAAGAAGTTGTATTTTGTGCGTTTCCATGAGAAGTTCGGTCTGGATTTTATTGTTAAGTTCGGTAACATAAACGGTTGATGTCACCGTCCCGTTCAGGAACTGTGAATAAACGGATGATATAATTTTTTCCCTTAATGACAAAAGTTCAGCGTCTTTTTCCAGGAGTTCCTCGAATTTTAAAATGTCGCTCCGGTGTTTTTCAAGTACAACTTTCAGATTTTTATCGAATGTTTCCTTCTGGGTTTCTATGATATTCCTTCTGATATTATTTAGTTGTTTCTCATTAGCGTTCGTATTCCAGTTTATCGGATTCCAGCTTATGTTAAGACCAACAGTATAAAATGCCTGATAGGAATCGTCAAGAAGATTTAATCCGGGTTTTCCGTATCCCGCCTGCCCGAACATTGAAATCTTCGGGATTATACGTGATGTTGTAACATCATCAAATGCACTCAGTTGATTTTTCTGGAATTCGAACAATTTATATTCAGGCCTGTTAGCGTAATTATTGTTAAATAAAACTTCATCAGACTCAGGAAGGTTGAAATTTGTTTCTGTGGAAATTTCAGCGCCGATAAGTTCGGCAAGCATTTTAACCGAAGAAGATTTGTCAAATTTAACGGACGCAATATCCTGTTCTGTCTGCATAAGCTGTGCCTGAAGCGTATACAGGTTGGCGGACGTTAAGACCTCGTTTTTAACTTTTGATTCAACCTCTTTGATTTTATTTTTAATATCATCTCTCAGTGTTTCAAGCACCTTTTGCTTTTCCTGAAGCAGAACTGCAGAGAAATACAAATCATTAATCCTGGATCTTAAAGAATACAGATTAACCTCGACTTTTTGCTGTTCAATAAACATCTGCGCATTTTCAACGTTCTTGACTGACGAAGTGCTTCCGCCGTCATAAATTGTTTGCAAAACGTCAACTGAAAGTCCATACCTGTCTTTCGGTGGTTCATTAGGCTGAAAAAACGGGACATTGGAAACAATTTTTGTTACATCTGACTGGTAAGAAGCCTGCCCTTTAAAAGTAATCTGAGGGAGATAATTTACATTCAGGTTTTTTATTCTAAGTTCGTTTGAGGACTGGTATAGTCCTGTCTGTTTTGCCTCCGGGTAATTTTTATAGGCAAGATTGTAACAATCCTTAAGGCTGATTGAATTATCCTGCGCTGAAATATGAGAACCCGCAAAAAACAGCAGCAGGACAATATTGTATTTCAAATTAATTAATTTCATCATCGTGAATTTTTATTGCGCTAATTATAAATTTAGAAACCTCTTTCTTTCTTGATTCAATCAATTTGATATATTCATTCTCATCTTTATTCGTAATCGTCCGGACCATCGGTTTTGCAGCAATGGGAAAAATGCAAAGAGATATTATGTTCAGCATTAACTGAACCGGTGCAATGGGATTAATTTTCCCTTCGGATACTGCTTTAGAAATATCGTTTATAAGCTTATTCGAAATCGTCAGGCCTTTTTCGGAAAATAATTTTTTTATCCTGTCTGGATTGTGGTGCATTTCTGTTATTATGAAGGAAGGAATTTCAGGATTCTTCAGCAGGAGGTCGATGTAATTCTCAACGAAATATTCAATTTTTTCAAAAAGCGGCAGGTCAGCGTTTATGTACTGCACTATTTTCGGGAAAAAACTTTCCGACGCCTCTTCAAAAACAGCGTCGAACAGTTTGTCTTTAGACTTGAAATAATAATGCAGCATTGCTTTATTAATGCCCGCTTCATCTGCAATTTCCTGCATCCTGGCGCCGTACAGGCCTTTCCGGTAAAAAACCCTTTTTGCTGCATTCAGAATATTCAGTTCTGCAACAGGGCTTAATTCCTGCCTTCCTGAACTTCTTTTCGCAGACTTGTAATAGTTAAATTTGTCCATATTCTATTTATAGCAATAACTAACTAATTATATTAACCAAATAGTTGATTAATACAAAATTAAACTCTTTAAAATTAATTGTCAAGATTTAAATTTTTATCTCAGAACGACGAGTTTTTTAACATCAGAAGTGATTTCTGTATTCCCTCTTATAAAGATACGGTAGAAGTAAACACCGTTTGCCAGGTTATCACCGTCAGCGTCACGTCCGTCCCAGTAGATTTGATTATATCCGATGCTGACCGGCATTACTATTTCTTTAATCACCCTTCCGGCAGTTGTATAAATTTTAATGCGGCAATCAGACGGAGGTTCGCTGCCCGTGAGAATGAAATCAAACTTCGTGTCATTCTTCATCGGGTTTGGAAAATTAAAAATATTTATGAGAGAAACCTCCGAAGTAACATTCAGTGCAAACTTTGTTGTATCGTAGGTGCTGTTATCTTTCAGGGAAATAATTTTCAGTTCATTTAATCCGTTTTTCAGTTCAGGGCTGAATTTCAAAATCAGGTTATCTTTCTCGGTTATCCTGGTTAAGTTAAGTTTTGCCTGCGATTTTGAACCCGTAGTATTAAGTGAAAGAAAATTATTATTCAGCATTATTCTCACAGAGTTCGTATCATTTTGCAGTAATTCGTCAATTGATTTTCCTGATAACTTAACAAGAAGTTCCGGTTTCGAACGTACATAATCGTTTCCGAAAAGTTTAATGCCGTCAGAAAATACTTCGGTCGTGAAATTTGTCAGGCTTCCTTTCACAAAGAATGTTGAAATGACTGAATTGTTGTAATCGTAAATGTCATTCTGGTTTAGTGAATTAACTTCAAATAGAAGTGCAATCTGGTTATTGTATTTTTTATAAATCGGCAGTCCGTTCACTTTAAAAGTTGCTTTAATGAACATTGAACTGTCAACTTTCAGCTGCTGGAATATCGTATCTGACCTGAGCAGAACTTTATTGCCGTTTGCATCAAGCGCGTAGAAATTTCTTGTGTGTCCGTTAACAGGAACATAACCCACATTATAGTACAAACCGCCTATACCGACGCTGTCGCCCATGCTGACAATCGAATCGGACTTGAAAATGGAATTATTGTCAAGAGCAATTTCAGGCGGACCGACATACTTCAGCGACATCCCTTTGAACAAAGGTGACTGCGTACCTGAAATTGTGTCGATAGCCAGTGTTGTAACCAGTTTCAGGCGCGGATACTGGTAGGCATTAATCCCCTGCAGATCAACGTAATTGTTGGTTGTCACATTCGGCAGAAGAAGAACCTCCGCATTCTGCCTGTTTATCCCGTACACATCAAACTTCAACGACGAATTTGGATATAGCACCTGCTCCCAGTTAAAGAACTGCCAGGTCTGCGCAGGTCCAATTGTCTGGGTGATGGTACCTGAGGGGTATGAAAAAATAGGTTTTTTTTCTGTGAAGGCGGGGTTCGGATCTGCTCCGCCGCCGGGATAATATGTGAAAGCTTCATTGACCTGAGATGATATGGCATTCAGATAACCGATAAATGCCCATGTATTATACCATCCGAAAGAACCAACTGAGTCAATTTTTACACTTCCGAACTGTTTAATTTTATTAATTGCTGTAGAAGTCAGGGCAACACCTCCGGGTACATTGTAGTTCTTCACTGCAATCATAAAGTGAGTTGTATCAAATGTATTCAGGAAATTCACTAAAGAATCTGAGATTGCTGTACTATTGACTGCGTAATTTTTTAAATCATGTATTATTCCTGTAACTCTTGAAACTTTTGCTACATTTAATCCTCTTTTTGTTGCATCAAAGGAGAAATTTTTCATATTTACAGATATGTAGGTAGGTGCATAAACAAGATACAAATGAGAACGTGCATAAATCTGACCGTCAAAACGACTTATAGAACAATTATTTGCGCTGTAGCTTAGAAAACTTATTTCATTATTTTCATACTGGTTATAATTAAACTTATTAGTTTTTATTATAGAATCTTTTAATGCACCTGTCTGGCCGGAAAAACAAAATTTAAGAGGTAAAGACCAGCCTAAAGTATCATTATTCAAAATTGTATTTGTTCTCCAGAAGTAGGTCTTGCCTGTATCAGCAAATGGTGGCAAGTAGTTGAATTTCGTTACAATGCCGCTGAATCCATTTTTGAACAATGTTGTCAGTACTGGTGAATTAAACAATCCTGTTGTATCAATTTGTAATAATAATTTTACACTGTTATTTAGAGTGTTGATATTAGGATTAATGCCTGTAAATACAACCGTATCGTTATACAAAAACTGATTGTTCTGAGGCTTTAGCGGTACAAATGAAATATTGCGGGATGATAACGGTATCAATAATTCGTTATTTGCAGAATTTTCCTGAACCCACCAGTTTTCGGGGTCGAGATTTATCTTGATAGTGTAATCCCCGAGAGAATCAATACTGTATTTGAAATTCAGTGTGTCAACATAACCGAAATTATAAATAACCGAATCTTTCAGCAAATAATTGACATTATTCTTCAGAATTTGAAACCTTACTTTGCAGGAATCTGCATTAGTTCCCAAATTCCTGGGGAATACCTTAATGCTTGTTGTTGTTTTTATCGGAGGATTCGGGTCTGATAATTTGACATCGCTTGCTTTTATATCAAATTCCGGAAATTTTGGCAACAATAATTTTACGGCAGGATCTCCGAGAAGATTATAGCAGTTAATAGTAGTTCTTGAAGGAAGCTGTACACCGTATGGCTGCATTGTTATGCTTGCTTTTTTTAAGATTTCTCCCGTTGATCTAAGTGTATCAATCGAAAATGCATTCAAAAGATAATCATTATAAACATTTCCCGAACTGCTGAAACTCCATGCTGTCGCTCCTATAAATCCGATTGCCCCTTTATCGGAATAATAAATATACTTTTCACCATATCCCCGGAAATTTGGTTCTGCGTTTTTTCCCGTAAAACAGGTCATACTTAAAATCAATGGTAATTTGGCATTATTTGAAAGCACTGCGGGGTCCTCATATACATAATCCCAGTAGTTATTTCCGGCGTGTGCCATAAAATTAACAAGCAACGTACCACTGTTAATTGTATTCTTAATAGAATCCGAATAATTGTACACCACAAGTCCTGAGGGGTCATTCAGATATATTCTGTTTGGTTGTGATGATACAGGCGGATTAGTAATATAATTACTAATAAAATAATTCGACTGATTTATAAATGTTTGCTGGTCTGAATATGTATATCCGCCCGCTATAAATGTAGGTTTTTTCGCCCAATCAGTTAATGTTTGAGATTCATAAGTAATAATCTTATTCACCATATCCTGTGTTTCTTGTAGTGTATAAGCAGGAAGCCTCCCAACAGAAACCTGTTGTGAATATACAAACGTACTCAGGTTAAAATTTGCAAAATATCCGTCAGATATTGGATTTCCGTAAACAGGAATATAATTCTGGTAATATACAGATGTTGCTCCGTAATTCTTTTTGGGGTCAACAGAACCTCTCCCTATCAGACAAAGGAATTGCAACTGCGGCTGTGCCCAGGTTTCAAATACATTCTTTGCAAACCTGCGGATTGCTACGGGATTTTCCATGCCGTAGTTGAATACGTCATAGATGTCTTCGATTTCGGCTTTAAAACTCCTGTAATTATTATGAGTTGCCCTGTACTGTCTTAATTGTTCCGCTGGTGTTTCAAAAAGTTTATTGTAAATGATTAAATAATCAGCACCGGTTGTTGAAGTAACTAGATTCGGTACACTTTTTTGTTTAATTCTTAAAGGTTTTTTTGTGATGTCTTTATTTAAGACTTCATACCGCCCGTCTCCTTTGCCCCTGAAATAAAGAGTGTCATTTGATATTGAATAGTTTATTACTTTGCTTCCGTTTTTAATATCATAAATTAAAACAGGGTTTGATGAATTCACGCCTTTGATTTTAAACAGTCTCGCTGAAGTATCCGAAATATCACTTTTAAAGCCTGTATAGCTGCTGTCAAACTCAAATCTTCTTGGATATGAGAACCTGTACCAGTCAAGATATAATTGGGAAGATGTTGATACCGGAAGGTATCTGGCGTTAATTGTATTATTTCCGCTGCTTAACTCCGAACTTGAAAAATATATAGTTGTATCAATCCTGTTAAAATTGTCGGCTTTTATTGAATCAAATTGTAATGTATTAACCTTAAATACAAGCCTGTGTTCATTTAATATTGTTGTATTCTGGTTTGCAGGGTAGGCGAATATTTTAAGGCGGCATGGCTGGGAAGAATTCGACAGCATTGAGACATTAACATTCTGAGTATTGGAATTATTATTCTGCATTCGGAGCCAGTACCACCCTTCACCAAGATATTTTTCATTGCTGAAATTACCGTAGTCAGAACTTCCTGTATTTATTCCCAGTGTATAAATAAGATCAGACTCGAAATGAATATCTTTGTAATAAAAATCGAATTCATAATTTATCGAAGCCGAGTTATTATAATTATTAAACCTTAACCCGTATGAACCGTTCCATCCGACCCAGTAAACTGAGGTATCTGAATATAAATTGAAATATTCGTCCGTTGAATAAGCGAATTGCGGCAGACCGGAAGAAGGATTATCATATGTATTTGTCAGGCCTCCGTAATTTCTTTGTCCGTAAAAATCAAAATAATCAGGGTCATCAAATGTACCGTCCTGCTCGCCGAAAAAATATATTGGGACCTGTAATCCTTTATAATATACCTTTACTGTTCTCGGGTCAAGGCCTGTAGTGTTTATTCCGGCATTTGTAAAATCAAGTTTATTAATTCTGTACATTCCATCAGACGAAACATACATTTTCAGGTAAGTCTGGTTTGGCGTAATCCAGTTATAGTTCTGGGAATAAGTACTTGCAGAAAACAGAAAAGAGAAAACAAAAAATAGGAAAAGAATCCTGTATTTCAGCACATAAAATCTTCTGTATTTAATGAAACAAAATCGTGTCAAATTAATACTATAATAAATTTTTATTTCAGCATTACAAGTTTTTGGAGTTTTGATTCCGTTTTATTACTTCCCTCAATGATTATTTTATACAAATACACACCATTGGCGATATTATCGCCGTCTTCATCCCTGCCGTCCCACTTTATGGAATTATAGCCAATATTTAAATTAGTTTCTATGGTTTTTATCACTCTTCCGGCTACGGAATAAATTTTAATTTTTGATTTCGAAGGCGGGACATTGCCGGCCAGGTTTATAATAAAATCTGTCTGATTTTTCATCGGGTTTGGATAATTCAGTAAGTCAAGAATTTTCAATTCGGAACTGACATACATGTAATGAGTTACTGTATCGGCAATATTACTGTTGTTATCAACGGACATGTACTGGAATTTATTCTCCCCTTCTGAAAGAGACGGGTTAAAGAAAACTGTTGCCTGCAAAAATTTATCGTTTGCGAACTGAATATCGATTAAAGGGTTCTTTACTCCGTTTATATAATACCAGATTGTTGAATCATTTAATTTTACCCTGATACTGGAAGTATCCCTGATAAAAATTTTGCTGTTATCAAAGAAATTTAATATAATTTTGGGGTTAGCGGAAATATATTCTCCGCTTACAGATTTTATCCCGTCATAAGTTATATCCATTTCCGGCTTTAAACTGTCGCCTGCAAGAACGATTCTTGTTAATGCAACATTATTGTAACTGAAGAACTCGTTCTGTCCGTTTATTAATACTGATTCGTATATAATCGAAATCGTATCTGAAGTCCGCTGAGGATTTCTTAATCCCGCAGTTGGTAATTTTGCGCTGACCGTTAATACCGAGTCAATGTTTAATGATTGATAAATAGTATCTGTTTGTAAAACTTTAAGTCCGCCGGGATAAGTTGCAGACCACTTATTGACAAATCCGTTTACAGAAGAATAACCGTAATTGCCGACTTTAACGGAGAATGAGATTGTATCACCATCCTGAAAAACCGAATCATACCGGGTTATTGTATTATTATCTGTTATTAATTCAGGTGCCGGAATATACTTTATTTTAAGGTTTCTGAATAAAGGTGACTCGAAACCTGACGTTGAATCAATTTCTAAGGATATACTTGCCGATAAATTCGGGTATGTTTTTGTGCTAATCGAATCCAGCTGTAAGTACTGCTGTGAAAGATTTTTAAATATAGAATCAGTTATACCGTCTTTTCTTATTCCGGAAATGTTAAGCAATACTGAATTCCCGGGTGAACTATATCCGTTCCATTGAAAATCATAAAATTTCTTTGAGGGACCAATTATACTATAAACACCACCGTTAAACGGAAGGAAGTTAAAACTTTTTATTGAAAGAGCGGGTATTGGGTCTCCGCTACCGCTTACATAATAATTAAATTTCTCCGATACGCTTCCGGGGGGATATCCTACTACTCCTATTAAACTCCACGTATGGAACCAGGAATATGTTCCAACCGAATCTACAAATGAACTCCCGAATTGCTTAATTTTTGTTCTCGCACTGCTTGAAAGAACAACCCCGCCGTTTGTATTATATGCTTTGCAAAAGACTGCTACATGATTAGTGTCGAATGTATTCAAATAATTAATGACGGAATCCGATGACTGAATTGTGTTTATTTTAAAATTCTGGAAACTGATTAAACCTGAAGTGACCTTGTTAATTTTGAGGATGTTTAATCCTCTGAATTCGTCACCTATAAGCATAATTTCTTTGTTGTTTATTCTTATCAAAGAACCGTTATTCGTAGAAACCGTTCCTGACTGCGATTGAATTTCTCCGGCATATTGTTTCAACCTGAAAAATGCATTATCAAAATATATATTTGATAATTCATTCTGATTAAACTGCCCGGGTTTATACTTATATACAATTACTATACTGTCAGAATTTCCTGAAAGATATTTCACTTCGTTGTTATTTGTATACACAAACCTCTTTATCTCCGACCAGCCGGATGTGTCAGAGTTATTGATAATGGAATTTAACCTGAAGAAATAAGCAATATTAGTATCTTTAATCGGAAGTGCATACTTGAATTTTGTAACAACTCCGGTAGGATTGTTATTGAAATATGATTGAAGTATGCCCGAGTTGAACAATCTGCTTGTATCGACCTGTAAAAAAAGTTTAACATTATTACTGGAGAAACTTATGTTGGGATTAATTCCGACAATTTCAACTGTATCTCCTACTGCCTGATTATCAATGGGTTTGAGAGGTACAAAAGAAATATTTTTAAGCGAAATAGGGAACGATATAATATTGTTTGACTTAATTTCCTTTGTGTTCCATCCATCCGGGTCTAAAATAACTTTCATTGTATAACTGCCTGCAGAATCAAGAGAAAAATTATAATTGACTGAATCAATGTATGTAAATCCGCGGATAATTGTATCTTTAGTTTTGCTGTTTTGATTATTTTTCAACAGCTGATACCTGATTTTCATCGAATCGGTGCATATTCCGAGATTTTGAGGATAAACAGACAATGTTATTACCTCCCTGATAAAAGGAAACGGATTGGATAATTTATAATCAGCCATGCTTATTGCATACTCGGGATACTGAGGTATTAAAAGTTTTGCGGCGGGGTCGCCTAACAATCCGTAGCAATTAATTGTATTCCTGACTGCCGATACGCCGGAATCATTCAGCATTTTTCCGGAAGCATTTTTATAAATCAGCCCTACTCTCCTTATGGTATCTTTCGAAAAAGTATTCAGGATATGACCGTTCAGTGTATTTCCAGAACCGCTGAAACTCCAGCCTGTAGTCCCGATAAATCCGACGGAACCTTTACTGTTAATTTTTATGAAGTTTTCTCCGAAACTTCTTACATTTGTTTCTGCGCTTTTTCCTGTAAAACAGGTCATACTCAGAATTAACGGGAGCTTATTCTGATTAGATAAAACTTCAGGACCCTCGATTCCGTTATCCCATACGGTACTTCCTGCATGTCCGATGTAATTTGTAATCAGTCCTCCTGAGTTCATTGCATTTATAATGGAATCACGGTAATTGAATGTAACATAACCGGACGAGTCGTTTCTGAATATTCTGACCGGATATCCTCCTGTAGGACAACTTGTTATGTACTCATTAATAAAAAAATTCGACTGGTTTGCAAACTGAATTTGCTCCTGTATAGTCTGCCCCCCGGTTATGAAAATAAATTTCTTCCACCATTTCTCGGGATTGGAATTCTGATTTTCGTAGGCAATAGTTTTATTTACAATTTCTGAAGCTTCCTGAGGAGTCAATGCGGGTATCCTGCCGACTGAAATCTGCTGGTAATATGTAAATGCGCCAATGTTGAAATTTCCGAAATACCCGTCAGCGACTGGATTTCCGTACACAGGCACAAGGTTCTGATAATATACGGATGCCGGAGAATTTTTCTTCGGGTCCAGCGAACCCCGTCCGAATAAAACGAGGTATTTTACTTTCGGCTGCTGCCAGTTGTCATATACATGTTTTGTAAACAACCTGACAGCAGCAGGATTTTCCATCCCGTAATTGAATATATCATATATATCTTCTATTTCAGCTTTGAAAGAACGGAAATTATCATGGCTTGCTCTGAATTGCCTTAACTGCTCCGCCTGGGATTCAAGAAGTTTATTGTATATTATCAGATAATCTGCGCCGTTTGAAACTGAAACAAGATTAGGCACCTGTTTTTGTTTTATCCGGAAAGGTTTTTTTGTAACATATGCATTAACAATTTCGAATGACCCGTTTTGTCTGCCTGCAAATATTAGCGAATCGGATGAACTGCTGAACCCGGATATTCTCATACCATTTTTTATATCATAAATACTTGTTTCATTCTGGGAATTAAAACCTGAAATTTTAAATACTCTTGATGATGTATCGGAAAGCCCGGATGATAAGGACAGCTTATTGCTCTCAAGCGCGAATTTCCTTGGATAAGACAGGGAAAAATAATCAAAATACATATACCCTATGTAAGTACCGGTTCCAAGGTATGTGATTGTTATTTGATTTACTGCCGACTGCGACAGCAATGAAGACGAAAAAGAAATTATTGTATCAATTCTTTTATAATCATTGGTTTTTATTGTATCCAGCAGATTTCCGTTAACTCTTATCAGAAGCCGGTGCTCATTGAAAATGGAATCTGAATATGAATTCGGATAGGCAAAAAGTTTTAAGTTACAGGAAGCAGCAGCACCATTAACAAAAGGAACCCTGAATGTATCGCTGACGGTGTTTCCTCTCTGCATTTCTCTCCAGTACCATCCTTCACCGGAAACTTTTTCATTGTTGAAATACCTGTAATCCTGGCTATTCCTGTGCTCTCCGAGTGAATATACCAGGTCCTTTTCAAACTGCATTTTTGAGTAAAAATAATCCTGGGCGAAGGGTATTCCTGAATTATACGTATAATCAGTGAACCTCAATCCGTAAGCGCCTCCCCAGTCTACCCAGTAAACCGACGTATCCGAATAAATATTAAAGTATTCATCAGTTACATAATCGACAATATTGGTGCTCCCGGATTCTTTGTAAGTAATTGTTTGCCCGCCGTAATTTCTTTGCCCGTAAAAATCAAAATAATCATTATCGTTAAATACTCCGTCTTGTTCGCCAAAGAAGTATATCGGAACCTGCGTGCCTTTAAAAAAAACTTTAACAGTTCTCGGATCAATAGAACCGGTATTAATTCCGCTATTTGTAAAATCTGATTTGTTTATACGGTAAATACCGTCATCAGCCACATAGAGCTTCAGGTAGGGTTTATTGGGAGTAATCCAGTTAAAGTTCTGCGCAAAAGAAATCTGTGTAACAAGTAATATAAAAGCCGTTATATAACGCTTCAATCGTATTATTTTTTTAACATTAATTTAACTTTTTGAACTAAAACATAAAACAGAAAAACAGGTATTCCCAGGACGTATCTTTTCCATAATCTGCGCGGTTCCTGAAATAACCTGTAAAGCCACTCCAGACCCGTTTTCTGCATCCAGACAGGCGCACGCTTTTTAGCGCCTGACCAGTAATCAATTGCACTCCCGACACAGATTTTAAGCTTTATGTTTTCATAATTTCGGATTGAATGTGCAAATAATTCCTGCCTGAAACTGCCTGTACCAATGAACAACACATCAGCAACAATGTTAATATCTGATTCAAATTTATTATACCCGTCTGAATAAAATTCGAGTTGGATTCCTGGATAATTAGCCGTTAAAAATTGTTTTAACGCGCTTCCGCGGTTCTTTTCTCCTCCGTAAACAGCAATCCTTAATCTCTTTTCGGAACATATTTTCAGCAATCCGTACCAGATGTCAGTTGACACACTTTTACGGACTTTTAATTTTCCGGCAAGTAATTTGAGCATAAGATAAATCCCCGTTCCATCATTAACTATATAACCGGAATTAAAAACAGGGATTATATCTTTCTGTTTTTGTAATAAATTAAACACATGAACATTTATATAATAAACAGTTTCATTCGTTCCTGCCAATAACATTTCTTCAAGTTTTTTAACAACATCATACGTTGCGAGAGTATTATATTTTATTCCGTCAATTAAAATCTCTTCCATCATACTAAGTATGTCTTATTTCATTTAGATTGTACTGATTCGTAAAGTTTTAACAACTTTTCCGCAAATTTCTTTTCGTTAAATTCATTCAGGACTTTCCGATTTAGATTTACTGCTAATTGTTTTCGAAGCTCTGTATTTTTGATCAGAATCAAAATTTTTTCCGTTAAATCTACAGGGTCATTTGACCTGAATAAAATACCGGTTTCATTATCAGTAATAATTTCAGGTATTCCCCCTGAATCTGACGCTATTACAGGAACACTGAACTTTCCCGATTCCAGTGCAATATATGATAACCCTTCAGTTCTGGAAGGAATGATGCAAATATCACAATTTAAATAGTAACTTGATATGTCCGATTCAGGGGATTTAATTATCACATTGGGGCCGATTTCTTTCGCTTTTTCCATATATTTAATTTCTTCCGGACCGGTACCTATCAGAATATACTGGAACCTGCATTTAATTTTTCTAATGGCTTCAAATACTATGTCAAAGCCTTTATCACGCGAAAACCACCCTGCCGAAAATAGAACCGGTATTTCATTATCATGATTTGAAATATAGTTTACATCTGCCGAATCAATGCAGTTGTAAATAACGTACATCCGGGATTCCGGGATAATATGCACTCTCGTAAGATTATTTTTTATACTGTTGCTTACCGCTATTACAGCATCTGACGGAAATCTTGGGTAAATATATTTTTTTGAATGAATGCTGTGAACAGTTGTTATTAGTTTTAATTTTTTATTTTTACTGTATTTCCGTAGTAAGTAAGACAAATATTCAAAATACCTGTGGTGCGAATGAATAATATCAACTTCGTTATTTGTTATTATTTTGTTTATATACTTTAACCAGCCGATAATGCTTTGAGGACCGTAAGAAGGATAATTCACTGGCGAGATAAGAATTTTGAACCCGTATTCTTCGAAAAAACTGATTGCATTGCCTCCGTTTGTAAGCAGAATAACATCGTAACCGTTATTCTTCAGTATTTTTAAATAATTGAATACACTTTTTGTTCTGCCGCTTACAAATTCTATGTCAGGAGATATATGGAGGACTGTTTTCAAAATTCTGCGTTTTAAATCACTTTTTATAAAAATACAATTTATTATTTTAAATTAATATTATGTAAAAAAGAGATGTTTGTATCCGTTTTAATGCCGGCTTACAATACCGGAAAATACATAGATAGTTCGATTTCAAGTATACTAACTCAATCGTTTCGGGATTTTGAATTACTGATAATTGACGACGGTTCAGATGATGATGCAGAGAGTATAGTCAAAAAATATAAAAATGATAAAAGAATCAGATATTACAAGAAAGAACACACCGGTATCAGCGATACGCTGAATTACGGTATAAAAAAGGCAAATAACGAAATAATTGCAAGACTTGATTCAGATGACATTGCAATGCCTTACAGATTAGAGAAACAATTAACAGTATTTAGAAATAACAATGTTGATATAGTGTCCGGAGCTTATGCTGTTTTCAAAAATAACAAGATTCAGTATATAATCGAAAACCCGGAATATGATGAAGAAATTAAAAGAAAATTACTGGTCCATTCCTGCATAGCCCATTCCGGAGTTATGTACAATAAAACCATGATTTTGAATTCAGGGGGATATTTAAATACACCGTTAGAGGATTATGATTTGTGGCTGCGTCTCATTAATATGGCGGTATTTCATAACCTTAAAGATGTTATTACCTTAGTAAGATACCGTGAAAACTCGGAGTCTTACGGAAATATAAGAACTAATAAACTGAATCAAATACATCTTCAGAATAAATATCTCTATAATAATTCAGAGGCATCTTCCGATATTAACAATGAGATATTAAAAAATAATGATATTATTAGGGAGTATTTTTACGGAAATAAGTTGCTGGCAAGAAAAAAGACTATAGATTCTGTTTTTTCAGGTATTATTTCTATAAAACTATTAGTATTTTTTATTCTTAGTTTACTGCCGTTTAAAATACTTGAAAATTTAATTTCAGCAAGGCTTGTTCCCGGAATTAAATACTATTTAAGATATTTCACGTATGAATTACGAAAATGCAGAAAAGTAATGAAAGATAATCAGCTGTAATCTTTCAACGTGTACTGCATGTCTTTTTCAAAATACTTCAATACTACCCTATTTAATCTTTGAGGTATTTTAGATTTTCTCAGGATTCTAAAAAAAGCCGGATGTAATTTCGAAAGCAATAAGTATCTTCTTAATTTACTTTTATCAGTTGGATTCATTCTTAAATATTCGCCGAAATATGTCCTGGATTTGCGCAGGTCTCCTTTATAATACTCAAGTAATGCTAATCTCAAACAATTAATTGCTCTGTCTTTTATATTATCAACTGATATTTTGTCATTCAAATACAACTTTCCAACCTTGTAGGATTCTGCGTTATGTCTGCTGCTGACATCAAAAATGTTTCTTACTAACCTATAATAATAAAGATACTCTTGTACATTATAGAAACTGTATCCCTTATTCATAATTTTTAAAAAAACATCCATATCCTCCGAAAATTCAAGGTTTTTATTATATCTGATGTTTAGAAATATACTTTTCTTAGCGAACATAGTGGCATGAGGCAAAGAAGTATTTATCGGCATAAAAAATTGAATATTTTCATTTAATTCTGGAAATATCTTCTTAGATATTAATTTCTTTTTCTCGTTAATATAAATTAAATTACACCCGACTAGATCGATGTTCTTATTATGAAGTACTTTTAATTGTGTTTCTAATCGTCTATTCTGCGATATGTCATCGCCGTCCATTCTTGCAATATATTCACCCTTTGATTTCTCTATTCCGAAGTTCAGTTTTTTTGGTATATTTCCTTCATATTTATAATACTTTATTCTGTCATCAGAAAATGATTTTACTATGTTTGGAGTATTATCAACGGAATCATCCAATATTAATAATTCAAAACTCTTATGTGTTTGCAGTAGTATACTTTCTATTGCCTCTTTAATATACTTTTCTACATTCTTAACGGGCATCAATATTGATACAAGCGGTTCCAGTTTTCCCTTCTTACTTATAAAATATAAATATTAAATGTTTTAATTAATTAGTATTTTATTATTACAACTTTAAGTATTGCATATTCATAAAATAATATTTGCAGGCGAATATAATAATTCAGAAATCCTATCGGGTCCCGAAAAGGTAGCTAAAAGGATTTTCAATGAATTCACAAAGAAGCAGGATTCGCTGTTTATAACATATTTTCAGGACGGGGCTAAATACGGGTTTATTAAGAAATTATTCGGTTTTGAAGAAGTCTGCAAGGTAAATAATTCCAGGGTGGTAAGATGCGGGATATTCAGGTTGATCCTGCTTGTCCTGAAAGAAAATCCCGATATCGTTCATTTCATTAATTATTCGAGATTTTTACTGGTATTCGTGATGCTCAAAGCTATTATTGAATATAAAATTGTATTCAACCTTCATGGTGTACTCAAACTTGAGCATATACTAGATACGCCAGCTTCAAAGATACTTTTTGTTAAAGATATAATTTCCGAATATATTATATTAAACTCATGCAATAGGTTACTGGTATTGTCGGAACAGTTATTAAAAGAAGTGAGAAGTAATTATAATATCTGCAGCGATAAGATTGTGTTCATTAACAACGGTATTGACAATATATTCTACTCAACCAAGAGAACTAAAGCTGAGAATACCATTGAAAAGGCGGAAATTGTTTTCGTAACCAGCAATCTAAGGAATAAAAAGGGGTTGGATTTATTATACCAATTGCTGAATGCAACAATTTTAAATATTAAGGTTCACATTATCAGTAATGATGATATATCGTTTTCGTCAAATAGCGGGAATGTGGATGTATTTTACTATAATAAAATGACGCCTGATAAATATGCTGAATTCCTCTGCAATAAACACATATTTCTAACGACCTCTGTTTCTGATTCTTTTAATATTTCCGCGGCTGAAGCGGCGGCGGCAGGATTAATCCCTGTATTATCGGAAGAAACAGGTTTTTCAAATTTTATCACTGACAATGTTAACGGCTTTATCATTAAAAACAGCGACATTAAGGCAATAGAAAATGCCATAAAGGCAATAACAAAGGATTTCGGCCGTTTCACCGCATGGGAAAACAATGAATACCTGAACCAACTGAAGTGGGATATTGTATTTAATGATTACATCAAACTGTACAACGAATTAACGGTAACTTATTAATTGAAGGGTTTTATTAAATACATCGGAAAAATTAAGAGTTTTTCATACGCCTTCGGTTTTCAGGTTTCCGAAAGAATTTTTTACTTTATTTTTTTCCTTGTCCTTGCGCGTACATTTTCAGTTGCCGAATACGGAGAGATTGTTCTTATTTTTACCGTACACAATATATTACTTGCTGTTTTCAATTTCGGCCTGCCTGTTTTAATCCAGAAGAGCATTTCATCTGACAGAAACGGCGCTGGCAGGCAAATAATATATTTTCTTTTTCTCAATTTACTAATAAGCGTTTTATATTTATCTTCGTCGGCAATACTGTATTTGTCGTTCTTCGGCAATATAAACACAGTTTTATATGCGGCAATTTCGTTATCTATTTGCGTATCTTCATTCTTTAATCTTAATGTATCTGCCAATTACGGCTTGCTGAGGCTAAAACATCAGTTTTACCTCGTATCTGCGATAAGAACCGTAACGATTGCCGTTATCATATTTCTTGTATTCTGTCAAATTAAAGAAGTAAGTCTGTTTATAGCATTACTGGGCATAAGCAATCTTATTTCCTGGACGCTTCTTTTAAAAGACATAAGAAATGAATTTCCAAAAGGCGGCGGAGAAACTCTTCAGCGAAAAGAGCTGAAAGCGATATTGAAAGCAACGTATCCGCTGGCTTTGATTTCAGTCATTAATTTTTTGTACACAAAAATTGATGTCGTCTTGATTTCGTACTTTCTTACACTGGAGGATATTTCATATTACAATGTCGGGTACGGTGTGTTTACTGCCGCTCAGTTGTTTTTCGGTTTCATACTTACCGGCGGATTTTCCGAAGTATCATCATACAACAGAAATATGAAAGCAGTAAAATTATTCTTAATCAAATACGTTAAGCTGATTACGGCAATATCGCTATCGCTTGCGGTTATATTATTTATTGCGGGTAGTGTAATTATCAATTCCGTGTGGGGAATCAGATACAGCGGTTCAGGTGAAGTCCTTTCATTGCTCGCATTTGCATTAATACCTCTGAGCATAAACAACCTCACAGGCATTATATTGAACGGACTGGATATGTTCAAACAGAATCTCGCCGCAATATCATTAGGGCTGGCTGTAAATATTATTTTAAATATATTTCTGATAAATTCAATCGGGATTAAAGGCGCAGTAATAGCCACAATAATTACGGAAATTGTTATATTAACAGCAGATTTATACTTTTTAATCCCGTTTATATTCAAAAAAGAAGTCCGATGAAAACCCGTAAATACATATTTTCAGCCATTGTAATAGTTCTATTTTTTACGGCATTATTCAGACCGAACAACAGTTTCGACGGTATATTTTATACAGGCTGTATAATAAGTTTCGAGGATTCAAACCCGGAGATTGTTCACTCAAAGACGTTTTCTTTATTAAAAGACTTCACCACCGCAGAGGAATACGATAGTCTTCGAAACCAATCAGCATATCAGAAAGCACAGTTTGAAGACATTCGTTCGTTTTACGAACAACTCCCGTTTTACAAATCCAGAATACTGTATCTTGCGTTTATTTATTTAGGGTACAAAGCGGGAGTAAACCCGTTTTTGTGGGGGCATATTTTTTCGGTTATTTGTATAATTACGGGATTGTTAATACTACTGATAAAGTTTGATATTTATAAAAGCTTAACACGTTCTGTTGTTTTTTTATTGGCGTCATTAATAACCGGCTGCGGATATGCGTCAAGAATGTTCTATCCCGACAGCATGGTTTTTACATTTGTTTGCCTTTTATTCTATTTTGCCTGCTCTAATCAATTCGGAAAATTGTTTTTATCAGCCCCTTTACTTGTTTTAATTAAACCTGCATTGTTTCTTTATGTGTTCCTGATGCTGATTTTTGCTTATTACTATTTTAAAACGGGTAGAAGTGAAAGCCAAAAAAAATATTATTTCGCATCACTTTTCGCGGCGACATTGTTTTACATCTTATTACAGGTGTATTATTCAGGCTTCGGTTTAAACACATACTTTTACCACAGTTTTATTGAAAGGTTAAATTATCCGCTTAGTTTTACCGGCACTGTATCTTTTACTGATTACATAAACGTGCTTACAGATAAATCAGTTGCCCTGACCAATAATAAACCGTTTTTATTCTTTCTGCTTACATCAGCAGTAGTAATTTATTATACCAGGTTAAGCATTAAAAACAGTTTTCAATTATTTTTTGCATCTGCAAATTTATTATTTGTGTTTATCCAGTTTATTGTTTTTCCCGATATTGACGAACGGTTTTTCATCGGCCAGTACATGGCTTCATTCACTTTACTTCTCTTTTCGGTAAACGCATTAAAGAATATTCCTGCAAATACTGGTGACTGATTTACTTCTATATTTAAGTATTGCGGTATTTTTATGCTTTTTGTCTGCATTCAGAAGTAATGGAACAGGTTTTACCTCAAGAATTGGAATGCTCGGAACTGTAACTGCTATTGCCGGATTGTTATACTCTCTTGCGAGTATGGCAACAGGATATCTGAATATTTCAAATCAATTAGAATTAACCAGGACATTTGTTTCAGAAGTAGTTGCAGGAATTGTGTTGTTCTTAACGTCGATGATTTTCCTATTCGAAAGCAAGAAATCACAAAAAATCGTTCTGTACATAGCATTGGCGACTTGCTTGTTTTATCTTCTTCATCTGAGAACAAGAACCGGGTATGCTGCCGTTGTGTCAGGACTGGCGGTTCTGGGAATAATTATTTACTCCTTACATAAGAAACGGATGATAAGCAGTGATAATGATATTAAAAAGAAATTTGTAATATTATTATGTATTTTCTTTTTAGCTGTAATTGCGTCTCTGCTTATACCTTCGGATGTTAAAGACAGAAGTTCGCTTTCAGAAACAGTCACTTCGGTTTTTGATAAAAATTACCATTCCAATAAACTGAGGCTGATGTACTGGGACGCATCGCTGAAGATGTTTTCTGATAATCCTCTGACAGGAATAGGGACAAGCCAATGGTGCGGGATTTTTCCGAAATACAGAGGGGATATATTTAACGACGGGAATAAAAGTATGAATTTATTCTATTCCGCGCATAACGATTACCTTGAAATGCTTGCGGAATACGGGATTTGGGGACTTTTGTACTCAATATTTATTTTTACAGGAATTTACTTTCTTTTTAAGGTTACCATGAAGAATTTATTTTATCTGCCGTATTTGGTAACGGCAGTTGGTTTTTCAGTAACTTCATTTTTTAATTTTACGCGTGAAAATATCTGGGCAATGAGTTTGTTTATGCTTTGCCTTGGAATGGGGTATGGAAAGTATGTTATACTCAGATTTCGTAAAGTCGAAAATATAACAGCTTTAATTAATTACAATAAGAAAGTTAGGTATTTACTTTATGGTGCAGTTATTATTTTAATCAGCGGATTTATAATATTAAAAATTTATCACTACTCTGTCGAAAAAAGATATATTGCTGCAATAAACCTCAAAATGCATGGAAATTATAAAGAAATGATTTCAGAACTTGACAAGATTCCTGAATGGATATATCCTGTTGATATGAACAAAATGCCGGTCAGTTTTTACCGGGGTGCAGGCAATTTTGAACTCGGAAATTATGAGGAATCATTAAAAGATTTTCGCAGAGCAAGGGAATACAGCAAATATTATCCGACTATAATGATGAACGAAGCTTCGGCATGTTATGCGACGGGAAGAAATGAAGAGGCCATTAATATATTAAAAGAATTAAAGACAATTGCCCCGAATTATATCGAACCGCAGATAAATTTACTGTCGATTTATGCTAATCTAAAAATGGATAATGAGTTAAAAGAATTGATCAGCGAAATTGATAACAGGAAATTCAACCCTAACTATGTTAAAAATTACGGTGTATTTGTTCAAATTAAAAATTATTTTATGTAAAATCATACATTGAGGGCATTTCAGTACATATTACTTGCTCTTATACTGACGTCAGGAATACTGCATTCACAATCAATATCTCGTGTTGTTCCTGATACTGGCAGGCAGGGATTATATTTTCCTATTACAGTTTATGGTTCGGGAACTGAATTTACACTTTCTCCGTACTTCGAGGTTTATTTTGACAGCATTGGAGTCACAACAACAGGAATAGTTATTATCAATGACACAACTCTAAGCGGAATGATAATTATCGACGGAAAAGCTTCTTACGGATTTCATAAATGCATAGCCGCGGATGAATTTTTGAATACATATACAAAAGATTCCGCATTCTTTGTTTACCTTGGCGTACCGCCTCCGCCTGTTTTACTTCTCCCTCTGGACAACGCAACAAATGTTTTGCAGAATCCGTACATGCTCTGGGACAGCAACGGCTACGTAACAAGTTTCAGGATACAGGTGTCAACGGATTCACTGTTTGGAAGCATGACTTATGATACAGTTGTAGCAAACACACCGCTGACAATCAGGCTGGGAGTTCTGAACTTAAACACGAAATATTTCTGGCGGGTTAATGCTGCAAATTCCCTGGGAACAAGCCCATGGTCAACTGTTTTCCGGTTCAGGGTCAGAACAACTGATATAACAAATTTGTCAGAAGAGATTCCCGAAAAGTTTATTCTTCACCAAAATTACCCTAATCCCTTTAATGCATCCACAAAATTCCGCTTTGAACTGCCGAAGGATAACTACGTCCGCATGAATGTTTATGATGTGTCCGGTAAATTATGCGCGGAGATTGTAAACGGGCGGCTGAAAGCAGGGATTTATGAGGCATCATGGAATGCAGAACGGTTTGCTTCAGGAATTTATTTTTATACACTGGAAGCCGAAGGATTTAAAGAAGTCAAGAAAGCCGTACTTATTAAGTAGAATACAGAAAACAGAAAAATAGAAAATAGTCGAAGAGCGGTAATCCCGATAAAAAAAATCGGGACGCTGAAAAGCGCGCAAGGTGACGATGTGACAAAATATTAACTACTCTAATCTATTGTAATAACACATACTTAACCTCTAAATTAAATTATCGGCACGAATCATTTCCGACTCCTTTTTGTTTATATTAATGTACTTTAAATCCAATCCGGAAAGACGACTTATAGGATTTTATGCGAGTTTACATTTTGATAATTTATATAAAACGAAAGAAGATTTGATAGAAACACACAAAGAAAAGGAAAAAACCGTTCTTGTTTTCTTTTCAGTTAAAAGCGGAAAGAATTCATACGACCACATCCGTTCGCTGGATGAACTCAGGTTTCTTGCCGAAACTGCAGGCGCTATTGTGGTTAAAACTTATTATCAGTTCAGTCATAATTTCGATTCGCGTTATATGATCGGTAAGGGCAAGGTTCAGGAAATTGCTGAATACGTTGAAGAACATAAAGTATCACTCGTTATCTTTGAAAACGAATTGTCGTATACTCATCTTCGCAACCTTGAAACCGAAATCAAATGCAAGATAATTGATAAGTCTAACCTGATTCTTGATATCTTTGCCGGCAACGCCAAAACCGCGCAGGCAAAACTTCAGGTCGAACTTGCTCAGCTGGAATATTCACTCCCCCGCCTTACACGTCAGTGGACACATCTGTCAAAACAGTACGGCGGTATCGGCACAAAAGGGCCGGGTGAAACGCAGATTGAAACTGACAGGCGTTTGATTAAGAAACGCATTTCGATTCTTAAAGAAAAACTTTCAAAAATTGATACACAGAGAAAAACCCAGTCTCTGGAACGCGCAAACTATCTGCGTTTGTCGCTGGTAGGTTATACAAACGCCGGCAAATCAACATTGCTTAATCTGCTTACGGATTCGGACATATACGTAGCCGATAAATTATTCGCAACGCTCGATACTTCAACCCGCGTACTTAAATTCAAGAAGAAGGAAAATGAGGAAATAATTTCCCGGTTTCCGAAGAAAGTTCTGATTTCAGATACAGTCGGTTTTATAAAAAATCTTCCGCATAACCTTATTGAATCGTTCAAGTCAACCCTTATGGAAGTCGTCGAATCCAATATTCTTTTGCACGTCATTGACGCCTCAAATCCGAACTTTGAAGAACAGGCTGCGGTTGTAAAAGATACGCTGGAGGAAATCGGCGCAGGTCATAAAACAGTCATAGACGTTTTTAATAAAGTTGATTTGATAAAAGACAGGGAATTGCTGTCAGACCTGAAACACAGGCATCCGGACGGTGTATTCATTTCAGCAGGCAGGGGCATGAATATTTCAGGACTCCTCGCAAAAATCAACGGCGTTCTTACGAAGAATGTTGAGGAGAAAATAATTAAATTGAAACCGGGCGACTATAAAGGACTGAGCGAAGTGTATGCGAGGTCTGAGGTCAGGGAAGTAAAATACATGAAGACAGGCATCAAAATAAAAATTAAATCTGACAACAGTTATTTAGAAAAAATCGTAAAGCATAAATAATAACCTATGTATACAGCAGATAATAAAAGCGTTGATTATTACAATCTGAATGATTTATATACAGATGAAGAAAAAGCAATAAGGGATACTGTAAGGGAATTCGTGACCCATGAAATTATTCCTATCATAGAAAAGTACAACCAGGAGATGAAATTCCCCATGCAGTTAATTCCTAAAATGGCGGAACTCGGTGTATTCGGACCGACGTTACCCGTTGAATACGGCGGCATGGGAATCAATAATATCGCATACGGACTGATAATGCAGGAGCTCGAGCGCGGCGATACCGGCGTCAGGAGTTTTGCCTCTGTACAGTCTGCGCTTGTTATGTACCCGATTTACACATACGGCAGCGAAGAACAGAAAAATTTCTGGCTCCCGAAACTTGCAAAAGCGGAAAAGATAGGTTGCTTCGGTCTGACCGAACCCGACTTCGGCAGCAATCCCGGGGGCATGATTACCAAAGCAGAAAAAGTTGACGGCGGCTATCTTATCAACGGCGCAAAGATGTGGATTACAAACGGCACTATTGCCGACGTTGCAATCGTGTGGGCAAAGCTCGACGGCAGGGTCAGAGGTTTCCTTGTTGAAAAAGGCACTGAAGGATTCACCGCGCCTGAAACAAAAGGGAAACTGTCGCTTCGCGCTTCAGTAACATCCGAACTTGTATTTCAGGATTGCCTGATTCCCGAAGATAATTTATTGCCTAACAGCGGCGGACTTAAGTCTCCGCTCAGCTGCCTCACACAGGCGAGATACGGAATCGCATGGGGCGTCACGGGAATGGCTATGCACTGCTACCAGACTGTACTTGAATACTCACTGTCGCGCATACAGTTCGGCAAACCAATCGCAGCATTCCAGATTACACAGGAAAAGCTTGCATACATGCTTACTGAAATTACTAAAGCGCAGCTGTTGAATTACCGCCTCGCGCAGATGAAAGATAACGGCACAATGCGCCCCCAGCATGTATCAATGGCAAAACGCAATGGCTGCGAAATGGCAAAAACCGTCGCTTCAATGGCACGGGAAATGCTCGGTGCAAACGGCATTCTCGACGAATACCCGATAATGAGGCATCTTAATAACATAGAATCCGTTAAGACTTATGAGGGAACTCATGAAATGCACACGTTAATACTCGGCGAAGATGTTACGGGATTAAGCGCATTTGAATAAAATTACGCCGCATGAAAAAATTTGATATTCCGATATTTTACAGAAGCTCCCTGATAAGCAGGATAAAGAAATTAAGGGAAGTAAAGGATGCAAGAAAAAGAGATTACTCGCCTACTTCGCTGGACTTTGGTCCCGTTGAATTTCTCATTGCGCGGCATTTCGGTTTCTGTTACGGTGTCGAAAATGCAATCGAAATTTCTTACAAGGCAATCGAAGATAATCCGGACAAAAGAATTTTCCTTTTGAGCGAGATGATTCATAATCCCGAAGTGAACGGCGACCTGATGAGCCGAGGGGTAAAGTTTATCAGCGATACAAACGGCAAACAGCATATAGATTGGAATGAACTCGGAAAAGACGACGTTGTAATTATCCCTGCCTTCGGCACAACAGTTGAAACTCAGAAAATCCTGACTGACCTCGGCTTAGAAACTATGAAGTATGATACTACATGCCCTTTCGTGGAAAAAGTCTGGAACCGCGCCTCAAGCCTTGGTAACAGTGATTTCACCGTAATTGTTCACGGGAAACATAAGCACGAGGAAACGCGCGCCACTTTCTCTCACAGCAAGGAAAACGCTCCGACAATCATCGTCAGGAATATTGAAGAAACTGTTAAACTTGGACAGTACATCACCGGCGATATTCCTGAAGAGGAATTTCTTGATATTTTCAAAGATAAAATTTCCGCAAACTTTGTTCCTGAAGAACATCTTTCAAAAGTCGGCGTCGTAAACCAGACTACTATGCTCGCAACGGAAACACAGGCGATTGCCGATTACCTGCGGGACATAATGATTAAGAAATACGGCGAAGAAAATATTAAAGAGCATTTTGCTGACACACGGGATACGCTGTGCTATGCTACACATGACAACCAGCGCGCAACGGTTTTGATGCTGGAGCAGAATGCCGACATCGCAATCGTGGTCGGAGGTTATAACAGTTCAAACACTTCTCACATCGTTGAACTATGCGAAGAAAAACTCCCGACGTATTTTATCTCATCTTCTGAAAAAATCCTGAACAAACACGAGATATCTCATTTTGATTTTCATAATCAGAAAGAAACGGCAACAAAAGGTTATCTGCCATCAAAGGAAAAGACGAAAATTATTTTAACGAGCGGCGCATCATGCCCCGACGCAATTGTAGAAGAAGTGCTTGTGAAACTTCTTTCATTTTTTAAAGACACAAAATCTGTCGAAGAAGTAATAAATTCAGTCGAATCGGTCTATGGCTAAGGAGTACATAAAAGTTTGCAAGATTGACGAACTCGAAGAGAAAAAAGGTTTCAGGCATTTCGAGGACGACTACACTGACATTGCCGTTTTTAAAGTCAACGGAAAGCTGTATGCCGTTGATAACATCTGCCCCCATAACCACACGCCGAAAATGCATCTCGGGTATATCGAAGACGAGCACGTGCTTTGCCCTGTCCATTTCTTTAAGTTTTCATTGTCAACGGGAAAACAGACAGGCGAAATAGGATGCGTTTTGAAAACATATGATATAAAAACCGACGATGAATTTGTTTATGTGGAAAAACCAAAGGGGATAAAATTCAATTTTAACTTTTAATGTCTGCAGGTATTAAAAGCCTGACCGGAAAAATCAAACTCATATGCAGTGAAGAGGGATTTACTGAAACCGGTATTTCTTCATACCGCAAATTAGGCAGGGAAACAGATTTTCTCGCACAATGGATTGCTGAAGGCAGAAATGCCGGCATGAACTGGATATCGAAATCCGTTGATAAGAGAAATGACCCCGGACTTGTTCTCGATAATGTAAAATCCATAATCTCACTTGCATATATTTACGATACGCCTTTCACCCACGATGATAAACTTCCTAAAATCTCCCGTTACGCCTGGGGAAAAGATTACCACAAAGTTCTTAAGAAGAAACTGAAATCAGCTTGCGGAAAAATTGAAAGTCTGGAAAACGACATTAAGACAAAATATTACGTTGATGACGGACCTGTTATGGAAAAAGTATTGGCGGTTAATTCTGGTATCGGATGGATTGGAAAAAATACAAACGTCATAAATCATGAAACGGGCAGTTTCTTTTTCCTGTCGGAAATACTGATAAATATTGAACTCGAGCCGGATAAACCGGTTGATGATTTATGTGAAACCTGCAGAATTTGCATCGATGCATGTCCAACGGGAGCGCTGTACGAAGATTATAAGCTCGATTCAAATCTTTGCATATCCTACCAGACTATTGAGAACAGGGATGAAATTCCCGGACATCTGAATTTATCCGGATGGATTTTCGGATGCGACATCTGCCAGGATGTATGCCCGTTTAACAAAAAGAAGTTTTTCACGGAAGATGTCAGATTTTTCCCGAATGAACGGATTTTTAATAAATCGAAAAACGAATTATTGTCAATGACCGAAGAAGAATTTGACAAAGAATTCAAAGGCACCCCTGTTTACAGAACAAAGTATAATGGGTGGAAAAGAAACTTGAAAAGATTCGGTGGATAGAAAACAGAAAGATGATTATGATTAACGCAGACAATAATTATTTATTTCAAAAAGTGTAGGTCGCTGGCATGCCTGCGACCAGTATTTTATTGTACAAGTTTTTCAATTTATCCCACGGTTTTAACCGTGGGATAGTTGAATTTCCCTATCTATAACCGTTTCAACGGTTTGTTTGATTATGTAAAATTCGTAAACCATTGATATGGTTTCAATGATTTATAAATCCATTACACGCAACTGACTCTCCGTTGCATGCAGGCGTTTTGGACTCAATCAAAGAGCTGTACTGTTCGGTGTCGCAGGTATGCCAGCGACCTACACGGATTCTCCAATTAATTAAATTAGAAGTCCCCTTTTGGGAGGGGTGGCTGCCAACGGTAGACGGGGTGGGTTAAACCAAAGAGCTGTACTGTTCGGTGTCGCAGGCATGCCAGCGACCTACACGATTGACACATTAAAACAAAAAAGGCTGTTTGTATTCAAACAGCCTTTTAATATCAACTATTTTCTGTTTTTCCCGATACGCTTCGCTATCGGGACGCAAAGAACGCGCTGTTTTCTAATAGATCAATTCACAAATTAACCAATTCACAAATCCACTAATCCACAAATTAACCAATTCACAAATTACTTCTTCTTACCTTTCTTAAACAGCCCGCCGTGCTTGTATTCCACAGAAGCGCGCGCTGCTGCAAGCCGTGCAATCGGAACCCTGAACGGTGAACAGCTCACGTAGTTCAGTCCGAGCATGTGGCAGAATTCAACCGAATTCGGCTCTCCGCCGTGTTCGCCGCATATACCGAGTTTTATATCGGGCCTTGTACTCTTTCCTTTTTCGACTGCAATTTTCATCAGTTCGCCGATTCCGTACCTGTCAATAACCTGGAACGGGTCAACATGAAGAATTTTCTTCTCAATATAATCCGGCAGGAATCCGCCGATATCGTCCCTCGAGAATCCGAATGTCATCTGCGTAAGGTCGTTTGTGCCGAATGAGAAGAACTGCGCATACTTCGCAATGTGGTCAGCAACCAGCGCCGCCCTCGGAATTTCAATCATCGTACCCGTCAGATGGAAGAATTTCTTCAGTCCGAATTTTTCGCAGGTTTCTTTGTATAGCCTTTCAATTATTTCATACTGGTGCAGTAATTCTCTCGATGTACACGTAACAGGAATCATGATTTCCGGAAGAGGTTTCTTTCCTTCCTGAATCAGTTCTGCAGTCGCTTCGAATATTGCCTTAACCTGAACTTCGGTAATTTCAGGATATGTAATTCCGAGCCTTACTCCTCTGTGACCGAGCATAGGATTGTTTTCATGAAGCGAGTCTGCCCTTGTATTGAATTCATCAACCGATATTCCAAGGCTTTCTGCGAGTTTATTTCGTTCTTCTTCCCTCATCGGAACAAATTCATGAAGCGGCGGGTCGAGCGTCCTGATTGTAACAGGAAATCCGTCCATTGCTTCCAGAGTTCCCTTCATGTCTTTCTTTATAAAAGGAAACAGTTCGTTCAGAGCGGATTTTCTTTCCTCTTCCGTATCCGACATTATCATCTTTCTGAGAAGGAACAAAGGCTCTTCCGAATTCTTTCCGTAGAACATATGCTCCGTCCTGAAAAGTCCGATGCCTTCCGCGCCGAAACTTCTTGCCTTTGCGGCGTCTTCGGGCGTATCTGCATTCGTTCTTACTTTCATTACTCTCACCTTATCGCAAATCTTCATAAAATTCCTGAGGTCTTCGTTATCAACGTCAACGTCCATCATTTCAAGCTGACCTTCGTAAACTGTTCCTTTGGTTCCGTTCAGCGAAATCCATTCGCCTTCTTTTATTACAGTATCGTTAACTTTAAATTGCTTTTCATCCAGGTTCACTTCAAGTTCGCCCGCGCCGACGATACAGCATTTACCCCATCCGCGCGCCACAAGCGCTGCGTGTGAAGTCATGCCGCCTCTTGCAGTCAGGATTGCTTCTGCGGCTCTCATGCCTTCAATATCTTCAGGATTTGTTTCTTCCCTTACAAGAATAACTCTCAAACCCCGTTTTCTCCATTCGACTGCATCATTTGCGGAAAATACTACCTGTCCCGTTGCTCCGCCCGGTCCCGCGGGAAGCCCTTTTGTAAGAAGCTTTGCCGCTTTCTCCGCCGACGGAAGCAGAACAGGATGAAGAAGTTCATCAAGCTGTTCGGGTTTTACTCTCATTACCGCATCTTCCGCGGAAATCAGTCTTTCCTTATACATATCAGCCGCCATCTTTACAGCCGCTGCACCGTTTCTCTTTCCGACTCGGCACTGAAGCATATAAAGCGTGCCTTCCTGAATCGTGAACTCAAGGTCAAGCATGTCGTTGTAATGCTTTTCAAGGTTGCGCTCAATCTTGTAAAGTTTTTTATAAACTTCCGGCATTGCCGTTTCCAGCGATGCAAGATGAATGTTATGCTCTGATTTTCCGACTTCATTAATAGGGTTCGGTGTCCTTATACCTGCAACGACGTCTTCGCCCTGCGCGTTAACAAGCCATTCCCCGTAAAAATAATTTTCGCCCGTTGCGGGATTCCTGGTGAAAGCAACGCCCGTTGCGGATGAATCGCCCATGTTTCCGAATACCATCGACTGAACGTTAACTGCTGTTCCCCATTCGTCGGGAATGCCTTCGATGCGCCTGTATGATATTGCCCTCTTGCCGTTCCAGCTTGAGAATACCGCGCCGACTGCGCCCCATAACTGCTCCATCGCATCTTCGGGAAAAGGTTTTCCGAGCACTTCGAATACTTTTGCTTTATATATGTCAACGAGTTCCTTTAAATCTTCTGCCGTTAAATCCGTGTCGAGTTTATATCCTTTTGATTCCTTCATTCTATGAAGTTCTTTTTCCAGCTGATGACGCACGCCTTTACCTTCTGCAGGTTCAATGCCCGCGGCTTTTTCCATAACAACGTCTGAATACATTTGTATCAAACGCCTCTGCGAGTCATATACAAATCTCGGGTTGCCCGTTTTAGCAATCAGCCCTTCGCGTGTAATATCATTAAGCCCTACGTTCAGGACCGTTTCCATCATTCCCGGCATCGAGCTTCTTGCGCCCGAGCGCACTGAAACCAGAAGCGGATTCTTTTTATCGCCGAACTTTGCGCCCATTTGCTTCTCGGTTTTTTCGAGCGCTTTTAAGACCTGCGGTTTTAATTCTTTGGGATATTTCTTTTTGTTTTTGTAATAAGCGGTACAGACTTCAGTTGTAATTGTGAATCCTGCGGGGACAGGAAGACCTATATTGACCATTTCTGCAAGGTTAGCTCCTTTTCCTCCCAGTAACGCTTTCATATTTGCTTTACCATCAGCTTTTTTTCCGCCGAAATAATAAACATACTTTTTAGGCATATCAGTAAATCCTCTTTAAATTTTTAGTAAACATCAATAAAAATAATCATTTTATTAAACATAGTGAATGCAAAAAGGAGTGAATCCGTTGATTTGTTAATTTGTTAATTTGTTGATTAGTCAATTAGTTGATTAGTTAATTTGTTGATAGGTAAATTAGTAAATTCGTTAAACTGGAATGGCATAAACGTATAGGTGGAGTGCAATAAGTAACGAATAAACATATATTTAAAACAAGAAATGACTTTGATAAACACAATAGTTCCACTGGTTACTAAGCTCAAGCGTAGTAACCCTACTGCTCCGTTTCACGACGGAACACAGAAACGAGGGAAATATTGTCACGGAATATATAAATAAAAAAGGCGGGATAAACCCGCCTTTTATTAAAACAATCTAACTGTTTTCTGTTTTCTTATAAACTGTTTTCTTATTTAATAAGCATCATTCTCTTTGTTTCCGAGAATGTGCCTGCCGTTAACCTGTAGAAGTATACGCCGCTGGTCAGTTTCGAACCGTCGAAGTCAACATTGTATGCACCGGCTTTGATGTCCTGGTCAAGGTAAACTGCTACTTCATTTCCTTTGATGTCGTAAATCTTCAGCGATGCACGGCCGTCTTTCGGTACGTTGAACCTGATGTTTGTTGTCGGGTTGAACGGATTCGGATAGTTCTGGCTCAACTGATATCCTGACATCACTTCGTTTACAGGTGTTACACCTGTAATTACGAAATCTGCCATATGTGAAACCTTTGCATTTTGTATTGCAGCTCCGCTGGATAATGAACCTGCATTTAAGTAAACTATGGCATTTAATGTTGCATTTGTGTACAGTATATGAGAAGGCAATGTAAACGAAAACTCTTTTGTGATTGTGGTTCCGCTGTTCCATGCGGCTGATGTTAAAGCTTCGCCGTAAGGCGCATTAATTACAGCTTTAACTACGTGTTTATGAACATAGTCATTAATGTAACCCGTATATCCGCAGGAAGCATAATGGTTCTGCGGATAGACTAAATTATCTTCTGTTATTACAAATAAAACTTTGTAATCACCTGCAGGTAAATTCTGTACAGCGGTTGTATTGACCGTTGCTGTCATCAGCCTGGTTCCTGCATTGTAAGTTTTGTTAATCATAGCAACTTTGACGCCCGGCTGTAATGTCGCCTGATAAGATACCTGTGAAAACCAAGCGCTTCTGCTGATGATTCCTGAGGTTCTTCCGACTACACCTGTCGGATATCCGCTAAAACCAAATGCAGATAGCATTGTCTGGCTGTATGCATACCAGGGGTCTGAACTTGTGCCGTGATAAGCTATTACGACTGTGTTAGGATAAGTGGGTAATATAGCCTGTTGTATTATCTGGTGTCCGCACGGACAATAACCGCACCATGTACCGGTACAGTATTCTAATAAAACGTTGTTTGTGTCTGTCTGTGAAATTGCTTTTTCTGAATACAATCCGAATATCAGAAAAGCAGCAATTAGGAAAGTGTAAATTACTTTTTTCATACTTATATAAATTTGTTTATTGAAAAATGTTCAATTTATTTAAAATTAAAAGAAATAATATTAATTCTCAACTTATAAATACCGATGGCAAACATTATAGAATAACAAAGGTGTGTAAAAACACACCTTTGTATAAATTTATATTAACCTTTTATTTACCCGCAAGGGGGGTTATACTATAAGATTAGATACTATTTAACCAGCATCCCGCCAAAAGTACCGGCGGACTATTGATAAAATAACTTTTGTTATTTTATCAATAGCATCTTTTTAACCTGTGAAAAATCCCCTGCCGACATCTTATAATAATATGCTCCGCTTGAATATGCCTTAGCATCGAATGTCACCGTATAATTTCCCGCAGTCTTTTGCTCTTTCACAAGCGTCTCGATTTCCCTTCCGGTTGCGTCGAATACTTTAAGCACAACGTTTGACGACTTCGGAACGGAGAAATTAATTTTAGTAACCGGATTGAACGGATTCGGATAATTCTGGGATAAACTGAAATTTTCAGGCACTGCATTTCCGTTCGGAGTTACCGACGTCAGAGGCATTACCGATTTATACGCATTAATTCTTCCCGAGCCGAGAAGTCCTACATAACCGGGATTAAGATTGTATATGCTATCAACACCCGTTACCAGCCTGTTTATTATCTGGTCAATAGAGTAAGATGGGTATTTTGCCCAGATTAAAGCAACAGTTCCTGCCGCAATCGGCGCTGACATTGACGTTCCGTCAAATACTGCATACCCGTTATTCCAAAGTGTTGCATAAATGCTCGAACCCGGAGCGCATACGTCAACCGTCGAGTGGTAATTTGAAAACCATGATTTCGTGTCGCTTGATGTCGTTGAAGCCACGGATATAGCATACGGATACGACGCAGGATATCTCGGAACATTCTGACCTTCATTACCTGCAGAAGCGCAAACAACAACTCCGGAAAGATACGCGGCAGCTATTATTCCCGCTGTCTGTCCGCTGTACGAAGAACTTCCGAAACTACAGTTAATTACTTTTGCGCCGTTCTGGTAACAGTAAACAATTCCGTTATTTGAATTGTATATGTATGAATAACCGCTGCCTGTATAATCATTATCTGCTCCGTGTTTGCTGATTAATAATTTGCATTTGAATCCTATTCCCGCACCGCCGATTCCGTTATTGGTCACTTCAGAGGCGCATCCCGAAACGTGTGAGCCGTGCTCGCAGTTCGAACCGTATATATTCGGGTCGTTATCCTGTGACAGATTCTGATAATCTGCTCCCGCAAAATCCCATCCGCGCCAGTCGTCAACGTAACCGTTAGCATCGTCGTCAATACTGTTCGTCGGATTCTCAAGATAGTTATACTTTATATTTGCCGCAAGGTCAGGATGGTCAAAGTCACTGCCCGAATCTACTATGCCGATTACTACATTCGTATCGCCCTGCGTGATATTCCATGCATTATACGCAGATATCCTGAAGTTTATATGATACTGGCTTCCGATTGAAGGGTCGTTCGGCGTAAAATCAGAAACGTAAACAAATTCTGGCTCTGCATAATCAAGAATGTCTTTGTTTTCCTCAAGAATTATTGCAGACAAATCCGTCGGGTCGATACCGGAAGTATAATCTATCTGAAACATCTTTGCGAGGACATCATCACCTTTCATTCTTTTTGAAGGGTCGGCTTTCAGCGGAAACTGCTGAACAACCTTTGTTACAGAGTATCCCGAGAGAAGGTTATCAAGTTTTGAAACGCCGAAAGACTTCGCCGTAAAATTGTAAATATCGCTTTTGAACTTGATGTTAACTTTCCCCTTCTGGTAAAGGGCGCCGTCGCTTCTTTTAATTACTATGTCATTCATCATTTTATACTTCGGCGTAAAAACATCGTTAAACCCGAAGAAGGAAAGTGACAGAAGCAGAAGTGCGCTTACTAAAATTCTTGTGTTTTTCATAAAGATATTAAATTACAAAAAATGAGGCTGTTATCCGGAAATATAAAACAGCCTCATCAAAATTAAATTAAAAATTATTTAACGAGCATCATTCTCTTTGTTTCCGCAAATCCGTTTGTCACGATTTTGTAGAAATAAATTCCGCTTGTCAGTTTCGATGCGTCGTATGAAACTTCATATGTGCCTGCATTCATGAATTCGTTTACGAGAGTTTCAACTTCTCTTCCGAGAGAGTTGTAAACAGCAAGCGTTACATTCCCTGATTTCGGAATTGCAAATTTAATGGTTGTTGACGGATTGAAAGGATTCGGATAATTCTGAGATAAACTGAATGATTCGGGTACATTTCCGCCTTCATTGATTATTCCGGAAGGATTACCGTATCTCATAAGGCCGCCGAGCGTTCCGCCGAGTCCCGCATAACCGAGAGTCGGACTGATAAACTGGATGTGCTGAACCTGTCCGAGCGCGCCCTGTAAGGGAACGTATTCTTTAACCCATGTTGTACCGAGATTAGTTGTTCTGAATATCTGGGCTGAGTCGCCGATTGTTACCAATCTGATTACGCCGTTGGGGTCTTTTACCGAATTCATGGATATAGCCGCAAACAATCCTACACCGGAAGGAGGAGTAACTGTTGTCCATGTTGCGCCGCCGTCAGTTGTCCTCTTGATGTCGCCGCCGCTTGAACCGACCATGCCGTTAGTGTTGTTAACGAATGCAACTGCCTGATAATAGCATCCCGTTGAACCGCCCACACCAGGAACAGTCGCAAATGACCAGGTTCCGAAGAAACCTGTTGATGTTCTGTATACTTTTGCGTTGGTTGAATTCGGTACTGTATTTGCTGAACCTGCCCAGACGTGTGCCGAGTCAGTTGCATCCCACGCATTGATAACGCCAAATTCATTTGTTGCAATAGGAGCAGACGGTGATAGGTTCCAGTTATTTCCGCCGTTTGTTGTTATCCTGAATTGATACGGAACTCCGCTTGCTGCCGCCGGATCGCCGAAATAAATTCCGTAGTTAGTGTTGAACATATGAACGCCGTTTGTGAATGAACCTGCTACTGTAAGTACGTTAGTCCAGTTAACGCCGCCGTTTGTTGTTTTGTAAAGGCTTCCGAGTGCGTTTCCGACCAATGCTGTATTTGCATCAAAAGCAAAAATTCCGTAACTGTTCTGAGACGGTAGTCCGCCGTTTCTTAATGTCCAGTTTGTGCCGCCGTTTGTTGAAAGATATACCCTTGCCGCGCCACCTGACGCATCGCCGCAAACCCAGATAACACTTGAACTTGCCGCATAGATTGAATTAATGGGCGGATTTGGCGCAGGCAAAACGCTTACAAATGTCCATTGAGCAAAACTCAGTGAAGCCATAAAAACAAAAATCAATGTGAATAATTTTTTCACCTTTTTTCTCCTGTTAAGTTTTTAAATATTAATTAAAATATAAATAAATTTTATTATTGTAAACGTAAATATATCCGTTTTCAAGCTTTAAAGAAAGCACTTAAATTCATATAAAACAGTATGCCGTATATTCATCTGGGTTCGACTATAAATACAGATTCACTGTCATATAAAGACGTATTGCATGCATATTCTAAAGGATATTTTCCCCTCGGAGAAGAAGACGGAAGTATTGTGTGGGTGACTCATTTGCCGCGGGCAATCATTTCTGTGGGAAAAAAAGGTTTAAAAATGAGCAGAAGCCTTAAGCAGGTTATAAATAAAGGAAAATATGAGGTGAAAGTTGATAATGATTTTTACGGAGTTATAAATAACTGCGCCTTGTTTCACAGGCCGACCTGGATTACGGGTGAAATAAAACGGCTGTATCTTGAACTGTATAATATGGGTTTTGCGCACAGCGTAGAAGCCTATTCGGACGGGAAACTTGCGGGCGGATTATACGGAGTTGCGTACCGTTCGGCGTTTTTCGGAGAATCAATGTTCACTTCCGAAAGCAATGCTTCGAAAGTATGTTTCGCAGGGCTTTATGAAATTCTTGTAAAAAACGGATATAAACTTTTTGATGTCCAGATGATAACAAGCGTTACAAAACATTTCGGTGCTGTGGAAATTTCAGGCGAAGCGTATAAGAAAAAGCTTGCCTTTGCAATGAAACATTCATCAGAATTTAATTTTAAATAAAGAAAACAGGAAAACAGAAAATAGAAAACAGTTAAAGAAGATAGAAAATCAGAAAATAGAAAATAGAAAAACAGTGAAAGATTATTCAACACTGATTAACACCTCAAAAAAGTTTTTCACAGAAATGTTTTATGCAAATATCAAATTCGTTTGATTCCGAATTATTGAATTTTTGTCATCATAGTCAATATCAACATTTTGCATCAACCTGCGTCTGATAACGAAATTTTTGTTTACTAAGATATTTCATAATCCTGATTTTCAACTGTTTTCTTTTGCTTTACCTGTTTTCTGTTCAACTGTTTTCTTTTGCTTTACCTGTTTTCTGTTTTCTGTTTAACTATTTTCTGTCCACTGTTTTCTCATTAACGAATTAACAAATTGACGAATTAACAAATTCTCTGTTTCTCTTTATGCTTGAAAACTCATTCCGATTTTGATATGTTATTTGAATAAATTTACAAATCATAATGAAACACAGAATTATTTTATTTTTACTTATCATAGCAGCTTTTTCTCTTTCGTTCAGAAATATGAATTACAGTGAAAAGCCCTATGATATTTACAGCGAAGTTAAAATTTTCATCGGTTCTGAATCCGATATCATTAATCTTGCAAAACTCGGAATCGCGGTGGATGAATACCGCGGCAGCATTAAAAGCGGTATCACGCTTGTAATGAGCCAGTGGGAAGTTGAACAGCTTAAGAAAAGCGGATTAAGATACAGCGTCATGATTCCCGATGTCACTGAAGAATATTTAAAAAGAACTCCGCCTCCGGAATCCGATATGATGGCTTCAAGGCAGGTAATGTCTAATGACAATATCACTGGATTTGATTACGGAAGCATGGGAGGGTATTATACATATGCGGAAGTTGTCCAGAAACTTGATTCGATGAAACTGCAGTTTCCGAATCTTATTACTGCAAAAATAGACCGAGGCACAACCGAACAGGGGCGCAAGATGTGGATGGTAAAAATTTCAGATAATCCGGACGTCAACGAATCGGCAACAGAACCTGCAATTTATTTTGACGGTCTGATTCATGCAAGGGAACCGCAGAGCATGGCATCCGTGATGTATTTCATGTACTGGCTGCTTGAAAATTACAATACAAATCCCGAGGCAGCGTATCTTGTTAATAACAGGGAAATATTTTTTGTCCCCGTCGTGAATCCCGACGGATATTATTATAACCAGACGACAAATCCGAACGGCGGCGGAAGCTGGAGAAAAAACAGAAGGAATAACAGTGGTTCTTACGGTGTTGACCTGAACAGAAATTATCAGTATAAATGGGGATACGATAACATTGGTTCCAGCGGAACTCCTTCGTCGGACACATACCGCGGACCTTCCCCGGCATCAGAACCAGAAACACAGTCTGTTCAGAATATTATTTCACAGTTCAAACCGAAAATCGGATTCTCAATGCATTCGGTTGCGGAAAGAACTTTAAATCCTTACGGATATAAAGACACTCTTGGCAGGTATAATCTATATTCCGAATATGCTTCGGATTTTGGCGCCGGAACGGGTTATTTATACGGCACGGTATCGCAGATGCTGAGTTACACTTCAAACGGAACTACAAGGGATTACGGAGATTCCGTTGGAACACTTCTCTGGGTAATTGAATGCGCAGGTTCGGGTTTCTGGCCTTCTCAAAGCGAAATTATTCCGATTGCATCCGTTAACCTGAAAATGCTCAAATATGTTACCTGGGCAGGCGGTGATTATGCGGATATGCAGCATTACTATTATACAGGCAAAGGATGGGCCGGTGCAAATGATACGGTTCAGATGGTGCTCGGCATAAAGAACAAAGGTCTTGCGCTTACGTCGAAAAATGTAAACGTTTCAATAACTACAACTTATCCGAATGCGGTCCCGCTTGTATCAAGCGTGAATTACGACAGTATCGGAGCAAGACAGTTGAAATACAACGCGTCCAATCCGTTCAAATTCAGGCTCACAAGTTCCGCTGCGCTTATGGATGAAATCACTTTTGTAGTCAGCGTAAAACAGGGAACAGTTGAAACCAATAAAGATACTATAAGAACGATAGTCGGTAAAGCCGTGAACCTTTTCTTTGATGACGCGGAAAACGGAAAAGGCAGCTGGACATCAAGCGGAAATCAGACACAGTGGGATACGTCATTCTGCAATTCGAGAAGCGGACTCAAATCATTTGCAGACTCAAGATGGGGCAATGCCAAGAACAGCACGCTGAATTATTTCACTCTGAACAACGCTATAGACTTTTCTAACAAAACAAACCCGAGGCTTGAATTTGCCGCGAAGTTCGGGATTGAAAACAATTATGATTACACGAGAATACAGGCAAGCACTGACAACGGAACCACATGGACGAACCTTGCGGGAAAATACACCGTTCTCGTCGGCGGACAGCCGTCATATTCCGGGCTCAGTAAATGGGTGTATGAAAGAATCAATCTGAATGCTTACATTAACAAGCAGGTGAAGTTCAGGTTCTATTTCTATACCGATTCAGGCGAGCCGGGCGACGGATTCTATTTCGACGATTTCAGGGTTGTTGATTACGTTAATCCTGCGGCAGGAATAATTAACATATCCACACAAACTCCGAAGGAGTATGCTTTGTATCAGAATTATCCCAACCCGTTCAACCCGGAAACAAAAATAAAATTTGACCTTCCGAAGGCAACGGAACTGACTATTAAAGTATATGACATAACGGGACGTGAGGTTGAAAACCTGTTAAACCGGAAACTCGAAGCGGGCAGTTATGAATACCAGTGGAACGCATATGCTTACAACAGCGGAGTGTATTTTATTAAAATGCAGTCGGCAGGATTTACAGCTGTGAAAAAAGTAATGCTGATAAAGTAACAAATAGAAAATAGGAAAATAGAAAATAGAAAGCAGTTAAAAGATAAAGAAACTAGAAAAACAGAAAATAGAAAATAACAATATCTGAAGGCGGATTTTAAATCCGCCTTTTTATTTTGCAGATACTGCAATAATGCAATTCTTCCGGAGTTTGAAGAACATCATCAATTTTAATCAACAATACTGTCGCACCTGCGGAATTCATTCACAAAAATTAACCCCGGCAGGGGTGATATTATTGTAGCAAAAGAATGAAGAATGTTTTTTAAACCCCGGCAGGAGTGGCATTATTGTAGCAAAAATATGAAAAATGTTTTTTAAACCCCGTCAAGGGTGGCATTATTGTAGCAAAAATATGAAAAATGTTTTTAAACCCCGTTAGGGGTGACATTATTGTAGCAAAATATTGAAAAATGTTTTTAAACCCCGTTAGGGGTGACATTATTGAAAAACCAATTCAACCCCTTCGGGGTTGGAGTAGTGTGTATGCACTTGACCCCCAATTTCATTGGGGGTTATTCATAGTTAAATCCCTTCGGGATTCGATCACATTATTAATATGACGAAACCCCAAGGGGGTTATACTGTGAGATCAATGTTGTTGAAGCTCCGGAGGAGTTGAACTATGAGTAACCCCCGGTAAAGCCGTGGGTTTAAGAACTAACATCTATTTACAACTCCGGAGGAGTTGAACCCGCAATAAGTTATCATACATCACTAATTTATACTGAGGAAATATTTCGTCTCAAGGGTTGAATTTACTTATTGCATCTCACTGATACTTATATCCCCTCCCTTCTTCTTCTTTTACAAGTAAAAACAATACCCTATTTTTATTTTGACTTTTTACGAATTAATGCGGATTTTAAGGTCTTAAGGACAAAGAACAATTGCACAGGGAAAAAATACATAAAGGCACGCTGGCATCACAGGGAATTTCAATCGGAAAAGCCTACTTGTATGCGCGAAGACAGGTAAACATCAGCACGGCTCCGCTTGAGAATGAACAGGAAGTAAATTTCGAAATAGATACCCTAACTAATGCAATTGACATCTCGCTGAAAGAACTGAATAAAATTTATTCCATCTCAATAGAAAGAATCGGTGAAGAGAACTCAAAAATATTTCTTGCCCAGATTGAGATTTTAAAAGATAAGATTTTTCTTGACAAGGTTATCGGAAGAATCCGCGATGAGAAACGCTCGGCTGCATTTATTTTTAACGATGAAATCGAAACTCTCGGAAAAATATTCACGCATTCTCATAACCATTACTTAGCCGAGCGTTACGACGACCTTATGGATGTTAAAAACAGGCTTATCAGAAACATGAAACGCGAAAAGCTTGTATCGAAAATAGAAGAGGATTCGATTGTATTTGCCCATGAACTGACACCCGCTGACACTATTCTTTTTTCACGCAGAAAAGTTCTCGGATACGCAACTGACACGGGCGGAGTAACGTCGCACGCGGCGATAATTGCAAGGGCGCTGAGAGTCCCTGCCGTAGTCGGAATGAAAGTGATCTCGAGGCATGTCAGCACCGGGGATAATGTAATCATTGACGGATTTGAAGGTATAGTCATAGTAAATCCTGCGCCTGCTACTCTGGAAAAATACAGGAGTAAAATAAACGATGTAAAAGAACACGAACTGCAGTTAAATTTCATAATAGACAAACCCTGTAAAACAATAGACAATCAGCATGTAGATATCACGGCGAACATCGAATTTATTGAGGAAACAGAATTCCTGAAAAACTGCGGCAACTGCGGGATAGGTCTTTACAGAACAGAACATCTTTATCTTGAGAAAGGCGACTTTCCTTCTGTCGTTGAACAGATAGAGGAATATACGCACATTTCAAATATAACATTTCCGAAAGACGTTACAATCAGAACATTTGACCTCGGCGGCGATAAACTCGGCATCGACAATTACAAGGAAACGAATCCTTATCTCGGCTGGCGCGGTATCAGGATGTGTCTGGACAAGGTTGATATATTCAAAGACCAGTTAAAAGCAATCCTTATCTCGTCTGTTAAAAAGAACGTAAGGGTAATGCTTCCTATGATAGCCTCAATAGATGAAGTGAGGAAAACAAAAGTAATTTTTGATGAAGTGAAGCGTGAACTTGACGGACAGGGAATTTATTATGACGTTAATATACCGCTCGGCATTATGCTGGAAGTTCCTTCGGCATTCGTAATTGCGGAAGACCTTGCAAAAGAAGTTGATTTTTTCAGCATCGGAACAAACGACCTGATTCAGTACCTGCTTGCCGTTGACCGCGGCAATGAAATGCTTGCAGCATTGTACCAGCAGTATCATCCCGCCGTTATAAGGGCGCTTTACAAAATCATTGACAGCGCTCATAAAGGAAACTTAAAAGTCAGCATTTGCGGGGAAATGGCGTCCGTGCCTATGGCAGTACCTGTGTTAGTCGGAATGGGAATAGACGAACTCAGCGTTTTGCCTTCAGTTTTTCCTGATATTAAGCAGGTTGTACGGTCATTGAAATCTGAAGATGCAAAACAGCTCGTTAAAAAAATTCTTAAACTCCCTGCCGAAGAAGATATAAGAAAAGAAATCGAAAAATTTTTTGACACCAACATAAAACCAAACTTAATATGATTGACAAAAAAGCGTTAAAGAAAATCGATAAAAAGGACATGTTCGGTGTTCTGTATGACTTTCCTTTTCAGGTCTGCAATGCCGTTGATATCGCGGAAAAAATTAACGCAGACAGGCTCAGAAGGTATTCAATAAATAATATAATTATAAACGGGCTTGGCGGCTCTGCAATAGGAGGCGATCTTATGCGCAGTTATACGGCAGGCATGTTGAAAGTCCCCGTGAACATTAACAGAAACTACTCGCTTCCGTTTTATGCAGGAAAGAATACGCTTGCCGTCATATCAAGTTATTCGGGAAATACCGAAGAAACTATTTCCGCATTCTGGGATGCGCTGAAGAAAGGGTGCAAAATAGTCTGCATAACAAGCGGAGGAGAAGTCGAGAAACTCGCAAAGAAGAATAAATGCATGCTGATTAAAATTCCGGGCGGGCTTCAGCCGAGATGCGCTATCGGTTATTCTTTCTTTACTCTTCTGGTCTTATTTGAAAAAGCGGGTTTCATTCCCGACCAGACTGAAGAAATTAACGACGTTATAATTAATCTTGAGCAATGCCTCGAGGATTACACATCCACGGATTTTGAAACAAATGAAGCAATAATAATTGCCGCGGCAATGAAAGGAAAACTTCCCGTTATTTATTCGTCGGTTGATATACTTGATGTGGTTAATCTCCGCTGGCGGGGACAGATTTCAGAGAACGCCAAGATTCTTGCATACGGGAACCTGTACCCCGAAATGAACCACAACGAACTCGTAGGGTGGAAACTGAATGAAGATTTACTGAAAAAGATACTGGTGATTTTCCTGAAGGACAAAGACGATGATGAAAGAATCAGTTTAAGGATGAAAATAACCGAAAAGGTTTACAGGAAATATGCCGATAACGTACTGACTCTGACAAGTGACTGTAAGACACGGCTCGGCAGGATATTCGATTTAATTTATCTCGGCGACTGGGTAAGCTATTATCTTTCAATAATAAATGAAGTTGACCCGACTCCCGTCGATGCTATTTCAGCGCTGAAAAAGGAACTGGACAAAAAGAAATAAACGTATAAGAGTGTTCTCAGGACTTAGTTCCTGACGTTGCTTCGGGTTCTAAGTCCCGAAAGTGGGAATATTTTCTGTATCAATTTTCCATTGTTTAATTATGCATTTACACTTCCGTGGAACTGCTTTTAAATTCCTTAGTTTAATAATTGGTTGCTATTGGCATTTTTGCGTTAAATTATTGAATTATTTTGTTTAAATTTTGTGATTATAAAAATTGTAGTTACTTAATTACATGCCTGACTGGTCAATTGATATACTGATAACATTAGCAAAAATTGTTGTAGTCGAACTAGTTTTGCTTACGGGAGTCGCATATTCGGTTTACGCCGAAAGAAAGGTGTCTGCTCTTATTCAGAACAGGATTGGACCGAACAGGGTAGGACCTTTTGGGCTTCTACAGCCGATAGTGGATGTGGTTAAACTGCTTATGAAAGAAGATATTGTCCCGAAAAACGCTAATAAGTTTGTACATTCACTGGCTCCGGGCATTTCAATTTTTGTGGCACTTTCTACTTTTGCGGTTATTCCGTTCGGAGATAAAATAGTAATCGCGGGAACAGAAATAAAACTTCAGATTGCCGATGTTAACATAGGCATACTTTATATACTTGCGCTTTTATCGCTTGGTGTTTACGGAATCACTTTAAGCGGCTGGTCATCCAACAATAAGTACTCCCTTCTCGGAGGTCTGCGCTCATCGGCTCAGATGATAAGTTATGAACTTTCAATGGGGATTTCGGTGCTCGGTATCATTCTTTTAAATGGTTCTTTTGAACTGGATACTATCGTACAGAACCAGGCTGGATGGAAATGGAACATTTTACTCCAGCCGGTCGGATTTATAACATTTTTAATCGCTGCTTTTGCGGAAACTAACAGAACGCCGTTTGACCTTCCCGAAGCTGAGCAGGAACTCGTCGGCGGTTATCACACGGAATACTCAAGCATGAAGTTCGCAATGTTCTTCATGGCAGAGTATGCCGCAGTTATAGTTTCATCTGCAGTTATAACGACTTTATATCTCGGAGGGTGGCAGTTTCCCTATCTGCAGTCATTCGGACTTCCTGACATGGCAGTAAGTATTATCCAGATGCTGACTTTCTGCGCCAAAGTTATATTCATGGTACTGTTTTTTATCTGGGTGCGCTGGACTATACCGAGATTCAGGTATGACCAGTTAATGAACCTCGGCTGGAAAGTTATGCTTCCGCTGGCTCTTGCAAACCTTGCCGTAACGGCAATAATAATGACTCTTATAAAATTAAATTCATATTAAAATGAAGAAATTAGTTCTCTTATTTGTGCTTTTATTTGCTTTCGTTTCAATATCAAAAGCGCAGATGTATTTTGAATTCACACTGCCTGATATAGACGGAAATGATATTTCCATGTCAAAAATTATGGATAAATCAGAAGTTGTAATGCTCAGCTTCTGGGCAACCTGGTGCACTCCCTGCAAGGAAGAAATGAAAAAAATGTCGGATGTTTATGAAAGATATAAAGACAAAGGTTTCACTTATGTTGCGCTTAATAACGACAACCAGAAATCCGTGTCTAAAGTAAAATCTTTTATAGTTGCACAGGGCTATAAATTTCCGGTACTGCTCGATACAGACAAGAAGGTATTCGAAGGTTACAGCGGTAAAGATGAAATG
>Ga0209450_10000098_pt1 | contig 50839 bp, 52 predicted proteins | sample FrelakmetLWP11LW_FD_187149 | JGI IMG/M metagenome (GOLD analysis project Ga0209450, IMG submission 187149) | Freshwater lake sediment microbial communities from the University of Notre Dame, USA, for methane emissions studies - LWP11 LW (SPAdes)... | ecosystem: Environmental > Aquatic >...
CCACGTGCGCTGACGGGCATGGTTATTGCCCGCCTTCCTGGGGAGCATAGCCGCGGCGCATGACGTTCTCGGTGATCGTGCGCGGAAGCAGGAAATGCAGCAGGTAGTCCGGCCCGCCGGCCTTGGTGGCTCCGCCTGACATCTTCAAACCTCCAAACGGCTGGCGCCCCACCAGCGCGCCGGTGATGCGGCGGGTGATATACAGGTTGCCCACACGAAATTCGCGACGCACACGCTGGATGGTTTGGGGATTGCGCGAGTAGAGTCCGCCGGTCAGGCCATATGTCACGGGGCGCGCCAAAACCGGCCACCGGCGGGGCGCTCAAAACCGGCCAGTGTTATGATGCAGCATATACCTCATCTGCGGCCTCTGATGCAAACCTGAACAGATTTACCGACCTTCCGAACTACGCCTTGGCCGCCGGCTCAGAAGACAGCTGCGTTAAGTGAACACTGTCTTCCGGAGGGGAGTTCTTATCACCGCCGGCCGCAGGCCTTCCTTTCTCTTTGGATTCCCCGCCGCCGTTGCGGAGGCGATAGCTCTTGCCGGTGATGTTGATGATCTGGGCATGCTGCAGGAAGCGGTCCAGGATCGCCGTGGCCGCCGGCACGTCCCCGATCAGCTTGGCCCAGTCCTCCAGTGGCCGGTTGCTGGTCATCATGGTCGAGCGGTTCTCGTGCCGCCGCATGATGATCTCCAGCAGACATTCCCCCGAGCGGCGGGGCAGCTGTTTCATGCCCATGTCGTCGACGATCAGCAGGTCTGGCTTCAAGTACCACCCTAAGGTCTTGTCCTGCTGGACCGGCGTCTCCTCGACCAGGAAGTCCCGGGCCAGATCGAAGATCGAGCGGTAGAGCACGATGAAGCCGCACTTGATGGCTTGCTGCCCAATCGCCTGCACCAGGAAGCTCTTGCCCACCCCCGGCGGCCCCAGCAGCAGGACATCAGCCTTCTGGCGGGGAGGTGAAACCGGGACGCAGCTAGTTTTCTCGACCGCTTTGCGGTAGGATGGCGCTTTATGCCTCGACGCCCACGCATCGCTCCCGGTGGACTGGTCTACCATGTCCTGAACCGTTCGGTCGGGCGGATGAAGATGTTCCGCTCGGCCAAGGACTTTGCGGCCTTTCATCAACTGCTGATCGACGCCCACCAGCGCACGCCCATCGGCCTGCTGAGCTGGTGCATCATGAGCAATCACTGGCATGTTGTGGTCCGACCGCGGGAGGATGGCCAGCTCACCGCCTTCTTTCGCTGGCTGGCTCACACGCACGCCATGCGCTGGCGGGTGTCGCACCACACCGTCGGCTATGGCCACCTCTACCAGGGCCGCTTTAAGAGCTTCCCCATCCAGCAGGACCAGCACCTGCTGACCGTCTGCCGCTATGTGGAACGCAATGCCCTGGCGGCCAAGCTGGTGACCCGCGCCGAGGACTGGCCCTGGAGCAGTCTGGCCGTGCGCCAGCGCGGCCCCGAGGAGTTGCGGCGGCTGCTGAGCGACTGGCCGGTGCAGCGGCCCGATGACTGGGTGGAGTTGGTAAACCGGCCGCTGACGACCAAGGAGCTGGAGCGGATGCAGAGCAGCCTTTCCCGCGGCCAGCCCTTCGGGGATGATGCCTGGCAGGCCCGGACGGTGCGGCGCCTGCACCTGGAGCATACCGTCCGCCGCGAAGGCCGCCCCGCACGGAAGAACACGCGCCATGCGGTCCAGAAAAACTAGCTGCGTCCCGGTTTCTGTTCCACACGATGACAACTGAAACACCGCTCTTTATCCGGTTGCGGCAGTTGGCCGAACAAGCGTTCAACGAGATATCCGGGAACGTCGAACGACAATGCCCGGGCGTCCGATCCCTAGTCTCTGCCTTCTGCAATGATGTGGGCGTGCTATTTTCAGCCACTCTAAGTCTGACTCATCCGCGCGGGGATAGTTACAGAGAGACCGTGGTCGTCAGCGTTGGGTGCGGTCGCTCCGAAGACCAAGCCAGGGCGCACGGCTGCATCATGCTGGAGCAGGGCCCTGACTTAGCGGACGCGCCGGATGCATTCCACCCGCTGTCGCTGCCGCCTGCAGAGCTCCTGGAAGCCGTAGCTGCGAGTACCGAGCGTACACTAGAGTACCTGCAGGCTCGCCAAGGCTTGATCGTTGACTATCTGCGCACCGGCCATGTCGACCAAACCCCGTAGCGCACGGCGCTGCTCCTGGCGGGCATCGGCATGTTCGCCTACCAGCGGGCATCGGCCGGGCAGACCACCGGGCAGGTGATCGGCGGCACCGTGGCGGATATCTTCGGCGTCACTGGCGCCGTAACCAACGACCTGGGGGCGGCGCTGATGGCTGTGCAGTAGCGCATCGTCACCTCTCTGACATGGTACTACTGCTACCTGCCGCCGACGGCGCCAAATGTTGCCGCTGGGCCGCTAACCGGCCTCGGCAACATGGTGCAGGTGGTACTCGTAGGCATCCACAATCGCCTGCCAACTGGCATCGATGACGTTGGGGCTGACGCCGATGGTACCAAAGAACTCGTGTCGGCCGTCGGCCAGATCGCGGCGGAATTCAATGACCACGCGCACCGCGGCGGCCGTCTCATAGCGGGAGTTGATGACCCGAACCTTATAGTCGATGAGGTGGACGTTGCTGATCTGAGCATAGTGGGGCAGAAGGGCTTTCTTCAGCGCCGCATCCAGCGCGGCCACCGGACCATCGCCCTCGGCCACATGATGCTCGAGGATATCGTTGACGTGCAGCTTGATGGTCGCTTCGGCGATGGGGGTGTTGCCATCGACCTTGAGGATCACCAGGCGGTAGTGGTCCAGCCTGAGGAAGGGCTGGTAGCGCCCGATCTGCCGACGCACCAGCAACTCGAAACTGGCCTCGGCGGCCTCGAACTGGTAGCCGGCGTTCTCCATGTCCTGGACGCAGGCCAGCACCTTGCGCAGGGCCACCTTGTCGTGCTCGATGTCGAATTTTCGGCCGGCCTTGGCGGCGATGTTACTCGCGCCGGACAGCTCGCTGACCAGGACTTTGCGGCTGTTGCCTATGGTTTCAGGGTCCACATGCTCGTAGGTGGCCACATCTTTCTGCACTGCATGCACATGCATGCCGCCTTTATGGGCAAAGGCACTGGAGCCCACATAGGGCTGGTTGGCCACCAGGTTCATGTTGGCCGTCTCGTAGACAAAGCGGCTGACTTCCGTCAGGTGCCGCAGCGCGCCGGGGGCCAGACATTGCACCTTGTATTTCAGTTGCAGATTGGCGATGGCCGTCACCAGGTCCATGTTCCCGCACCGCTCGCCTACTCCGTTGATGGTCCCCTGGACGTGGGCCGCGCCGGCGCGGACGGCCGCCAGGGCGTTGGCCACCGCCAGGCCGGCATCGTTGTGAGTATGAACGCCGATGACGGCGCCGACGTGAGGTTGAACCTCGGTGACGACCTGGGCCACGAACTCCGGCAGGCTGCCGCCGTTGGTATCGCACAGGACCAGCACGGCAGCTCCGGCCTCCTGAGCCGCCTGGAGCGTTCGCAGGGCATACTCCCGGTTCTGCATCCAGGCGTCGAAAAAGTGCTCGGCATCGTAGAACACCTGCCGGCCGGCCTGGCGCATGAAGCGGATTGAATCGGCGATCATCTGCAGGTTTTCCTCCAGGCCCACTCCCAGGACCTTGGTGACCTGGTAGTCGCTGCTCTTGCCCACCAGGGTGACCACCGGCGTCTGGGCGTCGAGCAGGGCCTGCATGCCCGGATCGTCCTTGGCGCTGATGCCGCGGCGGCGGGTCATGCCGAATGCCGACACCTTGGAGTGCTTGAGCTGCGTCTGGGCAATCTCGCGGAAGAAGGCCTCATCCTTGGGGTTGGACAAGGGGAAACCACCCTCGATGTAGTCCACCCCCATGACATCAAGCTTGCGAGCGATGAGCAATTTGTCCTGGAGGGACAAATTAAAGCCCTCACCCTGCGTACCGTCACGGAGCGTGGTGTCATAGATTTCGACTCGACGGCTCATGGCTGTCCTCTTTTGCTGGAATTCCGGGCCGGAAACACGCTCGCCCTGCCGCTTGGGGCAGGGCGATCAAAGCGACGCTGTTGGTGTACGCCAACGACCGGCCCTACCCAGTTGTCCTAGGGCTAATGGCGATCGCGGCCAGCGGGCTCGTCTGATTCATAAGCTCATATCTTATCGGCAGGACCGTCGCGGTCAAATCACTACTCGACCACGACCGTCCCCCGCATGCGCGGATGCAGGCGGCAGCCATAGGCAAAATTGCCCTTCTGGCGGAAGGTATAACCGTACGTCGCGCCGTTTTTCAGCGTGGGGGAACTGAAGGATCCGTCCTCGGCGACCACCGTATGGTCCAGTTCATCGTAGTTGGTCCATACCACGCGGGTCCCCACAGGGACGCGTAACGTCGCCGGAACGTAGCGGCGGTTGCGAATGGCCACCTCGGCCCGTTCGGCGGCCGGCGCCGCCAGCAGGGCCGAGGAGACGCCCAGCAGTAGAATCGTCAACAGAGCTTTGCGCGCTTTCATCGTCGCTCCAGAAGGGCCACAGGCTGCCGACCGGCCAACCGCCCTGTATCATACCACCATGGCCCAGAAGATCATCCGCGATCCCGTCCACGATGCCATCGCTTTCCAGTTGTCCAACCCGCTGGAGAAACTGCTCTTTGACCTGGTCAACTCGGCGGAGTTCCAGCGACTGCGGCGCATCCGCCAGTTGGGCCTGGCCAGCCTGGCCTATCCGGGGGCCGATCACTCCCGCTACAGCCATAGCCTGGGGGTGATGGAAACCGCCCGGAAAATCCTGGCGGCGCTGCGCCGCGGCATCGCCATCGAGCCGGAGATGGAAGAGCTTTGCCTGATCGCGGCCTTGCTGCATGACCTGGGCCATGGGCCCTTCAGCCACGTTTTTGAGCGCATCAGCGGTGTTGACCACGAAGCGGTGACCCGGCGTGTGATCCTGGAGCCGCAAAGCCAAGTGCACCAGGTTCTGGGCCGCTATCGGACGGGGCTGCCGCAGGAGGTGGTCGGCTTCATGGACTGCCGCCCCCGCCGGCGCTTTTACCACGACATTCTTTCCAGTGAGCTGGACGCGGATCGATGTGACTATCTGCTGCGCGACAGTCTGAATACCGGCAGCCGTTATGGCGACTATGACCTGAACTGGCTGCTGCATGCGCTGGTGATCGACAGCGCCGGCGACCGATTGGCGGTGGCCCATAAGGGAATCAGCGCTGTCGAGGGGTTTTTGCAATCGCGGTATCACATGTACCGCAACGTTTACTTCCATAAGGTCGTGCGCAGCGCCGAAGGCATGGTGCGCCTGGCGCTGCAGCGGGCCAAGCGCCTGGCCGTGCAGCAGCGACTGGCCTTTCCGCCACCTCACCACCCGCTGCACCAGGCGCTGACCGGTCAGACCCTGAACATGGCCCAGTGGGTGCTGCTGGATGACCTGACGATGCTGGAATGCTTTAAGGCCTGGTCCAGCGGTCCTGATGCCCTGTTGGCCGGCTTGTGCGGGGGGCTGCTGTTCCGCCGCCTGTTCAAGGTCATCGACCTGAGCCATCTTCAAGACGCGACGGTGCTGGACCAGGTGTACCAGGCAGCGAGGCAGGCCGTCACCGACGCCGGCGGCGATGCGGCCTACGAGTTGTTCCTGGATGAACCGGGTGATACGCCTTATGAATCATTCAGGCCCGATGGGTCGTGCTCGGGCAACGGCATCACGGTCTGTGATGCGGCCGGCCGAGCCTGGGACTTTGCCGTGCTTTCGCCCCTGAGCACGGCCCTGGCCCAGCCGCTGGTGTTTCGCAGGTTGCATGTGGCCGAGCCGCGTAAAGCGGCGGTCGTCCAGGCCATCGCGGCAGTCATGGGGCCGTAGAGGTCAGTCGGACCGGCCGCCCGCGGTGGTCGGCCAAAGCGGTCGCAGCGAGCGCACGCTGGAGCTGAGCACCTCGAAGGCCTGGGCATCACCGGCCGGACAGACGAACCACAGGTGCAAGAGATGCGGCCCATCATAGGCCACCAGGTCCACCGCGCGGCGGGCCGCAGTGCCCTCGGCTTCCAGCAGTCGCTGGGCGCGCACATATTGCAGCCCACCAAAGGCGACTTCATCCACGGCCGCCCCGGGAACAACGAGTTGATCGACGGAGTTCCTGCCCGGTATCTGCGTGAGAACCAGCGGCCGGGCAAGTTCGGGGTTACGTCGCTTGTGAATACTGATACTGAGCATGTAGCGGCCGCCAGGGCCGGTCCAATTCAGCCCGTGAGGCCCGCGGCTGAGGCTGGCCCCTGCCGCCTGCGGCGGGCGCACACTGAAAGCGCCGCCCGTCACCGACAACAGAATGGTCGGTCCCAGGTCTACGGCGACTGGGGCATACGGCGGCGCGGCCGGCAGGGTTGACCTGGTGGTGGCAACCGCAGCCGAGGTCCCAGAGGTCGTGGCCAGGACCGGCCAGCGGCGGGTCGTGTCTCGGACCCAGGCATAGAGCAGCAAAGCGCCGACGCACAGAATGGCGGCCAGGGGCATCAGATCGCGGCTGCGGCCCCGACGCCGCCGGCCGTCGGCCATGGCTACCGGCCGAACCCACGCATCCTCATGCACCAGCGGCTTATCAAACACCAGAACCGGGGGCTTTGACGGGGACGATGAAAGGGCTTGCTCGCTGGCCGGGCCATGCGCGGGGGCAGCGGCTTTTCGGCTTCGTGGCGGCAAGGCCAGGAGCACGGGCGCATCATTGGGCTCCGGACCGTTGTCAGGCTCGGGATACAGGTCGCCGGGCTGCGGGCGTGGGATGCGCAGCTTGCCCCGGCAGGTGTCGCAGCGGCCGCGCCGGCCGGCGAACATCTGGGCGACCTCGGCGATCGCCCCGCAATGAGGACAAAGGGTCTTGAAGTACATTGCTGCCCGGCCCGATGCCTGATCCAGCGAATCAGGCCGAAGGTTATACGAAACTGGCGTCCCCGGGGCTCATCATCCAGCGCGGTTTCCCTGGGCCAGCTGCGCTGGGCGGCGCTGCAAGGCCGTTTGTACGGCGGCCATCACGGACTCGACCGTTATCTCCGCGATACATAGCGGGTCATGGCACTGGAGCCGTGGGTAGGTTGAGCGCCAGGGGTAGGCAAAACACGGCGCGCAATCGCGGTTGGGTGGCTGCACCACCAGATCACGATAACCAAACGGGCACACCCGATCCGGGTCCGCGGGGGCGAATAGTGTCACCGGCGGAGTGCCCACCGCCGCCGCCAGGTGGGCCAGGCCCGAATCGCTGCCCACGTAGAGCGTACATCGCTGAAGCACTGCGGCGGCATCGCCCAGTCCGCCCCGCAGGCGCAGCACGGCCGCGGCAGCACCGGTCGAATGGCGCAGGATTTCATCGGCCACGCCCGCCTCATCGGGGCCTTCCAGGATGAGCACCGGCTGGCTGAAGGTCCGCCGCAACTCGTCCACCAGCCGCCCATAGCTGACCGAGGGCCAGCGCTTGGCGCGCGCCAGCACGGTGCGGGCGCTGCCGGCATGCACGGCGATGGGCCGACTGTCGGCCAGGCCGACGGAACTTAACAAGTCGCCCGCCCGCTGGCGGTCATGGTCACTTAAGACAAAGACCGGGGCCTCGTCGCCGTCGGTTTGTATACCCAGGGGCCCCAGCAGGCGCAGATTCTGCTGGACATCGTGAATGCCCCGCACCGCCGGCAACAGCTCGACAGGCAGGAACCGCAATGTGCGCAGGCGCCCCACCGGGTAACTGTGGATCAGCCGGCGCTGGGCGCCGCTGGCCACCGCCACCGCGGTGTATTGCCAGCGATTGGAGGGAAAGGGCACGATGCACAGGGCCGGGTGCTGTCGTCGCAGTCGGCGCATGGCCCGCAACCATCGCCACGAGCCGTTGCCGACGACCTGGACCTGGTCCACCTCCGGCAGGCGCCGGAAGACCTCCGCCATCGCCTCCAGGCGGGCCACGATATGGAGGCGATGGTCCGGCCGGTGGCGTTTGAGCTGTCGCACCATGGGTACGGCCAGCAGCGCGTTGCCGATGCCCGCCACCACGGGGATGACAACCAGCGGGCCGGAATGTGTGCTGCAGCCATTCATACGGATCAGAAGACACCGCGCGGGCCCCAGGCCACCGGCGGCACCGCGACCTCGACAAACTCCCGCCCGCGAAGTTCATAGAGTACCCAAAACGGGCTGGGCACCACCTGCTGCTGACCGGTGAGCAGCTTTTGCACCCCGGGCATCCGGAAATGCCACACGCGCCAGGGCGACGCCGGCGGACGGTACAGATAATAACGTACCTGGGCCTTGGCCGCCCACTGCGCCAAAGCAGCATTGGGCGGACCGTCGCAGACACTGCTGGGGACCTGGCGGACCAGGCGGTCGCAGAGCACGCGCATCGCCCGCAGGCCAAAACCATTCTTGCGAGAACGGTTGAGGTTGCGATAGCGGGCGCTGACGGCCAGTTGGCCATCGCGCAACTCCGCCGACCGCAGGTAGTGGCTCATGGCCACCAGGTCCTGGCCGTGGCCAGCATAGTAATTGGCGTAATAGTCGCCGGCGCGGGCGATGTAGAGATCCACGGCGTAGAGCGCCACGTTGCACAGCAGCACGCTGCCCAGCCACAGCCCGACCAGCGTGCGGGCGGTTGCGGGCGACAAGAGGGATTCGATGCCCTTCCAAATTGCCAGGATCAGCATCGGCGCCACCGGCAGCAGATAACGGGCATTGGGCGCGCGCCAGCGTGCGCAGAGCAGGCCGCAGTAGAGCAGCACCGCCAGCCAGATCCATTGGCGGTTTTGGGTGCCGCGCCAGACCGCCACGCCCAGCAGGGCAATCAGCAGCCATCCCACCAGGTTCACCGCCTGGGCCAGGGCGCCGGAAGCCACACCCAGTTCCGTCGGCATCCACAGCAGGCCGCTGAGCCAGCGTCCGGCGCTCAGCAGGCGCAGGCCCAGGGCTGCCTTCTCTGTGGGGACGACCGACAGCGACTCGTCGGTTTCCGCACTGGCGCTGTCGGCCACCCATGGTGCCGGGTTCTGAATGGTGGAGGGCAGAAGCCGGGGCAGCAGGTATGACTGGGTTGCTGCAAAGACGCCAACCGTGACCGCTCCACTGACCAGCACGCCCAGGAGCCGTTGTCGCGGGGAGATTGGGCCGGAGAGCAGCACCGCGCCCACCAGTAACCAGGCGATCAGCCCCGTGAAACGGGTCAGGACCATCGCGCCACAGAGCAGCGCCAGCATCACCAGGCGCCACCAGGCCCAGCGTCCCTGGGCCAAAGCCACGGCCAGCACCAGCGCCGAGCTGAAAAGAGCCATGAACAGCGCCTCGCTGATCAGGGCCGTCGCCGAGTAGTAGCCCCACCAGAGCATCCCGGCCGTCGCGACCACCAGCGCTGCTCGGCCGGGCGGTGCAAACCGGCGCAGTACGCGGTACCAGTTGGCCACCGCCAGCAGGGCCAGGGCGGTCGGCAGCAGATGCAAATAGGCATAGCTGCTGCTGAGGCGCATGGCCCCGCCCAGTACCATGGGCCAAAGCGGCGGGACCAGCTTGGCCGGCCCGCCGTTGATCTGGTAGCCACGTCCCAAGGCCACGCTGCGGGCGATATCGATGTAGTACTGCGCATCGGTGCCGGGCATCCAGCAGCCCACGTGCAGCGCCAGATACAGCGCGGTCATGGCCAGCAGCAGAATCGCCAGCGTGGGCGCATCGCGCCACTGGGGTGGCTGGGCGGCCCCCGTGGGCATCATGGGCACTTGAGTGGCCGCGTCCATCATGGGCGATAGGTCACCGCAGACAGGTTTAACAGCATGACGTCCGTCTCCCGATGCGTACGTTGGCGCTGCGTGGCAGATTAGCCGCCTGGCGCTGCCTTTGCAAAACCCGCGTGCCTCTTTACAGTGCCCGCTCTTGCCTTGTGTATGACAATCGCGGTCGATGACACTTCGAAAACGCTCGCCCGGCGTATCGCCTGGGCCTCCATTAGCCTGGGTGCGCGCAATTTCGGCAACATGCTCATCGAGTGGTCGCTGCGGCAGGCGCTGGATTTGCCCCAGCCGCATGTCTGTTTCGACTCGTTTGAACCCATGGACCCGGAGTTGATCGAGCAGATTAACAGCCAGTGCGATCTGCTGCTTTCACCGGGCTGCACGACGCTGCAGGCAGGGCAAAACCCCGCCTATGCGCAGATGGACCGCATCAACCTGCCCAAGCCCTGCTTTGGCGGGTGCCTTTGGCCGGCCGGTAAGCCCGGGGCCTGGGCGATGCTGGTCCGCGCCTTGATGAACCGGCGCCGCCAGCCGGCCGGCGGTGCGGTGGATGTATCGATCGCCCGCGTGATGTCGCCGCCAGTGGGCAGCCGCGATCCCTTTACGCACGAGTCACTGCGGCAAGCGGATATCGAATCGCGCTTCATCGGTTGTCCGACGCTGCTGGGCCCATCGCCGGTCTCAGGATGGCGCAAGCCGTTCGGCAACCGACTGGTCCTGAGCCTTTCGCGTTTTGCGTTGCCGGCCCAGTGGCGGCTGGCGCGGCAGTTGCGCCGTCGCTGGCAGATGACGCTGCTGATCCACGAGCCCTATGAGCGGCGCCTGGCCAAGTGGCTCAAGCCCCATCGTGTCGTGGAGTATGAATCCGGCCAGCAGTACATGGCGGAATATGCCCAGGCGGACCTGTGCATTACAGGCCGACTGCACGGCGCCCTGCCGGCCATCCGGCACGGCACCCCGGTGCTTTTCTACGGCGACCCGGCTGACACGCGCTTTTCGCTGCTGGAGTATCTGCATATTCCCCTGCGGCCGCTGCATCAAGATCTGGTCGAGCTGGCTGACAACCCGGGGGCGTGGGGATTGGACGGGCGCACCTTTGAGCGCGCTGGTGAGCTGCGCGGCCGGTTTGTGGAGTATGCCCGAGCCTATGGCATTCGGAGCCTGTTGAGCACATGACCGAAGTTCTGCCTATTCTCGAGCAGCGCCAGGCCCGCAGTTCCCTGCGGCGCTGGCTGGTCAGGTTGTTGAAACTGGCGCTGGTGGGCGTGGTGCTGTATTTCGTTGGTGTCGCCCTGGTGGCGCAGCTTCGGCAGGTGAGCCTGCGCCAACTGCCCTTCAGCCCCGGCTTCCTGGGCGCCGCCCTGGCGTGCCTGGTGACGGTTGGCGTCGTTGGCGTGGTGATCCGGAGGCTGCTCTTGGCCGGCTTCTGCCCGCCGCCGTCCTGGCCGGCGATGGCCGCCATCTCGTGGGTACCCCTGGTGGGCAAATATATCCCCGGCAAGGTCTTTTCCGTGGCCGGCACGGTGTGGATGCTGCGGCGCTACGGCGTGCGCGACCCGGTTTCGTTTTCGCTGCTGTTCACCGTGAACGCCCTGTCGATGCTGGTGGGGCTGATGCTGGCGATTCCGCTGACTTTCTGGTCGGCGCTGACGATGCGTCTGCCGCTGGCCTGGTTGTGGGGCGTTTTGCTGCTGGGCGCGTTTGCCACCATCCTGCACCCGCGCGTCTTTGGCAGCGCGGGCAACTGGCTCTTACACCGGCTCAGGCGTCCGCCGCTGGAAATGGTGCCGCATGTTCGCAACTACGTCGAGCCGCTGCTCTTGATGCTGCTGAACTGGGCACTGACCGGCGCCGCTTTGTGGCTGATCGCCCGCTCGGTCAGCCATGTGGAGCTTCGCTGGCTGCCGGTGTTTATCTCCGCTGCGGCCCTGGCGGCCACCGTGGGATTGATGGCGGTGTTTGCGCCGGCCGGTATCGGCGTGCGCGAGGGCATCCAACTGATCGTCCTGACCGAAATTCTGGGTCCGGGACCGGCGGCGGTGGCTGTGCTGGGCATGCGCCTGTCGCAGACACTGGTGGAAGTGATCCTGGTCAGCGCGGGACTGCTGCTGCGCTGGCGACTGGCACCGAGAAACTTAGGTGCCGTCGGTCGCTGGCCGTGACGCAGGCATGGTCGAGTTGGTGCTGCTCTGGCGGGTCGCTGAGCGCTTGGGGGGCCGGCTGGCCGGCGACCTGGGTGGGCGCGGCGGCGGCCGAGTCGGGACCAGCTCCAGCGGCGCCAGCCACATGGAGCCCCAACACCATGGCTCGGACTGGGCGGGCGTATTCTTCACATACTTGGTGATGAAGCGCTCGGTGGCCACATCGCGTTCCATCGCCCCGCGCTGCTCGCCATAGATGCTTCCCGGCAGCACCACCCAGCGCAGGGGCAGGCGCTGGGCCCAACGCACCGGCGGCGTGCTGTCGCTTTGGGGCCGCTGACCCACCAGCACCACGCGCCGGCCACTTAGATAGCTGGTGATGCGCGGTTCGGGACCCAGCACCGCCTGGCCGGCCGGCACATGGCTGGCGATGACCTGGCTGATGCCCACGATCGGGCGCAACTTGCCGCCGCGGTAAACAGCGAGGAATTCAGCCCGCACCCAGGGTAGAAAACTAACGATGCGCGAGGCCGTCGCCCCGTGTAGCTTGTGCTCGAGGATCAGGCCATGTTGCTCCAGCACGATAGCCACTGACTTGGCCAGGTTAGGCAGCGTCACCAGTCCCAGGCTGGCGGCCATCAGCAGGCCGCGCAAAGCCGGCCGATGCGCCAGCAGCCCCCCGACCACATCCGTCGCCCAGACCCAACCCAGGATCAGCAGCGGCATGACCATGAGGAAGTAGCGCGGCACATTGCCCAGGAACAGGAACATCGCCGCGCTGAACAACACCAGCAGCCCCCACAGCACATTGACCCTGACCAGCATGACCCCATAGAGCAGACTCAGCACAGTCAGGGGAACACTGAAATGCCACATCTCCGTGCCGAAGAAGGCCTCGGGGAAATGATGCTCCACCATTTTCCGGGCCGGCGATTTGCGCTTGGGGCCGCTGGATTCCTCGGCATCGGGGCGCTCCAGCAGCATCGCCCGCAGGTGCTCGACCTTGGCCCGGATCGAGTGCTCGTATTGCTGATGAAGTTTGCCGTCGGGACGACTCTGCAGAAGAAAAGCCCCCAGACCCAGTCCCAGCACCACCAGCGCCCCCAAGCCCACCAGCGCGGCACGTCGATCACGCTTCTTGTGCAAACTCCACAAACACGCCGCGGCCCACGCCGCCGCGACGGCCGCGAACGTGGGCCGAATCAGCGCGGCGGCCGCCAATCCGCCCACCACGGCCGCAATCGCCGGCCACTTGCGGCGGATCACAGTGCTGTCGGACAAACGCCCATGGCCCAGCAAGGCCAGGCACACCGCCAGCAGAAACGGAATGTCAGTCATCAGTTCGTTGGCCTGCTGGACGAATTTCCAATTGACCCCCAGCATGGCCGTGGTGGCCACCGCCATCCACGGTGAGAAATGACAACTGACCAGGCGATAGACCACCACCAGCGTCAGCATCGCCATGGCCGACATGACCAGCAACTGCGGCCAGGGATTCAGCGGCCGATCGCCAAAGATCTGTTGCATTCCCGCCAGCAGCAGCGGATAGCCCGGCAGGGCCAGACCATCGGCCTGTCCTTCGGCGACGTAGCCGCGCCCCTCGGTCAGGGAGCGTCCCAGGCCGCGATACAGGGCGCTGTCACGTCCCACGCGCCACTGGCCATTGAACGCCAGCACGTGCAGCAGGACGACGGCGACAAAGATAGGCACGCGCCAGCGAAAAAGGGCCTGGCTGAACGCCTGGGGCTGATCGGATCGGGCAATCCCCGCGAAAGGCTGCATCGGCGGCATTATCCCGAGTGCGCGGGGGCGCATCAAGGCTGAGTTGGCGGTGGCGTCGTCTTAACTCACTGCGGCTTCTGCGCCAGGATCACCACGCGATAGACCCCCAGTTCCGGCAGCAGCGGCTGGAGGCTCCAGGCCTTCTCCAGCCAGCGCACCAGCGGCAGCATCGAGGGCGGCCGAAGCTGGCGCACCATCTGGAAGCCGGTCCTCTGCAGCGCCTCGACGATGACCTCGGCCGGGCGCAAACCCGTGTGCTCGGGACGAGCGGGGACCAGGTGCAGCCGCCGGGCCACCTCGATCCAGTGCCGCGGGTTCGGCGTGTAGATGAAGTACAGGCCACCCGGCCGCAAAAGCCGATGCGCCTCGGCAAAGATACCCAGCATCACGTCATAGCCACAGTGCTCAGTGACGTCGACGGAGCAGGCCTTGTCAAAGGAACCATCGGGCAGGTGCGCGCAGCGGCTGGCATCGCAGGCCTGAAAACTGGCGTTGGGAAAAGCGCTGTTGAGCTGGCGGGCAAACTGGATGGCTACGTCAGAAAGGTCCACCCCATGCACCGTGGCCCCGCGCTGGGCCAGGTGCTTGGCCAGCACGCCCGGCCCGCAGCCCAGGTCTACGATGCGGTCGCCGGGCCCGGGCGCCAGACATTGATCCACCCACTTCAGGCGCCAGCGGTGGCTGAGATATTGCTCGTTGCGCTGGACGCGCCGATAGTAATCGTCGTTGTATTGGTCGGCCGCGTAGTCTTTGTCCTGGGTCACGGCCATCGGATCAGGCATCAACAGCAACGCGCAGCGTACCGGGGTCGGGCATGGCTGCGCCCCGCACCCGCGCCGAATCCCTCACACACGCTCGATCTGCCAGTATTCCAGTTCCAGCGGCGTAGGCCGCCCGAAAATGGTGGTGATGATGCGCACCTTGCCCTGGTCGGGCAGGATTTCCTCGACCTCGCCCTCGAAGTTGATGAAGGGGCCTTCGGTCACCTTGATGCGGTCGCCCTTCTTGTAGTCGGTCTTGAGGGACGATTCGCCCTCGGGCTTCTCAGCCTCCTCGAGCATCTTGGCCTGGTCCTTGGGCGTCATCGCCGAGGGCTTGCCATTGGAGCCGATGAAGTCCCCCACGCCCTCGGTCTCCTTGATCATGAACCAGACCTGGTCGGGGATGCGGCCGTCCTTGTCCAGTTCCAGCTCGATGAAGACATAGCCGGGATAGAGCTTGCGGTCGCTTTCGCGGCGGTGGCCTTGCTTCATGGTGCGCACGCGCTCGGTAGGCACCAGGATGCGGCCCACATGGGCCTCCAGTCCCTCGATCTTGACCTTCCGCGCCAGCTTCTCGCGGACCTGGTCTTCCTTGTTGCTCGCGACGCGCAGGACGAAGAATTGCATGACGGGGAGAGCCTTTAGGAGTTTAGATGCTGAAGGGCCCGTATTTCAGGACCCGGATCAGTTGGAAAAAGTAGCTGAACGCCACGTCCACCACGAACAGGAACAGGGCGATGGCAAACATGAAGAGGATGACCACCTTGGTCGAACCGACCAGGTCCTTGCGGCTGGTCCAGTTGACCTTCTTCATCTCACTTTCGGTGGCCACCAGGAAATCCACGATCCGCGGGCGGTTGAGCAGCCGGAAGATCAGCACCGCCGTGACCACCGCCACGGTGCCCAGGATGCCGACGATCAGGCCCATGCGGGGCCGGCCGGTCGCGCCGTCCACCAGCCACACGCGCATGCGTTCATAGAAGAAGATCAGGATGGCCACCACGACCCCGCCGGAGCCGATCGCCGTACCCAGGCGCGTCCAGTAACCCTGGCCGGACTTGTAGACGTGGAAGAAGCCGGCCTTGGCCGCCTCGGCCTCGCGCCGCGGCTCGGGCTGCTGGGACTCCTCTTCCTGCTCCTGGCGCTCGTCCTCGAGCTGGTCCATCTGCTCGGGATCGTCGTCGCTCTGGTCGCGTGAATTTCTAAGTTCCTGCTCGGCCATATCGTTCTCGCCTTCGCCGCCACGGGTTAACACGCCAGGAGGGAATCGAACCCCCAACCTGCCGCTTTGGAGACGGCTGCTCTACCAATTGAGCTACTGGCGTACGGATCCGTTGGTAGTTGCCAGTCACAGGCGCTGCACCATCAACCGCTCACCACCACCAACGACCGGCTATTTTCTCTTGACCTTGTGCAGCGTATGGGTGCGCTCGCGCGGGCAGAATTTCTTGACCTCGATCTTCTGCGGGCCGCCGGCAATCTTGATCTGGGTGCGGTAGTTCAGGTCGCTGCACGACCCGCACTGGAGCCAGACCATTTCTCGGTTCTCTTTAGCCATTGTACACCTGCTTCATGTGGCCAGCGTGCGGCCAACGGTGGACCGCACCGCTGGCCGCACGCCGATCAACGCTGTCTCTCCGGGCCCGATCTTCAGGCCAGGATCTTGGTGACCACGCCCGAGCCGACGGTGCGCCCGCCTTCACGGATGGCGAAACGCAGCTTCTCTTCCATGGCGATGGGCACCATCAGTTCGGCTTCGATGCTGACGTTATCGCCCGGCATCACCATTTCCGCGCCGCCCAGCAGTTTGCAGGTGCCGGTCACGTCGGTGGTGCGGAAATAGAACTGCGGACGATAGCCATTGAAGAACGGCGTATGACGGCCGCCTTCTTCCTTGGTCAGCACGTAGATTTCGGCCTGGAACTTGGTGTGCGGGGTGATGCTCTTGGGAGCCGCCAGCACCTGGCCGCGTTCGATCTGCTCCTTGTCGATGCCGCGGAGCAGCACGCCCACGTTGTCGCCCGCCAGGCCTTCGTTGAGCGTCTTCTGGAACTGCTCGATGCCGGTGGCGACGGTGGTCTGGGTTTCCTTGAAGCCGACGACCTCCAGCGGATCGCCGATCTTGATCTGGCCGCGCTCGATACGGCCGGTGGCGACCGTGCCGCGGCCCTTGATCGAGAACACGTCCTCGACGGGCATCAGGAACGGCTGATCGACCGCGCGCTGCGGAATCGGCACGTAGCTGTCCAGGGCCTTGAAGAGCTGCTCGATGCACTCGTTGGCCTTGTCGTCCTTGGGACTCTGCATGGCGGCCAGGGCGTTGCCGCGGATGATCGGGGTGTCATCGCCGGGGAAGTTGTACTTGCTGAGCAACTCGCGGATTTCCAGTTCCACCAGCTCCAGCAATTCGGGGTCGTCCACCAGGTCGATCTTGTTGAGGAAGACCACGATCTTGGGCACGCCCACCTGGCGGGCCAGCAGGATGTGCTCGCGCGTCTGGGGCATGGGCCCGTCGGCGGCCGAGACCACCAGGATGGCGCCGTCCATCTGGGCGGCGCCGGTGATCATGTTCTTGATGTAGTCGGCGTGGCCGGGGCAGTCCACGTGGGCATAGTGCCGGGTGTCGGTCTCGTACTCCACGTGGGCGGCGGCGATGGTGACCGTCTTGGTGGGGTCGCGGTCAATACCACCCTTGGCGATGGACTTGTAGTCCTTGGCCGTGACGGTGGGGAACTTCTGCGAGGAGCGGAAGCTCATCGCCGCCGTCAGGGTGGTCTTGCCGTGGTCGATGTGACCGATGGTGCCAACGTTCACGTGGGGCTTCTTACGTTCAAATACTCCCTTAGCCATGTCGAAAACCTCCAAGGGTTCGATGCGACTGTCGATCGGCGATTCGCCGATGGGTTCCGCGACCCAAGAACAGTTCCGGCGAAGACCGCAAACGTCAATCGATAGCAGTTGTCAAAAAAAACAAGCTGGCACAGGGGATTGAACCCTGGACCTCGTCCTTACCAAGGACGCGCTCTACCACTGAGCTATGCCAGCGTTGAAACGGCGTCAGGCGACGCTGTCGGCGCCGGCCTCCCACTGGCATGGAATCACGTTACGGTTAAGTCGCGTGATCGGCCGCCGCCCGCTTCCAGCCGCCCGGAAACCATCCAGGGGCGCACCGGAAGCGTGGAAGGGGGATGAGTATAGAAAGCCCGATGGGGTTGTCAACGTGGCAAGGGCAAATTCCACGGCCATGGGTCGGTGGCCTCGACCGCCAGGGCGTCATCAACCTACCAGCGGACCTGCTCAGCGGTTCGGCCGGCCTCGGCCGTCACCGCCACCACACGCGTCTGCCGCCACACGCGCACAGCCTCAAACACCACCAGCAACCCCAACCCCAGCAGCACCACCGCAATGCCCATATTGATGGGCAGCGACCGCATCTCGCGGGCCACATCCTGCGGCGTGGCCAGGTTGTATCGCCGCAGCAGCTCCGAAGCGTCCAGGAACGGGATCAGCCGATACTTGGCCAGAAAAGCCTTGAAGTTCAGCACCAGGGCCGTGCCGGTGCTGGCCAGCATGAACATCGCCGGCAGCAGCGCGAACCACACCGGCCGGCCGGTGCGCCCCAGCCACACGCTCACGCCCACCAGCGTCAGCGCCGCCAGCAGCTGGTTGCTGGTTCCGAAAATCGTCCAGAAGGTGGCAAACGCCCCGGCCGGCGCCAGGTGCAGATACAGGCTGGGCGCCGCCAGCGTGACCAGCGTGGCCAGCGCGCCGCCCCACAAGCCGCGCACCTGCAGAATCTCCTGGAGCACGTATCGCCCCAGCCGCGTGCACACGTCCAGCGTGTCAAAGACAAAACTGCTGAAAGCCAGCAGTCCAAAGCCCACGGCAAAGCGCAGATCAATGCCCACCTGGTTCATGAACGTGCCGATGCCCCGGGCGTAGATCAGGTCGGGGTTGCCGGCGGCGGCGCCTCGGGCCATCACCATCACGCAGGTGAGGGCGAAGATGGCCACCATCGCTTCCAGCAGCATGGCGCCATAGCCCACCGGCCGCACGTCGCGTTCGCTGCGAAGCTGTTTGCAGGTGGTGCCGCTGGCGACGATGGCGTGGAACCCCGAACAGGCGCCGCAGGCGATGGTGATGAAAAGAAACGGAAACAGCATCATCCCCGCCTTGGGCTCAAAAGCCGTGAACATCGGCCAGCGAATGGCCAAAGCCCCCTTGCTGGACCAGCCGCCCACCAGGGTGCCCGCCACGCCAAAGGCCAGGGCCGCATAGAGAAACGTGGCGCCAATGACTCCGCGCGGCTGCAGCAGCAGCCACATGGGAACGATGCTGGCCACGAAACAGTAGGCCAGCAGCACCTGGTCCCAGCGCTTGGTCAGGACCGCGGCCACCTGGCTGCTGGTATCCATGAAGGACCAGCCGTGCCCGGCCAGCCACTGGGCCAGATGCGGCGCTTGCCAAATGCACAACGCCAGCCCGGCCACCATCAGCGTCAGCAGCCAGTACCATCGGACGCGCGTAAAGCGCAGGAGCACGCCCAGCAGCACCGACGCTCCCAGGTAGGCTGCCGCCCCCACGGCCACCGCCCCGCCGTTGACCGTGATCGACTGGGCCTGGCCATCGATCGGCATCGTCACTTTCTGAAAGCGCGCGAAGGTCGAGGCCGTCACATCGGCAAAAGCGATGATGACATAGACCAGGCTGATCCACACGAATAATAGAAAGGTGACATAAGCCGTGCGGCTCATGTTCTGCCGCACCACCTGCGTGATGCTGGTCGCCTTGTGGCGCACGCTGGCCAACAGCGCCCCGGCATCATGCACGCCCCCGATGAAGATCGCGCCTAAAAGAATCCACAGCAGTGCCGGCAGCCAGCCGAACATCATGCCCGCCAGGATGGGCCCCACGATGGGGCCGGCGGCCGCGATGGCCGTGAAATGCCCGCCCAGCACCACGGGGGCCGGCGCCGGAACAAAGTCGTTGCCGTCCTCGCAGGCGACGGCCGGCGTCGTGCGCGCGGCATCCACTCCCAGCCACCGCGCCACCAACCGACCATAGAGCAGATACGCCCCCAGCAACACCACCGCGCTGATCGCTACCACCGGGAGAATTGTGGTCATGGACCCATCTTAAGTTCGCCAAGCTTCGGAAGCGAGATGCCCGGCCCCCGCCCACCGGGTTGGTCCTTGGGACCGCCCGTCGAACTCGACAGCTCCACTCTTGACAGAACCCCCGCCCCCACCTAACGTACGCGTCCCTGTAGTCGGCGGGTCGCGGCCCGCCGTTAGCATTTAATCCGCAAGCGGCCTGTCGTTGCGGCTCGAGTCCCGGCGGCGCCGCCGGGCGGTGCGGCAGGTCCGCCGGTAAGCAGGAGAATTCATGCAGCCCGTGCAGAAAATCAGTAAATCCCGCAAGCGCCGGCGGCGCTCGCATCATGCGCTGAAGCCCACGCACTATGTGCGGTGCCCGCAGTGCGCCACGCCCAAGCTGCCCCACGCCGCCTGCGATAACTGCGGTTACGTCAATCCCAAGCTGGCACTCCAGGTCGAGGCCGAGCAGGAATAACCCCGGAGGTTGCCTGTGCGAGCGGCAGTCGACGTCATGGGCGGTGATCGGGCCCCGCAAGCCATTCTCCAAGGCTGCTGGGACGCCGCGCCCCTGCTGGACGCTTCCGACCGCGTCCTGTTGGTCGGCCATGAGCAGGTCATTCGCCGTGCCTTGGACAGCAGCGGCCTGTCCCCCGCCCAGCGCACTCTTTATGAAGTGGTGCCCGCCGCCGACGTCATCGGCATGGACGAAGCCCCGGTCGAGGCCATCCGTTCCAAGCCCAACAGCTCCATCTCGGTGATGTGCAAGCTCGCCGCCCGCGGCGAGGCCCAGGTGGTCATCTCCGCCGGCAACACCGGCGCCTGCGTCGCGGCCGCACAACTGCGTATGCGCACCCTGCCGGGCGTCAGCCGCCCGGGCATCGCGGTGATCTTCCCCACGCTTTACGGCCCCGTGTGCATCATCGACTGCGGCGCCACCATCGCCCCCAAGCCCACGCACCTGCAGCAGTGGGCCATCATGGCCGGCGCCTATCTGGGCGCCCTGTGCGGCGTGGAAAACCCCCGCGTGGGGCTGCTGTCCATCGGCGAGGAGGATGCCAAGGGCACCGCCATCGTCAAGGAAGCCCGCAAGCTCATGCGCGATGAGCCGCTGCTGAACTTCATCGGCAACGTCGAAGGCCGCGACCTGTTCCGCGGCGTGGTGGACGTGGTCGTCTGCGATGGCTTCGTGGGCAACATCGTCCTGAAGCTGACCGAAGGCATGGCCGAAGGCCTCATGCAGTCCATCCTCACCGAGCTGGAGGGCGAGGCCCCCCTGCTCCTGGAGCAGATGAAGCCTGTGATGAAAAAGCTCTATGCCAAGCATGACTATGCCGAGCATGGCGGGGCTCCCCTGCTGGGCGTGGGCGGCTACATGCTGATCTGCCATGGCCGCTCGGATAACAAGGCCATCATGAACGCCATCCGCGTGGGCCGGCAATTGGTCCTCAGCGGCGTCAACGAAAAAATCGTCCAGAAGATCGAGCAAAGCATTCCCGTGACGGCCGACGAGTGATCGGCACCGCGGTTGTGGTCAGGGGGGCGGCAGCCGGCACCGACAGGACCGGGCGAATCGGGCTTTGGTGGATATGTCGCAGAAACGCGCGCTCATAGCGGGCACTGGCTCTTTTGTGCCTGAGAAGCGGCTGACCAACGATCAGTTGGCCGCCATGGTGGACACCAATAACGAGTGGATTGTGCAGCGCACCGGCATCCGCGAGCGCCGCATTGTCTCCGAAGGCCAGACCACCGCGACCATGGCCACCGCCGCCGCGCGCCAGGCTCTGGCGGCCGCCGAGCTGACCGCGCAGGACCTGGACCTGATCATCTGCGCCACCATCACCCCGGAGATGCAGTTCCCGTCGACGGCCTGTTTCGTGGCCGCCGCCTTGGGGCTCAACAGTACCCCCGCTTTTGATGTCACGGCCGCCTGCAGCGGCTTCCTGTATGCCCTGGATGTGGCGCGCACCTACATCGAAGCCGGCCGCGCCCGCCACGTGCTGGTGATGGGCGCTGAGACCCTCTCCCGCGCCACCGACTACCAGGACCGCGCCAGTTGCATCCTCTTCGGCGACGGCGCCGGCGCCGTGGTCCTCAAGGCCAGCGGCCAAGCCGAACGCGGCATCCTGCACAGCCGAATCTTCGCCGACGGCAACGGCTGGGAAATGCTGCACTGCCCTCCCGGCAGCCGTCACCCCATCAGCGGCGATCTGGTCGCCTCGCGCAAGCAGTTCATGCAGATCAAGGGCCGCGAAGTCTACAAATTCGCCGTCCAGCGCTTCACCGAGCTGATCGAGGACGCCATGCGGCAGTGCCACCTCAAGCCCCAGGACATCGGCCTGATCGTGCCGCACCAGGTCAATCAGCGCATCATCGACTCGGCCATGGAGCGGCTGGGGCTCACGCCCGACAAGGCCTTCGTGAATATCGACAAGTATGGCAATACCTCGGCGGCCTCGATCCCCATCGCCCTGGACGAAGCCTGGCGCGCCGGCCGCATCCACAAGAACGATGTGCTGGTGTTCGTGGCCTTCGGCGCGGGCCTGACCTGGGCCAACGCGGTCGTGCGGGTCTAAGTCAGGGGCAAGAACCGCTGCTCGGCACTGGATACGCCGTTTGCCACAGCTCAGGCAGCGATCGCGGCTTTTCGCCATGTAATCAAATACAGACCACGGCATGGCACCATGGTTAACGTTCCTTCCTTGCATCCGGCCCAATACCCAGCGGGTCTGACCACGGGCGCGAGATCGTCCATAACGTTCACGTCGACATCGACCGCGTCGGCATTGTAGCAGCAGGGGGCGATGCGCGGGGAGGCGGTGGGTCCGTCGTCGCGGCGGTCGCCACGGAAAGGCGGGTTCATGGATCGGAGACGGACGTCGAGGGTCTTCCGACGAAACGGCGGGTGAATGGCCGCAACGCTGGCGGCAATTTCTCAAATGCCGCCAGGATCTTCTCCACCGAAGCGTCTTCGGCCACCGGGATACTATCAACGCTCACCACGTAGGGCACATAGCGCGCCGCCAGCAGTCGTCGACGCAGTTCCGCCGAGTCATTGCCGGCGCCTGCGACTCGCACTGTCCCGGCAAGGAGTTCGACCTCGCCCGCTTGTGGCAACCTCAGCCAGAACACGCCCACCGCGGGGTATAACGGCCGCCACGGCGTGTCCTCCTCTGCGGGCTCTGCTGCGGGGGGAAGCACCTCGTCAGAGAGAGGCCTGCCGTTCACCAGCGTCACGTGTCCCTGGGTCGCGGTGACCTCAAGGTTCAGTTCATGCCACAATTCCGACCAAATAGCGACCCGATGGTATGTGCCCCCATCGGTCTTGATGGTCCTGCCACCGATCTTCACCAGACCCCGGACCATTTGCTCTCGTGGCGGCCTGGGCTCGGGCGCCGTCAACGGCGGCGCGTCGGCCAACGGAAGCACTGGCCACCAGGGCCCACTGGGGTAAGAAAGTGGCCGTACCGTTCCGCCGGGTTCCAGGTTCCGCGAACCGGTTGGATTCAGCGCCAAGACCAGCCTCATCCCGCCGTTGCAGTAGATTGGGATACGAAGTTCAGCAAAGAGCGGCGATATGCCCAACGGCTGGTTCAGGCGCACATAGAACATATGGTACAGAGGGCCGGCACCGTAGCGGAGCCGCAAGTCGTACGGTGACGCCGGCCCATACCAGAAGCTGTCGTCCCCCCGCATCACCCCCCAGTCCACGATCTCGCATGATGCCTGTGGCTGGTAGCCTGCTTCCGGGGCCATGCCATCGTAGCCAACCGGCGCGCACTTGATGATGCCCCCATTCCGGACCTCGATCGCGATGGTTTTCCGCTCCTTGTCGACCTCCCGAATCCGCAGCACAAGCTCCACGCGCAAGCCCGGGCTTGGCCAATCGTCGGGGACAGAGTGCTCCCGGTCTCGATCGCGCCAATCGCGCGGATCGGCAAGATCGCACCTGGCCACCCAGTCACCGGGCTTGATGCCGGCTGGGCCTGTGTGGCCGGTATAGGGATGGGCCCACTCCAGCGTCCCAAGGTAATCCGGCGGATTCCGGGGATTCCACAGGCGCAAGACCACCGGCTTGCCCCTGTCGGCCTTGTGAAAGTCAGGCGACTTGGGATCGAAGTTGAAGTGGCGAGGATGAACGGGGCGGCCCCTGAACGATGCGTCATGCAAGTCCGGATAGTGCTCGAAGGGAAAGCTGAGTTGCCGCCCATCGTCGAAGGTCAGGGCGATGTCGCCGATACGAAGTTCGGCCCCTGCCTTCTCGTGGATCTCAAAAGAGCCGTCCTCGCGGAGGGTCGCCCGCCCCTTGAACAGGACCGTCTCTGACACATCTGGGGTCCGCGGCGCGAGGATGGAGTATGAGAGAATGCGACGCCAGGCCTGCCTGAAAGGCTGGCCGTGCTGATCCACGATGCGGCCGTAGAACGCGATGCCCGCCGGCCGATCGGCCAACATCCTGACAAGCGAATACACCCCGTAAACGGCCAGAAGGATCGCGCTTGCCCCCACCGTTCGCCACATCCACCGCGGGGGGCGCCAGCGACGTGGCCGCACCAACGGGGCGCGCTGGATGTCGGCCGGAACCACCATTCCGCACTCTGGGCACTTGTCGCCGGGGGCATGAGCGCGAAGGTCGTAGGAACAGCAAGGACACAGGCCGGCTTTCGGCCGACGGCGATGGCGGTGAACGAGTGCCAGGCATCGCACCCACCACGGAAGAAGCACCGCTGCGACCAGAGACCAATGTGGTATATGCAGGCGACAATAGATCGTGTATCGTGGTACGGCGCGCCAGCGTGTCATACGGCGCAAGCGCGACTGCCGGTCAAGTTCCTGCGCGGTGTACACTTTGCCAGTAAGGTACTTGAATGGGCGATCGGAGGCTCCCGCCCTGACGTACCAATTGGTGTAGCCTTTCTCAGAGACCCCCGTAAACATCAGATCGTCGTGCAGTTTGATCTGGATGTTGTCCCAGCGATGGTAGCTGCGGCCCCCAAGTGCGCCCAGGGCACTCGCGAGAACGAGCGAGCCCAGGAGCAGCACGGATCGATACCATGACTTCGGCTCGGGCCTCGTCGCTCGGCGGAAGGGGGTCATCCCAGCTTATCTCCGGTGCCCGGCGCCCCGCTGAGCAGTTGTCGTTGTTCGAACGTTTCCAGTACGGCGTGGATCAAGGCTGACTCCACCAGCGCGGCCGGCAGCTTTTTCGGTGGTGAAGCGCATGGTAATCTCTTTCCCCATCCCCAACGCGGCTCCGGCACCATGCCTGAGCCTGCCAGGTCGGCATAATATCTAACGCCGTATAAGTGTCAATGGGAAATTGAAAGAAACAGGCGGCGAGGTCGTGCGGAGAGGATGCATTGGGCGACCGAGTCTGTGATCAGACCTTCAGGCCGAGTCTGCGAGCCGAGCTGGCTCGGCGCTCCCAGGGCGACAGCCGCGCCTCTGAGCTGCTCGTCGCGCTGCCGTCGAGGGGTCGAGGCGTCGCGTTCTCCGACGCTGCTGCTGCATTTGTTCGCAGACCCCAGCCACCTGCCCGCGCCCTGCCCCTTGACGCCGCCGGCGCTTTACCCCATACATTAGCCCCCACAGGCGGGCACGGACGCTCGTCACGAAGCCAGAACCATCAACACCCGCATGACCATGTCCTCCCCCATTTGCATTCTCTGCCCCGGCCAAGGCGCGCAGGCCGTGGGTATGGGCAAAGACTTCTTCGCCGCCTCGGCGGCCGCCCGCGAGGTCTATCAAAGCGCCAACCAGATCCTGGGCTTTGACCTGGCCGAGCTGTGTTTCTCCGGACCCGAAGAACGGCTCAACCAGACCGATATCAGCCAGCCGGCCATCTACGTCACCAGCATCGCCTGCTTCCGGGCGGCCTGCGAAGCGGGAAATATCGACCCGCTGGGCGTGCGGGCCTATGCCGGACTGAGCCTGGGCGAATATACCGCCCTGCACCTGGCCGGCGTTTTCGGCTTTGAGGACGGCCTGCGCCTGGTGGCGGCCCGCGGCCGCTACATGCAGGAGGCCGCCGTGGCCAGCCCCAGCGGCATGGTCGCCGTCATGGGCGGCACCGAAGAATTGGTCACCCAGCTCTGCGAAACCTCGGCCAATGGCCAGGTGCTGGTGCCGGCCAACTTCAACTCGCCCGGCCAGATCGTGGTCAGCGGCGCCGTCGAAGCCTGCGCCCGCCTCAGCGCCGCCGCCGAAGCCCAAGGGCTTAAGGCCATCGCCCTGAAAGTGGCCGGTGCGTTTCACAGCCCGCTGATGCAGTCCGCCGCCCAGCGCATGCAGCAGGAGCTGGACCAGGTGGCCTTCGCCCCGCCCCGCGCCCCGGTCTGGGCCAATGTCACGGCACAGCCACACAGCGATCCGGGCTCGATCAAGCGCCTGCTGGTCGACCAGGTGGTGCGCCCCGTGCGCTGGGAACAGACCATGCACGCCCTGCTGGCCCAGGCCCAGTGGCGCATGATCGAACTGGCTCCCGGCCGGACGCTCACCGGGCTGCTGAAGAAAATCAACCGGCGCCTGCCGGTGGACTCGCTGGCGACGGCCGACGTGCTGGTCGCCGCCAAAATATAGACCGGTGGGCCGTGGGCCCTTTTCCAAGTGGAAGCCACTATGACCGACAAGCGTGTAGCCATCGTCACCGGCGGTTCCCGAGGCATCGGGGCAGCCATTGTGCAGCGCCTGGCCAAAGACGGCCTGCATGTCATCGCCATCGCCCGCAACCAGGAGAAGCTCCAGGCCGTCTGCGCGGCGGCCGCCGCCGAGGGCGGCTCGGCCGAGGCCGTGGTCTGCGACATCGCTGACGCCAAGGCCCTGGGCGAGGCCATCGAGGCCGCCATCCAGAAGCACGGGCGGCTGGATGTGCTGGTCAACAATGCCGGCATCACCCGCGACGGGTTGATCCTGCGTATGGAAGACCAGGATTTTGACCAGGTGATCGCCACCAATCTCAAGAGCGCGTTTGTGGCCATTCGCGCCGCCGCCCGCCCCATGATGCGCCTCAAGGGCGCCGTCGGCGGGCGCATCATTAACATCAGCTCGGTGGCCGGCGTGGCCGGCAATGCCGGGCAGGCCAACTATGCGGCCTCCAAGGCCGGACTGATCGGCCTGACCAAATCGGTCGCCAAGGAGCTGGCCGGCAAGGCCATCACCTGCAACGCCGTGGCCCCCGGCTTCATCACCACGGACATGACCGAGGTGCTCAACGAGCAGATCAAGGAAGGGGCCAAGGCCCTGATCCCGCTGCGCCGCTTCGGCCAGCCCCAGGAAATCGCGGCCATGGTCTCGTTTCTGGCTTCGCCCGATGCGGGCTACATCACCGGGCAGGTCCTGTGCGTCGATGGCGGCATGGTCATGTAAAGTTGAATTTACCGGCTACGCCAGTATAGTTTGCGAACCCTCCGACCGGACGGACCGGCCGGATGCTACAGGTTCCCGTTTCAGGGTAGGATTTTATGGACGACATTGAGCAGAAGGTGATCGAAATCGTCAGCGAGCAGATGGGTGTGGACAAGAGCGAGATCACTCGCGAAACCCACTTCATCAACGACCTCAACGCCGACTCGCTGGACACGGTGGAACTGGTGATGGAGTTCGAGGACGCCTTCGAGCTGTCCATCCCCGACGAAGAGGCCGAGAAGATCCAGACGGTCGGCCAGGCGATCGATTACATCAAGGAACACTCCAACAAGTAGTCGCCGGTTTGCCGGGCCTTGGTTGTCGCCGGCGCCTGTCGGCGCGCCACCGTCCGCGTGTAACCAGGCACTCGCCACCGCCTATGAAGCGTCGCGTTGCCATCACCGGGCTGGGAGCCATCACCTCCCTGGGCGAATCGTCCGAGGTGCTGTGGGAAAACGTCTGTGCCGCCCGCTGCGGCATCGGCCTGATCGGCCGCTGGGATCCCAGCGCCTTTCCCGTGCGCATCGGCTCCGAGTGCGCCAAGTTCGACCCCGTGCAGCACGGCATGGACGCCCGCGAGGCCCGTCGCCTCGACCGCTTTGCCCAGTTCGGCATTGCCGCGGCCCGCGGCGCCGTGCAGGATGCGGGGCTGGACTTTGACAAGGAAGACCGCGACCGGTGCGGCGTGATCATCGGCAGCGGCATCGGCGGCATCGAGACGCTCCAGGAACAGCACCGCGTGCTCATGGACCGAGGCGTGGCCCGCCTCAGTCCCTTTACCGTGCCGCGCCTGATGGTCAACGCCGCCAGCGGCAACGTCTCCATCATGTTCGGCATCCGCGGACCGAATACCGCCGTGGCTACCGCCTGCGCTACCGGCTCCCACGCCATCGGCGATGCCGGCCGGCTCATCCAGTACGGCGTGGCCGACATCATGTTGGCCGGTGGTTCGGAGGCGGCGCTGTGCGAGCTGGGGATGGCCAGTTTCTGTGCGGCTCGCGCTCTGTCCACCCGCAATGACGATCCGGCCCACGCCAGCCGCCCCTGGGACAAGGACCGCGATGGCTTTGTCATGGGCGAAGGCGCGGGCGTCCTGATCCTGGAAGAATACGAACACGCCCGCAAACGCGGGGCCCGCATCTACGCCGAACTGGCCGGCTATGGCATGAGCGGCGACGCCTGCCACATCACCCAACCCCAGGAGGACGGCAGAGGCGCGGCCCAGTCGATGTCGATGGCGCTGCGGGACGCGGGCATCAACCCCGACGCCGTGAACTACATCAACGCCCACGGCACCAGCACCCCCCTGGGAGATATCGCCGAAACCAAGGCCCTGAAGCTAAGCTTCGGCGCTCACGCCTACAAACTGGCCGTCAGCTCCACCAAGAGCCAGATCGGCCACCTGCTGGGTGCCAGCGGCGGCGTGGAGGCGGTGGTCACGGCTTTGGCCGTCTATCGCAATGTCATCCCCCCCACCATCAACCACCAGCAGCCCGACCCCGAATGTGACTTGGACTATGTGCCCAACAAGTCGCGCGACCTGCGCGTCCATTACGCCATGTCCAACAGCTTCGGCTTCGGCGGCCACAACGCATCCTTGCTGCTGAAGAAAATGGAATAGCTCCGCGGCCCCGACCACCCCGCGCCGCCCCCATTTCAGGCTTCGCCTTCCTCGCCGATGTTCTTGGGGATATTCAGCTCATCGAGCTTGCGATAGAGACTGGAGACGCCGATGCCCAAACTGCGGGCGGTCTGGGTCTTCTCGAAATTGTGCCGCCGCAGGCTGTAGAGGATATGCTGGCGTTCGAACTGCCGCAGGGCCTCCTTCAAATCCTCGCCCACGTCGTCGCTGACCCCCGATGCCTCGAACGGCAGATCCTGCACGCCGATTTCGCGCCCTTCGGCAAAGATCACCGCCCGCTCGATCACGTTTTCCAGCTCGCGCACGTTGCCGCGCCATTCGTGGTTCAAGAGCGCCCGCATGGCTCCGTTACTCAAACCGCTGACCTTCTTGTTCATCTCCCGCGTGTACTTGTCCAGGAAATGGTGGGCCAGCAGCGGAATGTCCTCCTTGCGCTGCCGTAGCGGCGGAATGACCATCTTGACCACGTTCAGCCGGTAAAGCAGGTCCTCGCGGAACTGGCCTGCCTTGACCATCTGGTCCAGGTCCTTGTTGGAGGCGGCGATGATCCGCGCGTCGATCGATCGCGGGTGGGTATCGCCCACGGGCACCACGACTTTCTCCTCCAGCACCCGCAGCAGCGAGGTTTGCACGGCCATCGGCAGCGTCGAAACCTCGTCCAGGAACAGCGTGCCGCCGTTGGCCGCCTCGAAATAGCCCACCTTGTCGCGGATGGCGCCGGTGAAGGCCCCGCGTCGATAGCCAAACAGTTCGGACTCGATCAGGGTCTCGGGGATGGCCCCGCAGTTGACGGCCACGAAGGGCTTTTGGCGCGTCAGGCCGTTGTAATGGACGGCCCGCGCGAACAGTTCCTTGCCCGTACCCGACTCGCCGATGATCAGCACATTGCTCTTGACCGTCGAGAGCTTGCGCACCAGGTCGAAGAGCCTGGCCATCGACTGGGCGTTGCCCACCAGGTTATGAAACGTGCTGCCCTGTGCCAGCTGTTCGGTAATGACCCGCTGCACGCGCGACTGCTCGCCGGCTTCCAGGGCCCGCTGTACCTTCAGCAGCACGTCCTCAAACTGCACCGGCTTGAGCAGGTAATCCGCCGCCCCGCCGCGCATGGCCGCCACGGCGCTTTCCACCGTGCCGTAGGCCGTCAGCATGATCACGGGGGTGGCCGGCGCGATCTGCCGCAGATGCCCCAGCAAAGTCAGGCCGTCCATTTCCGGCATGCGCACATCGCTGAGCACCAGGTCCACCGGACGAGCCAGCGCCATCGCCTGGGCTGCCCGGCCATCGGCCGCCTGGAGCACCTCGTAGCCTTCTTCGCTCAGCAGTTCCGCCAGGGATTCGCGCAGAACCTGCTCGTCTTCGACCAGGAGAATGGTTTTTCGCACCGTCGGTTGCGACATGGTCGGCCACTGTAATGCCCAGGCTCGCGGCAGACAAACCCGCGGCCGATCATAGGCCGGCGCTTCCGGGCAGACGATATGCAATCACGCCCAGGGCATTCGGGTGAGTTCTTCCGCCGTCGTGTACAGCACCTTGAGCAGATGTCGACCCGCCTTCTCATGCAGCAGGTCCAAGCCAAAGTTGTGCTCCGCGGGCACGCGCACGGTCCCAGCCGGGCCAACCCAAGGGTATTCACAGTTGGCCGGCTGCCGGCCAGCATCGCTCACCGCCGGCGCAAGCAACTCAATTTTCCGTGCCAAGGTGCGGATGGCCGGAATGATCCAGGTGCGGTCGGTCTGCACCTTCCGGGCTTCCTGAGCAAAATGTTGGCGGACGATGATGGGCAACTGGCTGCTGATATAGGCATGGCTGCTGCGCAGCGTGTCGGTCAACGCCCTGGCCGCTGAGAAACGCCTTGCACAGCTTCTCGCAGGCCATTTGCAGGAAGTGCAACTGCTGGCATTGAGGCAGGTCGGGATGTTGCAAGAGCGCTTCCCTGGTCCGCAGGTCCGCCAGTGCCTGTTTGGCGTAGGCGATGCGCCAATCGTCATACGGAATCATTGCTGCCCCGCCGCGGCCGGCCTGGCAAACTCATGCCCTAGGCGCCAGCCGTTGGGCAGCATGGCCGGATCGCGCTGCACTTGCTCATACTCATCAGGCGTGACCTCGACGATGACCGAAGGGTAGAAAATGCCGCCGGCAGCATGGGGGCCGAAGAACAGCGGATGGATCCCCGTGGCCGTCGTGTTCTGATTGACCTCAAGCAGTTTGATCGGCTCTTTGGGGTCTGCTTCGCGCTGGGGGGAAGCCACAAGCTGGACGATAAGTTCGATGTCCGGTTCGATGGCGTAGTGCGCTTCAGCCAAGCGCTGGGCGACGGCTTCCTTTGAGCGATCCATAGAAACCTCCAAACAAGCACCTCCTTTCATCCTACGAGTTGCCATGTGCGCGGTCAAAGCGGCTCTCTCGATTCATTAGGGGATTGGGCGCTGACCTCAGGTGCCCGCAGCCAGCCGCGGCCGCTTGGCGCCACACATAAACGTGACGCAGATCCCGCCAGCGCCAATAATCCAGGCGTGGAACCCGTTGCGGAAATTACGCCGCCCCCGCAGGCCAACCGCGCATGGAAGCGCTGGTTCTACGTGCCCGCCGGCTGCGCACTGGTCGCGCTGGCGGCGGTGGGTCTGTTCGTGCCGGTCCTGCCCACAACGCCGCTGCTGCTGCTGGCCAGCGCGTGCTTCATCCGCTCCTGGCCTCGTGCCCATAGCTGGCTTCTGCACAGCCGCCTGTTCGGCCCCGCAATCCAGCAGTGGCAAGCCCGCCGCGCCGTGCATCGGTGGGTAAAGCTGCTGGCCATAACCGCGATCGTGGCCTCCGTCGCCCTGGTCCTGGCTCGCCCGTGGCACTGGGCGGCGCATGTCGCGACGGTGGGCCTCTGCCTGGTGGGGCTGGTGGTGGTGGCGCGTCTGCCGGTCATCGGGCGCAGCGCATGATCAGGTGGCCCTGCCCTCACGCGCAACTTCGGGCACGGCATCCACCGGCCGGGCCTGCGAGGGCGCGCCCACCAGTTGCCGGGCCCGCTCCAGGGCGTCATCGATGTTGCCGAACATGTTGTGCTCGCTGATGCGATCCAAGAGGCCATAGTTGGCCATCGCGAACATCGGCTGAGCATGCACGCCGGCCAGCAGCAGCACCGTACCCTGGCGGCGGCACTTGGTGTGGAATTCCTCCAGGGCGTGCATCCCCGTAGCATCCACGGCCGGCACGCGGCGCATGCGCAGAATAAACACGCGCGGCGGCTTCTCCAGGCCCATGAGCGTATCCTTCAGGCGGTCGGCTACACCAAAGAAAAACGGCCCGTTGATCTCAAAGACCTCCACCCCGGCCGGCACCTGGCGCCGTTCCAGGGCATTGGGATCACCCACGTCGCCGACCGGCTCGGCATCGTCCAGTTCGCGCTGAATCACCCCGATGTTGGTCACCTCGCTCATGCGCCGCATGAACAGCATCGCCGCCAGCACCATGCCCACGCCCACGGCCACGGTCAGGTCGGCCAGCACGGTCAAGCCAAAGGTCGTCAGCAGCACCGCAATGTCGCTGCGCGGGGCGCGGAACAGGCTCTTGAAATGGTCACGCTCGGACATGTTCCAGGCCACCATCAGCAGCACCGCCGACAGCGCCGCCAGGGGCACCTTGCGCGCCAGCGGAGCCAGCGCCAGCATGAACAGCAGCACCACCGCCGCATGAACAATGCCCGCCAGGGGTGTGCGCCCGCCGCTCTTGATGTTGGCGGCCGTGCGGGCGATGGCGCCGGTGGCGGGGATACCCCCGAACATCACCGAGCCGATGTTGGCGACCCCTTGGGCGACCAGTTCGCAGTTCGACTTGTGGCGCCCCCCGATCATGCCGTCGGCCACCACCGCCGACAGCAGCGATTCGATACCGGCCAGCATGGCGATGGTCGTGGCCTCGGGCACCAGTGAGCGCAGATTGGCCAGCAGATCCATCCAGCCGTTGCCGGCCAGGGCGCTAAAGTCCGGCAGCGCGGGGCGCGGCAGCGAACCGGGGATGCCGCCAAAGCGCGATTCGATGGTGGCCACGCCGAAACGCCTGTCCAAACCCAGGGCCCAGACCGCCAGCGTCGCCATCGCCACCGCCAGCAGATAAGCCGGCCAGCGCGGCGCCTTGCGGCGCAGCACCACCAGCAGCACCAGCGCCCCCAGCCCCACCGCCGCCGTGGCCGGGTTCATGCCGTGGGCGCCGATGGCCCGCAGATAATGGGCCCACTGCCCGATCACGTCGGCCGGAGTGCTGGCCAGCGACAACCCCAGCAGATCCTTGATCTGTCCCGAGGCAATCACCACCGCGATGCCCGTGGTGAAGCCGGTGGTCACCGGGTACGGAATAAACTTGATCATGCCCCCGAAGCGCGCCACGCCCATGATGACCAGAATGACGCCGGCCATCAGGGTAGCCGCCGCCAGGCCGGCATAGCCGTGGCGGTCCATGATGCTGGCAATGATGATGACAAAGGCCCCGGTGGGTCCGCCGATCTGCACCCGGCTGCCACCCAGCAGCGAGATCAAAAAACCGGCGATGATGGCCGTATAAAGCCCCTGCTCCGGCTTGACGTGTGAGCCGATGGCAAAGGCGATGTCCAGCGGCAGGGCAATCACGCCCACGGTCAGCCCGGCCACCAGGTCTCCGGCCAGGGCGCGGCGCATTGCCCCCTCGCGCCAGCAGATCAGGGTCTTGGGAATAAACGCCTCGTACCACGGCGTGGAGGCCACGCCGTTTGCAGCTATGGAAGCCATCGTACCCGTGTAATCCTCGGCGCCCCCGACGCCACAAATTCCGTCTATCGGCGTAACCCCGGGCCCGGGGTTAGCCAACTTTGTGTGTTACTGCGCCACGGCGCTGGGTTGCGTGGCCGGCGCCGCATTGGATTGCGCCGCTGCCGTGCGCGGCAGCTCCAGGTAAAGCTGGCCCCAGGTGTTGGGCTTGAGCTGGGTCATCACTTCCTTGGGCGCTGACCAGAAATACTCCGTGGCATGCTGATAATTGCGGGCCACCAGGTTAAAGGCCCAGGCCCGCTGGCTCTTGGGATCAAAGCCATTCAGCGCCGCCGCCGGGTAAAAGATTTCCACGACATAGCGGTTGGGCAGGATGCGCGTGGCCTCGCGCACGTCCGGATGCGGGATGCGATGGTCCTTGAGGGCGTCGCCCTCGCGGCGCCACTGCCCCACCACGCCCACGAAGTGATCGGCGAACGGCGAATCGATGGGCACGAAGAAGAACTGGTGGCAATGCTCGTTATAGCCGTACTGGTCAGAGCCCACCGGCCGCGTGGAAATGAACATCTCCACGCAGTCGCGCGTCCACCAGTTGCCGTTGGGGGCCGCCGCCTGGATGTCGCTGTCGAACATCTCCACGCCGATGTACAGGCCCTCATAGGTCCAGCCCAGGTGAACGTTCGGCAGCGGGTGCCTGGAACGTTCCAGCCCCACCGTCTGCGAATGCCGCATGCCCTGCAGCCGGGACTCGGCCGGCCAGTCGCTCAGCTCGCCGTTCATCGTGGGCGGCCGCGTCAAAAATGGCACGCTCATCACCGGTCGGGTGGCGAAGCTCTGGCGCCACACGTCCTTCTGATCGTCGGCGGCACTGGCGGCGTGCAGACGGTTGAGCATCGGCGTGGTCTTGCGCACGGCCGCCTCCAGCAGCTCATAGGGCCGATCGTCGATATCGACAATGCCGAAGTTCACGTCTTCGCCGTCGGCGCTGCGCCCGCTGGGCGGCTCATCCATCCATTGGAACCATTCGCCGCCGACGATATAGGGCACGCGCGCCAGGCGCGTGGTAAAAAGCTTGTAGGCATCGGCGCGCGCCTGCTGGTCCAGCACCTGCGCGCCGAAGCCAAAGGTGTTTCGGTTGCCGCTGCGCCCGTCCAGCGCGTGGAAGGAATATTCGCTGACGATCACCGGCTGGCCGGAAAGCTGGTGCAGCTTGCTGAACACGTCGGCATCCAGCTTGGCATCGGACGGATAGATGTTGATGGACTGGGCATCGGTGTGCTCGCGGCTGGCCCGCACCACTTCATCGGGCGCATAGGCCCGGAAGCGCACGCCCAGGATCAGGTGGTTGGGGTCGTGCTTGCGCACCAGGCCGCTGGTCAGGCGGAAATAGTCCTCCGCCAGGTGCGACAGCCAGGCCGACAGCAGCCGGTCGTAGGAAGCACGCGGCTGGCGGGGCAGCGCCTTCCAAGTGTTGATCTCCAGCCAGTCGGCCAGCGAAGTCTGCCAGTCGGCGTTGAAGCTCTCCAGTGTGCTCCAGACCTTGCGCAGCACGACCATCACCTGCGCCCGGCTGGGATCATCGGCCGCCAGGTTGTCGAAGTGGGCCCGCGGGCCGATGGCTTCATCACTCCAGTCCAGCTCGTTATCCGTGTAATAGCCGATCAGGTTGCGGTTCTGGCGCAGCGGCTCGACCTGGACGCGCACCGAACGATCCGCCAGTTCCGGCCACTGCGGGCTGTAGAAGCGCAGGCCGGAGCTGCTCATGTAGGTGGTAATGTTCAAGTCGCGGACAATCGGCACATCCAGCTTGTGAAAGGCCGGATGGCACCACGCTCCCAAGGACTTAAACCCGGTCTGACGCACGCGCTGCAGGGTCTTGGCCGACCAGGCGTCCAGGTCGCCCTCGCCGCCAGCCAGTCCGTTGAAATCGCGGGATACGAAGTCCGGCCCGTTACGGTCGCGCGCCAACTGGTAAGGCTGCACGGTCGTCACGGCGTTAAGGAACTCCGGCCGATTATCCGGTGAAATGAACCACCATACGCCATCATGGCCCTGGGCCAGCCGCCAATAGCCCGGCGTGCCTCGAAGAGTCCGCCACTGTGACTGGGTTGTCGGCTTGGAGGCGGCCGCCACGGGCTGCTGCGCCGCCGGCTCGCTGGACTGGGGATAGGCTGTGACCGGCGGGCCTCCGGCGGCTACCGAGCAAACCAGCAGCACGAACGCTGACAAACGTGCGGCCATAGACGCCTCCTGCGCTAGGGTCCGGTCGGGCCGGGTGTGCGGATTCCTTTCCATCGCCTGGCCGCGCTTCGCACACGGCCGAAGCTGGCAGCTCCACACGTTGTTAGTATCGGCGTTCATCTATTGTATCATTCACGGTTTTTCAAGCTCAGGCAAATGATTTAAGCGCTTATTTTAGAAGTATTTGTGACGCATTTCACAGCCACGCCCAAGGCCCTTTCCACAACATCGTGACAACTAGAACAAAGCCGCACTGCCGACGCTGCCCGCTGGCTTAATAGGAGCCTATTGTCCTATACAGCCGCTTGGGCCCGCCGGTTCGTCCACCCACAATTTATTGATTTTCCCCGCTGTGAAGGCAGGTTGTCCCCAGCAGGCGGCCACAGCCGTTTTGGCCCTTATTTCAAGCCCATGGCGACCAGGGTCACATTGTTGACCGACTGCGGACCTTCCCAATAAAGGTAATACTCGCGGCTCTCCCCGCTGGGCTGCTGATGCTGGGCAAAGACGGCCGGCATCAGTTTCTGATAGGCCTGCCCGATCGTCGGCATCGGACCGCTGTGCAGGATGGTAAGGGCCTTGTAAGCCGGCATGCCGCGAACTTTGGTCCCATGGGGGGCCTTGGTGTCGTCGGCCACTACCAGCCCGATCTGCAGCTTAAATGGCTTGTTGGGTTCGCCCGTCATCCCCTCATAGACGAAGATGATCGGACCGGCCACTTCCACCTTGTTCTCGGCCACCTCGCGCATCAGGGTAGTCACTGTCTGGCCAACCACGGCCGGCAAATCCGCCAGCGTGGTCTCGGTCGGGATGTAGAGGAAGGTGCGTGGGGCCAGCGTCTGCAGACGCACGTTGCTCAGGGCCACGTCCGCCGGCTGCGTGGCGGCCGGCTTGGTTGTCTGAGCGAGCGCCAAGGAGGTAACAGCAAACACCAACGTCCACGAAGCAGCAAACGCAGGTTTCATAATTCCTTCCCGCAAGTGGCCGCCGAATATGTTAACAACTCGCCGCCTTCCAGCCAGAGCCTTGCCCGCCGTGCAGACCATGCTGACAATGTGCCGGTGATCCGCGTTTCGTTAGCCACCGAGCCGATCAGTATCGACCGGCGCTTCCGCCTGGACAGCGCCGGCAGCTCGCCCTGGGCCCGCTGGTCATACCAGTTGGCCAGCCCCAGCGTCCTCGTCCAGGCCGACGCCACCGGCCATACCGTCGCCAGCAGCGCTTCTGGAATGATCGCCGCCTGGCCCGATCCACTGGCCGCGCTGCGCTGGATGCAGCAGCAACTGGTCGAACCCCCACAGGAGGGTCCGCCGTTCAAGGGCGGATGGCTAGGTTATCTGGGTTACGATCTGGGCCGCTGGTTTGAAGTTTTACCGGCGCGCCGGATCGAGCCGTCCGTGCCGCTGATGGCCTTTGCGTTCTTCGATGAACTGCTGGCCACCGACCATCACACCGGCCGCATTTACCACGTGCGCCTGTCGCATGGCCTGCCCACGCAGCGCCTCCAGCCGCTCGACGAGCCCTGGCCCATCTCCAGCGCCGACTCAGCCGCCGCCGGTCTGCCGCGATCCAATTTCGCCAGTCGCAAGGTTTACGAAGCGGCCGTCGCCCGCGCCATCGAGTACATCGCGGCCGGTGATATCTTCCAGGTCAACCTCTCGCAGCGTTTCAGCCTGCCGCTGACCAGGCCGCCGGCGGAGGTCTATGACCGGCTCCGGCACGAATTCGGTGCCTGGTTCGGCGGCTACCTCGAGTGGCCCCGTGTGGCTTTGCTGTGTAACTCGCCGGAGTTGTTCCTGCGCGTGCGCTGCGACAACGACGGCCGGCGGCATGTGCTGACCCGCCCCATCAAGGGCACGCGGCCGCGCGGACCCGGCATGGAAGAAGCCCTGCGCCGCAGTCCCAAGGACCAGGCCGAACTGAACATGATTATCGACCTGGAGCGCAACGACCTGGGACGCATTTGCCGCACCGGCAGCGTCCAGGTGACCGAACCGCGCGTGATCGAGGCGCATCCCACCGTCTATCACGGCGCCGCCACCATCGAGGGCCAACTGGAACCTGCGGTGGGCCTGGTTGAATTACTGGCGGCGACTTTCCCCGGAGGTTCGATCACCGGCGCCCCGAAGATCCGGGCCATGCAGATTATTGACGAATTGGAGCCCACCGCGCGCGGCCCCTATTGCGGCGCCATCGGCTTTTTCAGCGCCGACGGCACCGTCGACCTGAACATCGCCATCCGCACGATGATCGCTGCCGGCGGGCAGGTTCATGTGCCGGTCGGCGGCGGTATTGTGGCCGATTCCCTTCCGGCCGAGGAGTATGAGGAAACCCTCGTGAAGGCCAGCGCGCTGTTCGGGGCTCTGCGGGCCGCCGGATGCACCCGCTAGTCCGAGCCGGTGATCATCCAGTCATCCAGCGCCGGGCCCGCGGGCACTGCCCGCCAGTTCAATCCCGCCGGAGGCTGGATGCGGCACAGCACCTCGTGGGCACGCCGCGCTATGGTCACATCCGCCTTGGCCGGCGCCACCCGCAGAAAGATTCCCAGCAGTTCGTCCAGGGTCTGACGCAATTCATTGGCTTCATGTTGACTGATCGTCTTGGCTTCCATGACTCTCTCCCGCACAAGCCAACCACCGGATCAACCGTTGACCGGGTCGCTGGCCAGCTATTGAAGAGGCGATCCTACGTCCGGCGCCACGCCCCGGACAACGGACAAAATGGTCGAATTTGCCCCGCCGGGACGGTTCGTTGAGCTTGGCGCTTGTGCTATAGTCTGGGGCTTTGGGAGTCTTCGTGCTGGAACCGGACAAACTACTGGAGGATCTCACCGACGCCCAGCGCCAGGCCGTCACGCACACCGAAGGCCCCGTCCTGGTGGTGGCCGGCGCCGGCAGCGGCAAAACCCGCGTCATCACGCGCCGCGTGGCGTTTTTGCTGGCACAGGGCGTGGCGCCCCAGTCCATCCTGGCCATCACCTTCACCAACAAGGCGGCCAACGAGATGAAGGAGCGCGTGGGGGTGCTGCAGGGGCGAACCTTCAAGGATTGGGGCCGCCTGGACCAGCCCTGGCCGACCATCTGCACGTTTCACTCGTTGTGCCTGCGCATCCTGCGCCACTACGCGCCGCAGTTGAACCTGCCGCCGCACTTCAGCATCTATGACGTGTCCGACCAGGAGCGCCTGGCCAAGCAAGCCCTGGCGGCCGCCGACGTGTCCAGCGTGCAGTTCACGCCCGGATCCGTGCGCGCCCGCATCAGTGATGCGAAGAACAAACTGATCTCGCCCCAGGAGTACGCGGCAAAGGCCGAAAAATTTGTCGAAACGCGCCTGGCGCCGGTCTACACGGCCTACCAGAAACTGCTCGAACTCAACGGCGGCCTGGATTTTGACGACCTGCTGATGCGCACGGCCTTTGCCTTTCGAGACCATCCCGACATCCTCCAGCAGCTTCAGGAACGATTCACCTACCTGCTGATCGACGAATACCAGGACACCAATCACGCCCAGTACGTCATCGCCCATCTGCTGGCCCAGCGGAACCGCAACATCTGTGTGGTGGGCGATCCCGACCAGTCCATCTATGCCTGGCGCGGCGCCGACATTCAGAACATCCTGGATTTTGAAAGCGATTACCCCGATGCCAAGGTCATCCGGCTGGAGCAGAACTATCGCTCGACCCAGATCATCCTGGACATTGCCTCACAGCTCATCGCTCATAACTACAGGCGCAAGGAAAAGGGACTGTGGACGCAAAATGGCCAGGGCGAGCGGGCGCGCCTGCTGCTGTGCGTCGATGAGCACGACGAGGCCAAGGCCGTGCTGGACGAGATGTGCCGCTGGCATGAGAAGGGCATCGCCTGGAACCAGATGGCGGTGTTCTATCGGATCAACGCCCTGTCGCGCGTCGTGGAGGATGCCTTCCGCAAAGCCAGCGTGCCCTACCGCGTGGCCCGCGGAACCGACTTTTACCACCGCAAGGAAATAAAGGACGTGCTGGCCTATCTGCGCGTGGTGGTCAACCCCGCCGACGCGCTGAGCATTCAGCGCATCATCAACACGCCTGCCCGCGGTATCAGCGACGCCACCCTCGATCACATACGAAACTGGGCGCTGGATCACGACCTTGGCCTCTGGGATGCCCTGACACAAGTGGAGGCACTGACCGACCTGAGCACCCGGGCCCAGACGGCGGTCAAACAGTTCGTGAGCCTTGTCGGCCGCTGGCAAGGCATGCTCAAGGCCCAGAACCCGGCAAAGGGCCAGGCAGCGGTCATGCCCCTGATGGAGGATGTGATTCAGAAGAGCGGCCTGGAAGCACACTATCGCAAGACCGGCGATCTGGACAGCACCGAAGTAGCCAATCTCAAGGAATTGATCAGCGCCGCCCGCGAGTACGATGACACCAACCCCGAAGGCTCGCTGGAGGACTACCTGGCGCGCATCAGCCTGCTGACGGACGTCGACGCCCTCAAGGACAGCGGCGGCGCCGTGACCCTGATGACACTGCACGCGGCCAAGGGCCTGGAGTTCGCCGTGGTGGCGATGGTCGGCATGGAGGAGGAAATACTGCCCCACGCGCGCGTGCGCGAGCACCCCGAGCAGCTCGAGGAAGAGCGCCGACTGTGTTTCGTGGGCATCACCCGGGCCCAGAAGCAACTGATCCTTTCGCGCACCATCACCCGCACTGTGCGCGGCCGCAGCATGCCCGTCAGCGGCTCGCGCTTCCTGGCCGAAATGCCGCGCAAGCTGATCCTGGTCGACGACCACCGCGAAAGCCGCCAGGACCAGCAGGATCCGCACGAGGAATCAGCGGCCGACCAATTCCGCAGCGGGCAGTTGGTGCGACACCCCAGTTTCGGCATCGGCCGGATCATGGAGATCACCGCCCCCGGTCCCAGCGCCCGGGCGGTGGTGCAGTTCAACTCCGCGGGGCGCAAGACGCTGGTGCTTCAATATGCGCATCTGGAACCAGTCGGTTAACCGGCGCGCTTGGCCAGCGGCGCAGCATCAGCAGCAGACATACCGCCGTCAGCAGCAGCACGCCCAGATTCACGCGCGTATACTGGCCCAGGCCGGGGTTCACGTACATCACCACAAACAGCAGTGCCCACAGCCCCAAGAGCCAGCGGTCGACCGGGCTTAGCTCCATATTCGGACCACCCTGGTGCAATTGCGTGCGGAGGTTGCGCGCTAGCAGCACCGCCGGCACTGCCAGCAGCAGCAGGTCATAGTCAAAATAGAACGGCATCATCAGCGGCATCGCCACCGTGGCGGTGGCGATGACCTGGTCCAGCGCTGTGGCGCTTTTGGCGGCGGCCGCACGCCGACTGCGGACGACGATCACCAGCAGCAGGCCACACAGCATCGACGCGCCGACGAGGCTCAGGACCCGAACCGACAGCCAGTGCGGCCCGGCCGCCTGGCCCTGGATCAGCAGTCGCCAGAAGGCTTTGAGGGTCACATGACGCTGCCACAGATAGGGCTGCTCGATCTGCATGAAATGGAGATTGACCGGCAGACGATACACAAAGTCCTGGGCCGCTCCGGGCATGGTCAGGACCGTCACCGCCGCCAGCGCGCCGCCCGTCAAAGCCAGCCCCAGCAGGGCGCGCCAGCCTAGGCTCAGGACCAGGATGGCGGCCACGATCGCGCCTAGCTGCGGCTTGTAAAACAGCAGCCCCAAAATCAGGCCCGCCAGCAGCCCGCGCTGCTTGCGCCAGGCCCACACACCTGCAACAAAGATACAAAGCGATACGCACGAATTCTGGCCGTGGCTCAAGGCGCGCACCAGTGGATCGCTGACCACCACCAGCAGCGGCACCAGCGCCCAGGCCTTCCAGGAGGCGGCCGGAAAATCCTCGCGGCAGAGCCGCTGTTCATAGGCCTCCTGGGCCGACGCCTGCACCGGCGGCCCGCGCTGCGCCAGCATGCACGCCAGCAGCGCCAGTGAAGCCAGGGCGCAAAGGACGCTGATAGCGGTCCACAGGCCCAAAGCCTGCGGATAGGGCATGGCCGCCAGCGGTGCAAAGACCCACGCATAAAACGGCGGGTTCCACCACGGGCCAAAGCTGGGGCCAATCTCCAGTTGATGCCGCTGGGCCAACTGCCGCTGGAACGCTTCGACCTCTTTCAGGTTATACAGATCGCGATAGCGCCCCTGGCGCACGAAGCTGCCGGCCGTATAGAAGGCCATGAAATCATGCCCGAGGATGCGCCGCGTCACCGCCTGCGATTCGGGCACGAACTGATTGCCAATAACGAAGGTCGCCAGACAACACGCCACCCCCAGCCCGCCGGCCCACAGCCGACGGCGCAGACGCAGCGCTACCGAATTGTGCCTGCCAGGGGTACTGATGGGAGGGATATCGGCTCGGCACACCCGGCAGGATGCACCGGCGCGGAACGGACTGTTTATCGGACGGTCCGGCCGCCGCCGGAGGGGCGTCGCTCGGGATGCGCCTCCTCAATGACCCGCTGATAGTAGCGCAAGGCGTTGAGCTGGCGTCGCGCCGCCGCCAGCAGCGCGGTCTGCGGGATAGAGCCGCGGAGTTGGCCGAACAAAGCGTCAAGTTCGCGCAGGCAGCCATCGCGCAAGGCCCGCGCGGTGGCCTCCACCTCCGCCGCAGCCCGTGCATCCGTAGCCGCGGAAAGCCGCTCGCGCAGCTCCATCACCTGCTCCAGCAATCCCGGCGGCAGGCTCGGGTCCTGACGCGACGAGGGCCCTCCCAGGAGTTGCAGCAGATGATTGCCCCGCGATTCCGGATCCGCCAGCACACCGTGGGCTCGGTTCAGCGCCGCTGACATTTCGGCCGCCCGCAACTGTGAATCCACATCCACCGCCGCTAGATCGGGATGGACCTGGCCAGAGGCTTCCAGAAAGCGCGACTCCAGCAGGGCCGAATCCAGCGCAAACGCGCGCGGCAACTTAAGCAGAAGGAAATAGTCGTCAACGGGGAGGCTACCCTCGGGCTGCGATGGCCCGGCCGCGGTATCGGATAGTTCGCCGCCGCTGGGCACCATCACACCTGGAAGCTGCTGCCACAGCCGCAGGTGCTGGTGGCATTGGGGTTCTTAAAGACAAACCCCTGGGCCATCATCTCGTCCTTGTAGTCAATTTCCACCCCGCCCAAATAAAGCAGCGACTTGTTATCGCACACGATCTTGATCCCCTGCGACTCCAGCTCCTCGTCCATCTCGCCGGGCTGCTCCTCGGTCAGGTCCATGGTATAGCTGAACCCGCTGCAGCCCCCACCCTTGACGCCCACGCGCAGGCGCGTCGTCGACTCCGGCAGACTGTTTTCCGAGATGAAACGGCGAATGGCCGAGGCGGCCTTATCAGTCAAGGCAATACTCATCGTTGTTCTCCTGCTGTGATTGGTCGCAAATGTTATGGCAGTTGGCAGCCGATTTCTACTTTCTACTTGGCCTGCTTGGCCGCTCCAAGCTGCCCGGCCAGGGTCTGCAGGGCCTTCTGCTCGGAGCCGTGCCCGGCGGCCGGGGCGGCGGCGTCGGGCGGCTCGCCGCGCTTGCGCTTCAGGTCGGCGATGGCGCTGCGGATGGCATCCTCGGCCAGCACCGAACAGTGCATCTTCACCGGCGGCAATGCCAGCTCGCGGGCGATGTCGGTGTTCCTGATCTCCATCGCTTGTTCGACGGTCTTGCCCTTGACCCACTCGGTGGCCAGCGAACTGGCCGCGATGGCGCTGCCGCAGCCAAAGGTCTTGAACTTCGCATCCACGATGCGTCCCTGCGGGTCCACCTGGATCTGCAGCTTCATCACGTCGCCGCAGCTAGGCGCCCCGACCAGGCCGGTGCCGACGTTGGGATCGGCCTTGTCCAGCGACCCGGCGTTGCGCGGATTGTTGTAATGGTCCAGGACCTTGTCGCTATAGGGCATGTCAACCCACCTCGCTTTAGTTTATTCCTTCCACTGCACCCGGGCCAGGTCGATCCCCTCCTGCACCATCTCATAGAGCGGGCTGAGCTGCCGCAGGCGCTGGATGCCGCGCACGGCCTTGTCCACCACGTAATCGATCTCTTCCTCGGTGGTAAAACGGCCTACGCCAAAGCGCAGCGAACTGGGCGCCAAGTCTGCCCCCACGCCGATGGCCCGCAGGACGTAACTGCTCTGCAGGCTGGCGCTGGTGCAGGCCGAGCCGCTGCTGACCGCCACATCCTCCAAAGCCATCATCAGGCTTTCGCCCTCGACATAGGCAATCGAAAGATTCGTGGTCTGTGGCAGGCGATAGGCGCGATCGCCATTGATGGTCACGTAATCCACCTGCGAGACGATGCCCCGCTCCAGCCGGTCTCGCAAGGCCGCGGTGCGCTTGGCCTCCGCCGGCATTTCAGCGGCCGCCCATTCACACGCCGCGCCGCAGCCCACGATCCCCGGCACGTTGAGCGTGCCCGAGCGAAAGCCGCGTTCGTGGCCGCCGCCGTCCATCTGGGCCACCAGGCGCACGCGCGGGTTCTTGCGGCGCACGTACAACGCCCCGCAGCCCTTGGGCCCATAAAACTTATGGGCACTGAGGCTCAGCAGGTCGATCCCGTCGGCCTCGACGTTGATGGGGACCTTGCCGACCGCCTGCGTGGCATCGCTGTGAAACAACACACCCTTTTGCTTGCACACCTGGCCGATTTCGCCCAGCGGCTGCAGCGTACCGATCTCGTTATTGGCCGCCATGATCGACACCAGGATCGTGTCGCCGCGAATCGCCTCGGCCACCTGCTGGGCACTGACCCGTCCGCCGCGGTCGACCGGCAGATAGGTCACCTCATAGCCTTCCTTTTCCAATCGCCCGCAGGGGTCCAGCACCGCCTTGTGCTCCGTCACCTGGGTGATGAGGTGGCGGCCCTTGTCGGCGTAGGCCTGGGCGATGCCCTTCAAGGCCAGGTTGTTGGCCTCGGTGGCTCCGCTGGTCCAGATGATCTCGCGCGGGTCGGCTCCAAGCAGGGCCGCGACCTGCTGGCGGGCATGATCGACGGCTTTCTCGGCCGCCCAGCCAAAGCTGTGGTTGCGGCTGGCGGCGTTGCCGTAGACCTCGCAGAATAAAGGCCGCATCGCCTCGAAGACGCGCTGGTCCACCGGCGTGGTGGCATTGTGATCCAGGTAGATTGGCAGGTGCGGCGCCATGGTCTTTCAGCCGGCGCTCGCCGGCTGGCGCTGGGACTCGGTCTTCTTCCCGGCCAGCAGAATATCCGACAGCTTCACATCCCGCAGGAACCGCACCAGTTTCTGGTGCAGAGCCTTGATAGGCGCCTGGATGGGGCACTTGCGATTGATGCGGCAACTGGGGTCGGTGCAGTCCTTGTCGTCGGGATGAAGCATGCAGGCCGTCAGCGACACCGGACCTTCCAGCACCTCGATCAGGTCATGGACGGTGCGATGCTGGAGATTGATGCACAACTGATAGCCGCCCTTGGTGCCGCGCGTGCTGGTCAGCCAGCCGCTGTGATGCAGCGTCTTGAGGATATTCATCAGCAGGGCCGCGGGCATCTCGAAGGCTGCCGCGATCTCACTGGCGGGGACCACGCGCCCCGGGTTCTGGGCCAGAAAACACAGGGCAATCAACGCGTAGTCGGTCTTCTTGGTCAATGACAGCATGAACGTGCCTTTGCGGCTTCCTCCAGGCCCCGCCGGAGTGGTCTTATATATAGTATTTCCCCGGTCCGCTTTCAAGCCGGGTGCCAGGGGCTGGATGCCAGGAACTGGAGAAAGCCAGTGTGGCCCAGCCGCCCCCGGCTGGGTCTTGCTTTATCTCCCTCCCCCGCCGGTACTCCGTGCGGGGGAGGGTTGGGTGGGGGTTCTGAAGGAGCCGCGCGCGCAGCAAGCGGACGAAGGAATCCAACAAGGGCCGCCAATGTCCTCATTGGCGGATGCTGAAGACCAAAGCGCCTTACTTGGCCTTGGCGGGGGCGGTTTTCTGGAAGCTATAGGTGCCGCCGAACTTCTTGCTGAAGCGCTCCACGCGCCCGGCGGTATCCAGCAGCTTCTGCTTGCCCGTGAAGTAGGGATGGCAGGCGGCGCAGATATCGACGTTGATCTTGGCCGAGGTGCTGCGCGTGACAAAGGTGTTTCCGCAGGCGCAGTGCGCCGTGCAGGTCTGATAGCGGGGGTGAATCTTGGCCTTCATACTGGCTCCTTAAGGCCGGGCGTGCGTCAAACCGTGGGGTCCAACGTCAGCCGGCCGCTGTTATTGGCCCAAAAGGGAGCGGGATGTTACCGGGCATGGCGGCGGTTGGCAATAGCCGCGAAAAGTTCCATCCGCGCGTTTGCCCGGCCGGCCAACGTATCGTACATCCTTCCGGAACCTATCGCCTGGCCTTGCACGCATGAATACTACTGCATGTCTTCCCTCGCCCGCGGTACCTGCCGGCCCCTTCCCGGCCGAGGTGGAAACGATCATTGCCGCCTTGGAATCGCGCCCACGCCCGCTGGTGGAGCGCCACCGCCTGCCGCGGCGGCGCCACCGGGTCTTGGCCAGCCTCTATCTCTATAGCCGCCATGGCAGCCCACCGGCCGAGCTTTTCACCCGGCACGTCAACGCCAAGGGTCTGGGGTTTCTGGTCGATGGGCTGCTGCCGGTCGGCCATGGGGCCACGGTGGTGCTGGTGGATTTCGAGGGCCAACTCAGGAGCATCCGCTGCACGATCCTGCGCTGCGGCCTGGTGGCTTCAGGCTGGTATGAAGGAGCCTGCTACTTCAACCGGGAGCAGATGTGCTTTGCGCACAGTGCCCCGTAACGCGCCCGGCTTTCAGCCCGCCGCCCGGCCGTTACGCGCCAGCTTCTCGACCACCACGCCCATCTGGCGGAACTTCTCGTAGCGGCGCTCGACGAGGTTATCGATCTTGCAGCGTTTCAGGTCGCGCAGGGCCTTGGTGATGTACTGTTCGAGGCTGTGGGCCGCCTGGTGCGGGTCCCGGTGGGCGCCGCCCAAGGGTTCATTTATGACCGCATCGATCAGCTCCAGCCGCTTGAGGTTGCGACTGGTGAGTTTCAGGGCCTCGGCCGCTTCCTGCACCGCCGACCCACCCCGCCACAAAATGGCCGAGCAGCCTTCGGGGCTGATGACCGAATACCAAGCGAATTCCATCATGGCCACGCGGTCGGCGACCGCGATGCCCAGCGCCCCGCCGCTGCCGCCTTCACCCAGGACGATACTCAGGATGGGGGCGCGCAACCGCGACATTTCCATGAGGTTACGGGCGATGGACTCGGCCTGGCCGCGCTCCTCGGCGCCGATTCCCGGATAAGCCCCGGGGGTATCCACAAACGTCACCACCGGAAGCTCAAACTTTTCGGCCAACTTCATGGCGCGCAGGGCTTTGCGATAGCCCTCGGGATGAGCCAAGCCGAAGTTATGGGTGATCTTTTCCTTGGTTTCACGCCCCTTATGGTGGCCGATGAGCATGACCTTGTGGCCGCCCAGGCGCGCCAGGCCGCAAATGATGGCCCGGTCGTCCCCGAAAAGCCGGTCGCCATGAATTTCGCGGAACTCGCGGCAGATGGCGTCAATGTAGTCCTTGCACTGCGGCCGCTGCGGATGCCGGGCCACTTGGACGGTTTCCCAGGCCGACAGGTTCTCGTAGGTCTTGCGCAGCAGGGCCGTGTAATTGGCCCGGAGCTGACGGATTTCCTGGGTGTAATCGACCTGTTTCTGGGCCTGAAGGCCTTCCAGATCGTGGATTTGCTGTTCCAGCCGGGCCAGGGGCTTTTCAAAGTCGAGGATATGCCGCTGCCAGGGGGCCGGTGCGGCATCCTTGCCATTGACCTGGGCTGGGGTTACGTCCGCCGAGAGTGTCTGGGACATAGGTTTTTATCGGCAGTACCGCCAAAGCGGCCCGCCGCCTCGCCCGGCCGGTTAGACCGGGGCAGACGGATAGCCTACCGACAGGCGGCTGGGCATTCAAGGCAAACGTGGGTTTTTGCGCAGGTAGCGCCCCACCGGTCCGCCGGCCTTACCATTTGAGGACATATGGAGACACCAGCATGACTGGCCGATCCTGGAGCATCCGCATCATCAGCATCTGCTGATCCACCAGGCGGGCCGTCGAGCGGCTCAGCGCCTTGAGGGTCGGCAGCAGCTCGGACTTCACCGTTATCGGCAGGCGTGCTTCGGTACCGTCGCCGCGCAGCAGATCGATCAGCGTCTTGGGCGCCGGAACCACGCGGATTTCATACTCATCGTCCGCCAGCTTGGCCTGGGCGGCGGCCAGGGCGATGGCGTCATGGATTCCGCCCAACTGGTCCACCATACCCAGTCCCATGGCCTGCTTGGCCAGGAAGATGCGCCCCCGGGCCACCTGGTCGATGTCCTTGATCTTGCCGTGCCGGGTGGTCATGACGCGGTCGGTGAACTGGTCGTAGGTCTGCTTCATCCAGTTGGTCAGCAGCCGCCGCTGGGCGTCCGTAAACGGCTGGGTGGAGCTGAACAGGTCGGCATTGCGCCCGCGAAGGAAGGATTCGGTGTGCAGGCCCAGCTTTTTCTCATAGAGATCCTGCATGACAAACTTGCCGCCGACCACGCCGATGGAGCCCACAATGGCCGACGAGTCAGCGATGATCTTGTCGCCGGCGCAGGCGAGGTAGTAGCCGCCGCTGGCCGCCATCGAGCCAATACTGACGATCAGGGGCTTTTCGCGGGCCGCGCGGCGCGCAGCCTGCCACATGGCTTCGGAGGCCAGGGCACTGCCGCCAGGCGAGTCGATGCGCAGCACGATGGCCTTGATATTGGGATCGCGAGCGGCAATACGGAAAGCGCGGCGGATGTCCTCCGAGCCCACGCTCTGGCCGCCGAACAGGCCCTCTGCACCTTCGCCGTCGACGATCATGCCTTGGGCGTAAATCAGCGCGATGGCCGGCCCCTCGGGCACCTCGGGTTTACGGGCCAGCAAGGCGAACAAGGCAAAGGGGTTGGACCAGTCGATGCCTTCGTGCTTGGGCAGGCCATAGTCGTGGACCAGGTTGACCGGCTTGGCCATCTCCTTGTTCAGCAAGTCGCGCAGGCCGTCCATGTCCACCAGGTGGTCGACCAGGCGGTTTTCCTTGGCGACCTTGGCCGGGATCAGGGCCTGGTCGATCAGTTCCTCGACACGGCTGGGGGCCAGATTGCGGTGGTGGGCGATACCATCGACGATCTGGCGGTAGAGACTGTCGACCAACTTGGTCAGCTCGCCGCGCAGTTCATTGGAGGCCCCGGTGCGTGTGAACTGCTCATCAGCGCCTTTGTACTCGCCGATCTGCACATAATCGGCACGCACGCCGATCAATTCCAGCAGCCCCTTGGCAAAAGTCAGTTGGATACCCACGCCGGGCAAGGCCAGCTCGCCGCCTTCGAGCATGCACACGTCGGTGGCTCCGCTGGCCACGACGAATCCGGCCGTGTCGTAGGAATCGGAATAGACGAAGACCCGTTTGCCGGCGTTGCGCAAGGCCACCAGGGCGCTGCGGATTTCCTGGGCCTGCGAGAGGTTGAAATCCGTCTGGCCGATGGTCAGAAGCACCGCCCGCACCTCCTGGTCCTGGCGAGCGTCGGCGATGCGCTGCAGCACCGACTGAAGCGTCAAGCCAGGGTCGCTGAAGAGGCTGAAGGCCGGCGGGGCCTCGATGATGGGCTTGTTGAGGTTGATATAGGCCACCTGGGGCAGGGCTTTCTGCTCCTGCTTGAGCTGCTTCATGCGGGCGATGATTTCACCGGGCGTGGTGAAGGGGGCCGTGGTGGGCTTGGCCGCCGCGGCCGGGTCCCTGGCGGGTTGGCTGGCCGGACGCGAGGTCGGCGGCTTGGCCAGAGCGACGGCGGCGGTCAAGGAAAGAACACAGGCGATACGCACAAGCATGCTGGCTCCTTGGCTGAATCTATCACTATAGGAATCGGCGATATGAGGGGCAATGGACGAATGCAGGGGGTAAACGACCTGCCGCGGACCGTGGGCGGCGGGTGTGGCGCCGCGATTCGCTATGGCTGAGCTTGCATTGGCCCTGGCGTCAACGACACTTGAAGCGGGCTTGGCTTGCGTTCAAGGAGGCGCGGGCCACTTGCGGGCTTTTGCATGGGAACCAACAAGCTGGCGGCGTCCATGGTGGCGCTGCTGATGTTCTATATGGCACTGGCCGGGGGATGCGCGGCACCCGCGGGCATCGACCGCGCCCGCTGGGCCCAGCACCGACAAAGCGTGAATGCCTCGGGACTGCAAACGCCGCAGGCTATAGAGGCCGTCCGCGTCAGCGCGGCCATTCCCAGCCAATGGGAGCTGACCGGCGTGCAGTCGGCGGCCTTGTATACACACCAGCAGTGGCGCTCGCCGACCAGGAACACCGCTACCGGTGCCCTGCACATCAAGATGCCTCTGCCGCTGGGGGCCAAGGCGGTGGCATGGCTGGCTGGACGCGAATATGCCAACAGCGGCAAGGAGGGAGCCATGCTCGGCCGCTGGAGCGATGGCCTGGGCCGGGAGTGGTTCGAAGCGACGACGGGCAAGTATTTTGTGCGCGGGTACGTCGTGACCCGGGGCCGGAATGCCTGGATCAACTACATGGGTTATCGCAGTGACAGGCCGCCGGTGCCGGCCGAGCAGGAGCTGGCGCGACGATCGCTGGAGACGGTGATGCCGCTGGGAACGATTCGCAGGACGACCTCTGCGCCAGCCACGCGGCCAACCTCGGCCGGCGCGCCGGTGGTGATGGATTCACGATAGATAGCGCTGCCCTGCCAACTCTGATTGAAGTAGATATCGTACCTGTCCTGCCCGACGATCATGGCGATGCGCCGCCCCGCCCCGTCATACTCATAGCTGGCCACCGTATTCTGCCCGTCGGCCAGGCCGGTCAGTCGATTCCACGCATCGTAGTTGGCCGATAGCGTTCCCGTGCCATCGGCCTGGAGGAACACCACCATGTTCCCGGCCGCATCATAGACGCTGCGGGTCTGCTCGATAATCGCGTTACGTCGAAGAAGCTCGGATGACCCCCTTCGCCGTTGATCCGGCCGACCCCGTTGATCCGGCCAACGCATCAACTCGCTTCGTGCATTACACGTTGGAACATCCACTAAGGTTCCGCCGGACTTGCGGCCGTTCTACTTCGGTCACGTTCACTGTCCGGCGGTTTCGTTAAGTCATGCCCTTCGGACGAAATGTAAAACTGTCACCCTTGTCAGCGCCGGCGTGAAAAGCGTATGAATCCGCCGGTTTGAAAGTGCGTTGAGGCTTGGGGCTCCAAAGGCATGGCCGGTTGGGGATTCACGGCGGCCGATTCACGGCTCGATGCGGTCCTTCATG
>Ga0209450_10000099_pt1 | contig 50667 bp, 41 predicted proteins | sample FrelakmetLWP11LW_FD_187149 | JGI IMG/M metagenome (GOLD analysis project Ga0209450, IMG submission 187149) | Freshwater lake sediment microbial communities from the University of Notre Dame, USA, for methane emissions studies - LWP11 LW (SPAdes)... | ecosystem: Environmental > Aquatic >...
CGGCCTCCGTGACCAAAGGCATCTCGAATTTACGGTGACTGTTACTTATACTCCGATGCAGAAATACAGCCTCTGGAACGGAGCCAAGGTAAACAGGGGATCTGACTGGCCTACATTCGGATTGACATGGAAACACGGCATCAATGAGTTTCCTGAGTTTGCTGAACCTTACAGGCATTTCGATATGATCAAACTTGACATATCAAGAAACCACAGCATAGGAGCATTCACTGAATTCAACTGGAGGATACGCACGGGAGGATTCCTCAATAACAGCTATGTGACATACTATGATTTCTTCCATTTTAATGCACAGCCAATTTATGTACTGATCGACAATTACAGTGATGCATTCAGGCTGCCGGCATATTATTCTCTCAGCACGCCAGAATTTTTCGGAGAGCTTCATATGAAATACACTACGCCTTACCTAGTGCTGAAATATCTGCCCGGACTCAGCAAGACACTTATGCGCGAAAATCTGAGCATCTCTTATCTTGGATCGAGGTACCACAAAAATTATACTGAGCTGGGTTACAGCATTACCGAGCTGTTCTTCCTTGGAGAAGTTGGTGTTTATGTCGGGTTCGACGATCTGAAGTTCAGGAGTGTTGGCGCGAGGCTTGTATTGAAACTGAACTGATCATCATGCAAACGGAGGTTCGTCATGAGTACTAATCTCATCATCAAATCCCCCTCCAAGGGTCCTGAAGTTGTCGTGATTCATCTTTGATCCAAGCGTAATGCTCTGAGAGGCTCCGCCATCAGACATACTTTCAAGATCAAATTCATCAATATCAACGAACTGTGCTTTTTCTTCGCGGAATTTCAGCCTTATATCATCAACGGGTCCGTTACGGTTCTTTGCAACTATAATTTCGGCAATACCCTTTGTAGAAGAGCCGTCTTCAAAAGTCATCAGTCCGAATTTTTCCTGGCGGTGAATAAAAACAACCATATCGGCATCCTGCTCTATAGCTCCTGATTCCCTAAGGTCAGAAAGCAGAGGCCGCTTTGTTCCACCTCTCATCTCAACCGACCTGTTAAGCTGTGAAAGTGCCAGAATAGGAACATTAAGCTCCTTGGCGATGCTCTTGAGTGAGCGTGAGATGTTGCTTACCTCCTGTTCACGGCTTCCCGCGTTTTCAGGTCCGGACATAAGCTGGAGGTAGTCGACTACCACAATATCGAGCTTGTGCTGTGCCATCAGGCGGCGGCATTTTGCACGCAGTTCGAAGATTGAGATAGCCGGAGTATCATCGATGAAGATTGGTGCCTGAACCAGTTTCTTGATCCTGATGTCAAGCTGTTTCCATTCCTCTTCGGATAACCTTCCATTCCTGATCTTATCAGCGGGTATGTCGGTTTCAGCTATTATAAGTCTGTTTACCAGCTGAATGGAAGACATTTCACAGGAGAATATGGCTACATTCTTTCCATGGTCAATTGCCATATTCCTTGCCATCGACAGTGCAAAGGCGGTTTTTCCCATTGAGGGCCGGCCGGCGATAATAATAAGCTCCGATTTCTGCCAGCCGGAAGTAAGCCGGTCAAGCCTGGTAAATCCTGATGGAGTACCAACAAGAGCGTCTTCCCGCCTTCCTGCTTCTTCAATTTCCCGTATGGCTTCCTTGATCACCATATTGATCGGAGCAACCTCCCTTTTTATGTTGCCCTCGGCAATCTGGAAAAGCTCATTCTCCGAATAATCGAGAAGCTCTGTTACATCCCATGTATCGTCGAACGATCTTGCCTGTATTTCTGTTGATACCCTTATAAGTTCCCGCTGTATATATTTTTGCGCCACAATCCTTGCGTGATACTCTACATTTGCAGCACTGACCACTTTGGAAGTGAGCTGAGTCAGATAGACTGGTCCTCCCACACTCTCAAGTTCATTATGGGCACGAAGTTCTTCAGTCACGGTGTATAGGTCGACCGGAAATTCCCTTAAGTTAAGATCTGAGATCGCTTTGAATATTTTTTGGTGTGAAACCTTGTAAAAACTTTCAGGCTTCAGGATATCGAGTATTGTGATAACTGCCTCCTTCTCAAGCATAATCGCACCCAGCACTGCCTCCTCCATATCAATAGCCTGAGGCGGTACCTTGCCAAAATCGGGCATCGCGGCAATAACCGGCCTCATGGGCTTCGTCTGTTTCGCCATCTATTCTATATTATTGATTTACTGATGATTAAAAGATCTGATTAAAATATTTCCGGTAGTTTCAAAGTTAAGAATAACGGCTTCTGTAATTTATTCTGAGTCCTTTTTATTACAAACAGATTTTGTTTAAAACTTGTTGAAAAGCTAAAAAGCGTTGCAGTAAGTAAAAATTCAATTCCTAATGGTATTTTTACAACAAATAGCGGAATATGATCAGTTTCCCTAATGCTAAGATCAATATAGGTTTGAGGATTATACGGAAGCGTACCGACAGCTTTCATGATATTGAGACACTTTTTTATCCTGTAGGCCTGTATGATGCTCTCGAGTTCGTTGTTCCTGCAGGAGACGTTACAAGTGACGAACTCACTGTCACTGGCATTGATATTAAAACTCGTCACGACAAGAACCTTGTAATAAAGGCAGTAAAAAAACTACGTGAGAAATTTCCGATACCATTCCTGAAAATCCATCTTCACAAGGCCATACCTTCAGGGGCAGGACTTGGAGGCGGATCATCAGATGCAGCATGCGTACTTAAAAGTATCAACAAATGTTTTGATCTGGCATTAAGTGATGAAGAGCTTCGGGATTATGCGCTTTCCCTGGGTAGCGACTGTCCATTCTTCATCAATCCGGAGCCATCAGTTGCAACAGGACGGGGAGAGGAACTTACTGTTGTGAGTCCAATTCTGGAAGGGTACCATGTTGCATTGATTAATCCGGGTATACACATAAGTACAAGGGAAGCGTATCTGAACAGTAAGCCCTGGGTTCCGGAACAGAGTCTGGAACAATTGATAAACAGCGATCCGGTGGAATGGGTAAAATCTGTAAAGAATGATTTTGAAGATTACGCATTCAGGCTATATCCTCAGCTCAGGGAGATTAAGAGATCTTTATACAGCTCCGGAGCCATTTACGCTTCAATGTCAGGAAGCGGCTCGACCATCTACGGGATTTTCAGGAATAAACCGGAGACAAGTAAAAAACTGAGAGATTATTTGATCTGGGAGGGGTTACTTTAAAATCATCAGTACCGTTCCTTTCGATACTTTATCGCCTTTCTTCACAGGTATTTTTTTCACTTCTCCATCGATGGTGCTTTTGAGCTGATTCTGCATCTTCATGGCATCCAGTAACATAAGATCATCGCCCTTCCTGACGCTTTGACCGGTTTTCACCAGGATGTCGAGAACTGTACCGGGGATAAAGCTCAGAATATATTTCGGATTCCCAGCTTTATAGGGAGTTCTCGCTTCAAATTTCCTGCTTATCCTTGTTTTATACAGGGTGGAGTCGATATTCAGGAGACCCAGTTTTTCTTTATTCTTCATTTTTATTAATTGTCAGTAATAGTTTTAAAACCCCTATCCCTCCCAAAAGCTATCGGAACTATTCAAAGGGGACAGGCGTACCATTAAAACGGAGGAAGCCCATGTTTCTTCTCGGGCATCTGTATCGATTTGTTTTCCGAGACAGACAATGAATGCAAAAGGAATTTTCTTGTTTCTGCAGGTTCGATGACAGCATCGACATATCCCCGTGACGCTGCGACATAGGGATTTGCAAACTTCTGCTTGTATTCTTCAATTTTTTGTTTCCTAGTACCATCAGGATCGTCAGACGACATGATCTCTTTTCTGAAAATGATGTTAGCAGCGCCTTCCGGCCCCATTACTGCTATCTCTGCTGCAGGCCACGCAAATACAAAATCAGCCCTGAGGTGCCTGGAGCTCATTGCAATATATCCGCCTCCGTAAGCCTTCCGTAATATCACCGTCAGCTTTGGAACCGTTGCTTCACTGTAAGCATAGAGCACCTTGGCTCCGTGGCGGATAACTCCTGCATGCTCCTGATCTACACCGGGCATGTAGCCTGGCAGGTCAACTAGAGTGATCAGCGGAATGTTGAAAGCATCACAGTACCTGATGAATCGTGCAGCCTTGTCGGAGGAGTCTACATCCAGCACACCTGCCATTTCGAGAGGCTGGTTGGCAACAAATCCGATGGTTCTTCCTCCCATTCTTCCAAATCCTATCACAATGTTTCTGGCATAATACTCCATCACTTCAAAGAAATCGGAATTATCGACTATTGCCCTGATCACATCTTTGACATCATAGGGAAGAGTAGGATCATCCGGTACAATTTTATTTATATTGTATCTCTTTAATGGCTCTCCAGGTTCGAATGGTCTCGCTTTTTGTCCATTATTCCATGGAATGAATGTTATAAGCTTTTTTATCTGTTCGAAGCATTCTTCTTCGCTCGATGCAAAGAAATGCGCATTGCCGGTTATCTCACTGTGAACCCGTGCACCTCCAAGATCTTCCATGGAGATCTCTTCGCCCAGCACGGTCTTTATGACTTCAGGTCCGGTGATGAACATCTTCGAGATATTATCCACAACGAACACGAAGTCGGTGAGAGCCGGGGAATAAACTGCTCCGCCGGCACACGGACCAAGGATCACTGATATCTGGGGGATAACACCGCTTGATATGGTGTTGCGGAAAAATATTTCGCCATAACCTGCCAGAGAATTTACGCCTTCCTGTATTCTTGCGCCTCCCGAGTCGTTGATTCCGATAAGAGGCATCCTCATTTTCAGGGCATGATCCATGATCTTGGTTATTTTCCTTGAGTGCATCAATCCGAGAGATCCTCCTGCCACAGTGAAATCCTGGGCAAAAATGGCCACAGGGGCTCCGTAAATTGTTCCGGACCCGATGATCACACCATCAGAAGGGAGTGATTTCTTATCCATGTCGAAATCACGTGCATCATGTTCTACGAAAAGATCATACTCATTGAATGAATCCGCATCAAGAAGACTCATGATCCGCTCTCGGGCCGTGCGTTTTCCAAGTGCTTTCTGCTTTTCAATAGCCTGTTCTCCGCCGCCCAGAAGGAGCTTTTCGCGCTTTTCCTGTAATTCCCTGATCTTGCTTTTGATTGCCATTTTGATGAGATGTTAGAAATAATATATATATCCGGTAAACGGGTTACAATTTTAAGGAATTTGTATGACTAAATGAAACTATTTGGGTGCCAATTTGTACAGAACCACACCAATGACCATATAAATCAGGTTTGGGATCCACATTGCCAGCATGGGACTAAGGTTGCCTTTAATAGAAAACTGGGATGCAAATTGCTGAAACAGAATATAGGAGAAGCTCAGCGCCAGACCTATACCAATGTTCATTCCGAGCCCACCCCGTATCTTCCTTGATGAAAGGGTAACTCCGATCAATGTAAGAATGAATACGGCAAAGGGCGTTGAATAGCGCTTGTGTCTTTCTATCTGGAATATTTTTAGCTCATCAGATCCCTGAACCTTGAGCAGGTCAATATAGCCCTCCAGTTCACGGAAAGTCATTGTGCCAACAAACGAAGGATCCCTTGAAAAATCCTGCGGGCTGATATTAAGTGTCGTATCTATTTGTGTACCCTTTGTAATTATTTCATTATTGCCATTGATCTCCCTCAGCACAAAATTCAGCGCTCTCCATTTTGATGTTGCAGTATCCCACTGGACGCTCGGGGATGAAAGTTTTGAGATAAGCCTTCCGTCATCATCAAATTCCTCAACAGTAAATGTCTTCCCCCTGTAATAGATCGGATTATATGATTCAAGGTATACATATACATTTTTGGAAACCTGCCTGTGGATATTTGCAACATATTGCCTTCTTCCCTGCGGCCGGTAATACTTATCCTCAAAATCCATCCTTAAAAGATTCGCCTGAGGAATGACAAAGTTGGTAAGGTAAAAAATCAGCAATGCTATTACCAGTGCCGATAGAAAATAAGGCCACATAATCCTGCGGAAGCTCATACCACTGTTCAGGATGGCGATAATCTCAGTGTTCACAGCCATTCGTGAAGTGAAAAATATCACAGCAATAAATACGAACAGCGGTGCAAACAGGGTTCCGAAATATGGTATGAAATTCAGATAATAATCAAAGACGACGGCACGCCATGGAGCCTCTCTTTCCATAAAATTATCGATCTTCTCTGCAAAATCGAAGACAACGGCAATGATAAGTATGAGGATAAGGCAAAAGAAGAAGGTACCCAGGAACTTCCTGATTATATATCTGTCAATTATCCTGATCTTCAGAGAAATCAGAGTCTCTCTGAAAGTCTTTTTATCATCAATTCTTTCCATTTTCCGAAATTACCTTTGTTAATTTCTTCCCTGGCATGGTTCATAAGCCTGATATAAAACGCAAGATTATGTATGCTTGATATCTGTGAACCAAGTATTTCGCCTGAGATTACGAGATGCCTCAGGTAAGCTTTTGAATATTTAAGGCTTACCGGAGATGGCCCCTCAGGATCAATAGGGCTGAAATCGTCCATCCATTGCCTGTTCTTGATATTAATGATCCCCTGGGAGGTGAATAACATTCCATTGCGCCCGTTGCGGGTTGGCATAACACAATCGAACATGTCGATGCCCCTCTCAATGGCTTCGAGAAGATTCACGGGTGTCCCTACTCCCATCAGGTATCTCGGCTTATCTTCAGGAAGTATCGCGTTCACTATTTCAATAACCCGGTACATCTCTTCTGCTGGTTCTCCTACCGACAAGCCTCCGATGGCATTACCCACCATGCCGGCAGATGCAATTTTCTCGGCAGACTCCCTGCGGAGGTCATCGAAAACGCCTCCCTGTACAATAGGGAAGAGATATTGTTCTTTCCCACACAATGGTTCAGTATTCCTGTAATGATCAACAGCCCTGTCGAGCCAGTGATGTGTAAGAGTAACCGACTTCCTTGCATATTTCTGATCACAGGGGAATGGGGCACATTCATCGAGAACCATCATTATATCTGATCCTAAGATGCGCTGGATATCGATTGTATTTTCGGGCGTAAAAATATGTTTCGATCCGTCGATATGTGATTTGAAAACTGCGCCTTCATCATTCAGCTTCCTGTTGCCTGACAGAGAGAAGACCTGGTATCCGCCGCTGTCGGTAAGTATGGGGCGCTCCCATGACATGAACTGGTGTAGTCCGCCTGCCTCCTTAATGATCGCTGTTCCGGGACGCAGATAAAGGTGATATGTATTTCCAAGTATGATCTTTGCATCGATATCCTCCTCGAGATCACGCTGAAGTATACCCTTTACGGTTCCGCCTGTTCCGACCGGCATAAAAATGGGTGTCGGGACATCTCCGTGAGGTGTCTTCAGAAGACCTGTCCTTGCTTTGGTTTCCTTATCCTTTGTTATAATTTTAAACACTCACTGATTTTAATAAAGGTTGCACAAATGTAATTCATCTGCCCGGTGTGAAGAAATTAATTGTTGAAAACTCCTCATTTACTATATTAAATATCTTATTAATATTGCTCTGCAAGTCGGATGTGAAGATATGTTCCAGGAAAATTTGATCTTGTCTATACTTTTTTTAGTATTTGCATTCTCTGCTGCAATTCAGCTGTTCTATTACCTATGGTTCTATCTCGCTCCCATTCTTTACAAGCCTTCTGAGACGAAAGTAACAAAGCAACCTGTTTCTGTTATAATCTGCGCCAGGAATGAGTCAGAGAATCTGAGGGATTTCCTTCCGGCAGTTCTGGAGCAGGATTATCCTGATTATGAAGTGATTGTTGTTAACGACTGCTCTGAGGACAATTCATATGTTGTTCTGGGAGGCTATCTTCAGAAGTATCCGCACCTGAGAGTTTCCAATGTCAACAAGGATCCTAAATTCACACATAACAAGAAGTTCGCACAGTTCATTGGAATAAAAGCGGCGAAGAATGAGATACTTCTTTTCACTGATGCCGACTGCCGGCCTGATACAGCATTGTGGATAGATGGTATAGTTTCGAATTTCAAGGAGAATACCGATTTTGTTCTTGGCTATGGCGGTTACCTAAAGAAAAAAGGACTTCTGAACAAGTACATCCGGTCCGAAACGCTGACAATAGCTATTCAGTATCTGGGAATGGCGATCCGCGGTATCCCCTACATGGGAGTCGGACGTAACCTTGCATACAGGCGCAGTTTCTTCTTCGATAAAAAGGGATTTGGTTCTCACACGCATATCATTTCAGGTGATGATGATCTTTTCGTTAATTCAAACTCAGATAAAAAGAATACCAGCGTAGAGTTCAGTAAGGATACTCACACCCGTTCACTCCCGGCATCAACTTTCAGTGAGTTGTTTTTGCAAAAAAAGAGGCACATGACAACTGCCCCCTATTATAAGGCAAGGGACAAGTTCCTTCTTATTCTGGAGCCGGTTTCAAGAGTAATTTTCTATGCCACCTTTATAGTGCTCATTTCATATCTTTTCTTTTGGCCCTATCTGCTGGCCGTATTCGGATTGAGGCTGATCGCTCAGCTTACTGTGCTGATACTTGCGCAAAAAAAATTGAATGAACCTGGGCTGGCAGGTTTTTCACTAATTTTTGATATCTTTTCACCGGTAATAAACGGAGCAGTTTTATTAAGCAATACAATAAGGAGACCCGGAAAGAACCAATGGAAGTAAATCAGGGCCTGTCCGACAACGCGAAGAATGATCTTATACTGGTTGAGGAAGCGAAAAGAGGTAATGAAAAAGCCTTCGCTGCACTAATGAACCGGTACAGGGATTCTATTTATTTTATGCTGCTGAAAATGGTAAATAATCCATCGGATGCTGAAGATCTTACTATAGAAGCATTCGGCAAGGCTTTCAGGAGTATCGATACTTATGTTCCACGCTTTGCCTTCAGCACCTGGCTCTTCATGATCGCTTCCAATAATTGCATCGATTTTATAAGGAAGAAGCATTCATCACCTGTTCCCTTCGATCAATGGCAGGAGGGCTCAGAGAATCCTGCAGTGAACATACAGTCAGACCTGCCTGACCCTGAAGAAGCCCTGATCAATGACCAGAAAATAGCCACTCTCAGAAAGATCGTAAACCAGCTCAAATCCCCTTATCGCGAGATCATACAACTCAGATATTATAAGGAATACTCATACGAGGAGATCTCCGCTGAGCTGAAGATCCCCATCGGAACCGTCAAGGCCCAGCTGTTCCGTGCAAAATCGCTGCTGTACAATATCTTGATTAAAACAGGCAACAGGTAATGCCTCATGCAATATTGAAATATTTCCCGTCTCTCGATCGGTCACAGATGGAGATGCTGGTCAGGTTAAAGACAATTTATGACGGTTGGAACAATAAGATAAACGTAATATCAAGAAAGGATATGGATTCCTTCTACCTCCACCATGTCCTTCATTCACTGTCGATCGCAAAAATAATTTCATTTATGCCCGGCACACGCGTCCTTGATGTCGGCACAGGAGGAGGGTTTCCCGGCATCCCGCTGGCCATCCTATTCCCCGGATCAGAGTTCTCACTTCTTGATTCCATTGAAAAGAAAATGAAGGTTGTCAGGGCTGTGTCAGAAGTGCTGGAACTCAGAAATGTTCTACCTCTCAGGAAAAGGGCTGAAGATGAGAACGGGAAATACGATTTCATTGTCAGCAGGGCGGTTACTGAATTTCCGGAATTTGTAAAGCTGACTTCAAAAAATATATCACAAAAAAGCAATAATTCATTAAAGAACGGCATACTGTACCTTAAAGGCGGCGATCTGGATAATGAGCTGGGTGTTCTGAAAAACAGGGTTAAAATCTATAATATCAGTGATTTGTTTTCGGAATCATTTTTCGAAACAAAAAAGATAGTATATCTCCCTCTTGGCTAGCTGTAAGTCAGATTATTTATGTATTCTCTACCTGCTTACTTTCTATTTACTAATGCGTGGCGTAGAGTTAACCCCGAGTTACACGGAGGAGATTCCTCATTCCGAGCTATAACGAGGAATCTTCACCGTGTAATTCGATTTCACTCTGTGAAATTTCATATTACTCTGTGGTAAAAAAAAGGATTACATTTTTATATTTCAAAAAAATACTATCTTTGCGGTCTCAAAATATTATACACAATAAAACAACAATACAATGAAAAGGACATTTCAACCGTCAAGAAGGAAAAGGGCAAATAAGCATGGATTCAGGGAAAGAATGTCCACTGCCAACGGAAGAAGAGTACTTTCTTCACGCAGGGCTAAAGGGAGAAAGAAACTTTCTGTCACCCCTGAACTAAAATTGAAATAATTTATCCTGGCTAGCGATAAACATTTGAAGGTGCCCGTGCAAGGCGCCTTTTTTATTAATTTTACTTTTTGCACCAGTTTTAATGACCAGCCTTCTTTCATATATAAACGACTCTGAGCTAAAACAGATTGCCGATAAAATAATCGCCGGCATCCGCATTAATCCGGAAGAAGGATTGATCCTTTTTAAAAAAGCTGATCTTTCCCTGCTCGGGATCCTTTCAGGTATAACCAGAAGAAGGATCAACGGCAATAAGGCATTCTTCAACAGGAATTTTCATATAGAGCCGACGAACAAGTGTGTCTACAACTGCCGCTTCTGCTCATACCACAAACCCGACGGAGATCCCGAAAGCTGGGAATACAGTCACGATCAGATGCTTGAGATGGTCAGGCGGTTCGACGATAAGGATGTAACTGAAGTTCATATCGTGGGGGGGGTTCATCCAGCTTACGATATTTACTATTATGCTGAACTTCTGAGCAAGATAAGGGAGCACAGGACTTCATTGCATATCAAGGCATTCTCAGCGATAGAGCTCGACTATATGATAAGCAAGGCCGGAATGACAATTGAACAGGGCCTGGCATTCTTGAAGGAACACGGGCTCAACTCAATACCGGGAGGAGGAGCAGAGATATTTGACGAAGAGATAAGAAAGAATATTTGCGATGAAAAATCATCTTCAGAACTCTGGCTTTCAATACATGAAACGGCACACATGCTTGGCATTCCCTCCAATGCAACAATGCTTTATGGACATATTGAAACATATTCCCACAGGATCAGCCATATGGAGCGGCTCCGTAACCTGCAGGACAGGACCAATGGTTTCAATGCCTTCATTCCGTTGAAGTACAAAAAAGCAAATAACAGCATGGGATATCTCGGGGAGGTCAGTGTGACCGAAGACCTCAGGAATTATGCGGCTTCAAGGATCTTTCTCGATAATATACCGCATATAAAGGCTTACTGGCCGATGATCGGAAAGGAGACTGCACAGATCAGCCTCTCCTTCGGAACAGATGACCTTGACGGAACAATCGATGACACTACCAGGATCTATAGCATGGCCGGAGCCCGGGATAAGAATCCATCAATGTCGACGGAAGAGATCTCGGAGCTCATCCTTGAAGCGGGCTTCGAACCTGTGGAACGGGATTCTTATTATAATATAAAGTAATACATTTGCGTTATTATTAACGTACTTACAGCCTGTATGAGCCTTAAAAATTTCATCCTCAGCAAAGTATTCCTGAGAAACTTCGGATTAGCAGTTATAATTGTCATTGGAGTTGTAACAATCCTGCTCCTGTGGCTGAACATTTATACAAGACATGGACAGTCCAGGGCTGTTCCGGATTTTTTTGGCCTTACTCTGAAGGAAACTGAGACTCTTGCAAAAAAAAGTAAAATGAAATACCAGGTCATTGATTCTGTTTATACAACTCTTGTTCCACGCGGATGTGTCGCAGAACAGAATCCGAAACCCGGCTTCAAGGTCAAGAAATGGAGGAACATTTCACTTACTTTAAATGCTTTCAGACCAGAGATGGTAGCAGTGCCTGATCTTATAAATTTGCCCCTCCGCCAGGCAAATTCACTTATTGAAAGTTCCGGACTTGTAATAGGCAAGAAAACATATAAGCCGGACCTTTCAATAGATGTGGTTCTAAGCCAGCTTTTTAACGGGAAGGAGATTGTTTCCGGCGATTCACTTCAAAAAGGATCTATAATTGACCTTGTTCTTGGGAAAGGATACAGTAACCAGACCACTTCCGTACCCAATCTTGTAGGAATGAGCCTCGAGAATGCTACTGACAAGATAAATGGCACATCACTGAACCTGGGTGCGTTTAACTTCGATAATACTGTAACTACCGGCGAGGATAGCCTGAACGCTTTCGTCTATATGCAAAAACCAGAATATATCGAAGATGCAACAATTCAATATGGCCGTTTCATGTATTTGTGGCTTACGCTCGATTCACTGAAATTACCGGTTGATTCGACGATGATAATGCATGGAGACACTACTCTTACCGAGGGAGTTATTAAGTGACACGTTCAGATATCCTGATGACAAAGAAAATATTACTTAATATCATTTTGTTATTTTTATTCCTTGATAATGCTGTATGTCAGGAGGTTGTCATTGGTTTGCAGGCTAACCCGGCTGTCAGCGGCACCCATATTAAAAATGCGGGTTCAAAGGATCTCGCTGCAGATACACTGGATCTGCCTTTTTTTGATGATTTTTCAGGAAAGGATGTTTTCCCGGAAGCAGCCAGGTGGAGCGATGATTTCGTTTTTATAAACAATACCTATACGAACGATCAGATAACCACAGGAGTGGCAACATTCGATGCACTCGACAATACCGGCAGATTATACGAAACTGCTTCCTCTATCCTATTTAAGGCAGACTATCTTACTTCACTGCCATTAAAACTGAATCTTCCGGCATCTGACAGCATAAGGCTAAGCTTTTATTATCAGGCGGGCGGGCTTGCTGATGTCCCTGAGGAGAAAGACAGCCTTGTACTGCAGTTATATGCTCCTGATGAAGGAAAATGGTATCCGGCATGGAGAGCCACGGGAGGCAGGTACTCAAAATTCAAACCTGTTATTTTAAGAATTGATAATCAGAAATTCCTTAAGAAAGGATTCAGGTTCCGCTTCATCAATTATGCCAGCCTTAGTGCAAACCTTACAGAACCATCCATAATTGGAAACTGCGACATCTGGAATATCGACTATATTTTAATCGACAAATACAGGCATGATGAAGACACAGTTTTCCGTGACGTTGCCTTCAGGTATCCTCATCGCTCCCTGCTCAACACTCATGAATCGATGCCCCTGAAGCAGTTCAAACAGGTTGCCTTCCAGGAAATGGCCTCTTCCATTCCGATGCATTACCGCAATAATGACGCGATAATAAGGAATGTGACCAGGAATTTTGAAATATGGGACATGTATAAAAATTCACTGGCCAAGTCACTTTCTGCAGGCGCTTCAAATGTCGATCCGCATACAAATGTCGACGATGCTGCCGACCTGATATATACTTTCACCACAAACAATAACGACTCTGCACTTTTCAGGATAACAAGCTGGCTTATAACTGACAATTTTGATCCTAAGGAGAACGACACCCTTGTCTATTACCAGAGATTCAGCAATTATTTCGCGTTTGACGACGGTTCCTCAGAAGGAGGCTATGGAGTTAATGGCCTTGGTTCGAGGAATGCCATGGTGGCATACCGGTTCAAATCGTTCATGGAAGACACCCTTCGTGCAGTAAGGATCTGCTTCAACGACAGCTACATGAACGCAAACCAGAGAGTTTTCGACCTTATGGTATGGGACGATAACGGAGGCATCCCCGGTAATGTGCTTTATTCCCAGGAGAAAGCGATGGTGCAGCAGGGTGAAGCCATAAACGGCTTTTACACATATATCCTGAAAGAAGGTATAATGGTCGACGGCATATTTTATGTAGGATGGAAGCAGCGGTCCGAGACATTCCTGAATGCAGGTCTGGATATAAATACTCTGCATGGCGAAAAACAGTTCTATTGGATCAATGGCAACTGGATACAATCCGGAGTAGCCGGAAGCATAATGATCAGACCAGTAATGGGTGCGCCCATTACCACAGCAATAAATGATATTTCATATAAGAACAGGCCGATACTTCATTTTTATCCTAATCCGGCAAGAGATTTCATTACAATTGACAATGAGGAGATGGCTCTGCCTGGCAAAGTATATATCGCCTTTCTCGACCTCCAGGGAAAAGAAATTCTTAAAGTTCCTTTGACCGACAGGATTGATATATCAACGCTTCGTGAAGGGATGTATATTATTGTTGCAAGCCGAAACGGAAATTCTATCGGATATAACCGCCTCATCAAAATAAGGTAAAACATCAATATGACCGAGGAAGAACTCGTTGAACAGCAGGAATTATTTGAACATCATCGTTTTAAGGCTGATCCAGGACAATCGCTGCTGAGGATCGACAAATTCCTTTCTGTAAGGCTTGAGAATGTTTCCCGCACAAGGATCCAGAATGCCGCCAACGCAGGCAACATACTTGTGAATAACAATCCCGTGAAACCCAATTACCGGGTAAAACCAAATGATATTGTCCAGGTTGTCCTTCCAAACCCTCCCCACGAGATCGAGCTCATTCCCCAGAACATTCCTATAAATATTGTTTATGAGGATGACGATGTGGTTGTTGTTAACAAGGAGCCCGGAATGGTCGTTCACCCGGCTTATGGAAACTACACCGGCACACTGGTGAATGCCCTTATGTGGCATTTCAGGGACCTGCCTTTGTTTCAGAGTGGAGAACTGAGACCAGGGCTGGTTCACAGGATTGATAAAGACACATCGGGAATCCTCGTGATTGCAAAGAATGAACTGGCCCTGAACCGGCTATCAAAACAATTCTATGACCGTACTACAGACAGGAAGTATACAGCACTCGTATGGGGTATCCCCGAACCGCCTGAAGGTACCATAACCGGTAATGTGGGAAGAAGCATCCGCGACAGGAAGATAATGCAGGTGTTCCCTGATGGCAGCCAGGGAAAGACGGCAATAACACATTACAAAGTGATTGAGGATTTCAGCTATGTTTCAATTGTCGAATGCAAGCTTGAAACCGGAAGGACCCACCAGATAAGGGTTCATTTCAGTCACATAAAGCATCCTCTTTTCAATGATGAGGTATATGGAGGAGATAAAATACTGAAAGGAACAACCTTCTCTAAATACCAGCAATTTGTAAGGAATTGTTTTGCCATTCTTCCACGTCAGGCGCTCCATGCAAAGTCGCTTACATTTGATCATCCGGTCACAGGTAAAAGACTTTATTTCGATTCGGAATTGCCGAATGACATGAAGCAGGTTATTGAAAAGTGGAGAACCTATATCTCAGGCAGAGAATCACAAGAAAAATAATCTGTAAGAAGAATTTAACCGCAAAGGTCGCAAAGGAAAAGCAAAGGCCGCAAAGAGAATTTACTCTTAGGGTGCTCTGCGTTTTTTCCCTCCGAAGCGTCAGTGCAGGAGGACTTAGCGTTCTTAGCGGTTGATTTTTATTATATCTTAAACTACCAAGAGCCGCTGGCGCCACCGCCACCGAAGCTTCCGCCTCCGAATCCACCGAAACCACCTCCACCGCTTCCTCCGCCGGAAAAGCCACCCCAGCTGCCGCTATGAGAGCCTCGCCCGGAATTCATCATCGACATCAGAAGCCACAGTGGCAATCCTTTATCGCTGATATGTTTCTGGTTCTTTCCTCCACCGCTACGCATTGACATTACAATAATGAGGATTATTATAAAAATGATGAAGGGAGCCAAAGTGCTCAGGTCACTTTTCTTTTTGTACTTGTCGGCAGGAAATTCCCCTCTTGCCAGTGCCATCAGAACATCAGTAGCCTTGTCGAGACCTTCATATAGTTTACCCTCCCTGAATGAAGGAAGAATTTCATTATCAATGATCTGTCCGCAAAGAATATCAGGTATGGAGCCTTCAAGGCCATATCCCTGCTGAATTGAGACTTGACCCTTGGTATCTGTTTTGGGTTTGACCAATATTATCATTCCGTTGTCAAATCCTTTTTGACCTACCCCCCATTTCTCACCCAGACGCTGTGCATAATCATCCACCGCGTAACCCTTAAGATCTTCAACTGTTACGATAGCGATCTGCGTGGTGGTTGAATCATTGAAAGCTACCAGTTTGTTCTCAAGAGCATTGATCTCATGGGGTTTGAGCATCCCGGCAAAATCATTCACAAGCCGCGGAGGATATGGTTTTTCAGGAAAATCCTGTGCTGCTGCTGAAATTGTAAACAGGCATAAAATGAACAGCATCCCTATTTTCAAGCCACTTCTTTCTATCATGCTGGTCATATTATTCTGTGATATCATATGAAATCTCGTTCGGTAGCTCATTGATATCATCCTTCTTATGTGGAAAATGCTCTTTAAGCTGCCGGCCGATTGAAAGTATACCTTCTGCAAGGCCATCACAATATTTTTCTTCCCTGAAATGTTTTGCGGCAAGCTCCTTTGTTTCATCCCAGAAGTCTTTGGGCACCTTCCGGTTAATACCCCAGTCGCCTATAACAGCGAATTTCTTATTCTTAACTGCAAGGTAGAAAAGCACCCCGTTCCTGTTCTCTGTTCTATGCATACCGATCTTCTTGAAGATCCATGCAGCCCTGTCAAGAACGTCACCCTGGAGGCTGGTTTCGATATACACTCTTATTTCGCCAGAAGTGTTTTCTTCGGCCTCCTTTATTGCAGAGCGTATCTGAGACTGCTGCTCTTTTGAAAAAAATTCTGAGGCTATCATTTGTTAGAATTGAACCTGGGGGGCTTTACCTGCTCCTTCCATCGACTCGAAATATGGCTTGAACGAGAAGCCAAACATACCTGCAATGAAGTTTTGCGGGAATCTCTTTATGTATGTGTTGAAAATAAGAGCTACTTCGTTGAATTTCCTTCTTTCAACCGATATCCTGTTCTCGGTGCCTTCGAGTTCAACCTGGAGATCCCTGAAATTCTGAGTTGCCTTTAGCTCAGGATATTGCTCCACAACAACCATGAGGCGCGAAAGAGCTGAACTAAACTCTCCCTGTGCTGCCTGGAACTGCTGCATGTTTTCGGCAGTCATTTTTGTAGGATCAATTGTTACCTGAGTTGCTTTTGCCCTTGCTTCGATAACTTTTGTAAGAGTCTCCTGTTCGAAAGCTGCTGCTCCCTTGACGGTGTTCACAAAATTCGGGATCAGGTCAGCCCTGCGCTGGTACTGCGTTTCAACATTGCCCCACTGGCTGGTGACTGCTTCCTGATTAGTAACCATCTGGTTATAAACCTTTGTGCCCCAGAGAACCATACCGAGGATTACCAGGCCGATAATAGCAACTATAATAACTGAAAGCAAACAACCTTTTTTCATTTTTCTGTTATTTTAAAATTTCATCAAAGTTAATTATAATTAGAATTCCTCAATAGTTTTTAACCGCAAAGGTCGCAAAGTCATTCGTCGCTTAAGCTCCTCATGAAAACGCTAAGGACGCAAAGAATATCCATAAAAATCTTTGCGCTCTTTGCGGATTTACCCGACGAAGGAGGGCTTTGCGCTCTTTGCGGTTACCATATTTTGTTTAAATTTGAATATATATTGAAATCAGATGAGAACAATCGCTATTGTTGCAGGAGGGGACTCCCCGGAATATGAGATATCGGTCAAGAGTGCAAACGGAGTGGCAGCTGCATTGTCTTCCAGGTATGAAACTTACATTATTGTTATAAGGGGCATAAACTGGTATTGGGAAGATCAGAAAGGCAGCTTTTACAATATCGACAAGAACGACTTTACCCTCATCGTTGACGATTTTCATATAAGGTTTGACGCTGTATTCATTGCCATTCATGGCACTCCCGGAGAGAACGGCCTTCTTCAGGGATATTTTGAAATGCTTAAGATATCATACACGGGCTGTGATGCATTCTGTTCAGCGCTGACATTCAATAAGCAGGCTTGCAAGCTTTTCCTCAAGGAATATGGTATTCCCATGGCTCATGCCATACTGATCAGAAAGGATGAAGAAGTTGATCCTGCCGCCATCCTGAAGCAGACCGGACTCCCATGTTTTGTAAAACCCAACGACAGCGGCTCAAGCTTTGGTGTCACCAAAGTCAAGAAGAAGGATGAGCTGCTGCCTGCAATGGAGAAAGCTTTCAGGGAGAGCGACGAGGTGATGATCGAAGCATTCATGAAGGGCAGGGAAGTGGCCTGCGGTGTTGTGAAGGCAAAATCCAAAACGCTGGTCCTTCCGGTCACAGAGATTATCAGCAAAAATGAATTCTTCGACTATGAAGCCAAATATACTCCCGGCAAATCTGATGAAGTTACTCCGGCGAATATGCCTTCCAGGTGGACAGAGGAGATACAACAGCTAAGCTCAAAGGTATATGACCTTCTTGGATGCAGGGGAATTGTCAGAGTTGATTTCATTATAGTTGGCGACAGACCTAATTTTCTGGAGATCAACACTATTCCAGGCATGACAGACGAGAGCCTGGTTCCAAAACAAGCATTGGCTGCCGGCATCGGGCTTGATGATCTCTACTCAATGGTAATTGAGGATCTGTTCAAATAAGGGCGACAGGCAACCGGCAAAAACTGCTGTGAGCTATAATCCCCTGGCTTTCTTCAGTCCGTTCGTTGTAGTAAAATACTTCGTGATCATTCCGGACACTTCCCATTCAGGGAGCTTCCCTTCTTTCATATATTCAAGAAACCTGGCTGTAACCTGTCCGAAATGCTCTTCATGGGAGACCCTGTATTTATCAGGAAAATTGATCTTTAATGCAGTTTTTCCGACTGGTATGATGGTCAGACTATCATAAGGTAATGATGCAAGGGTTGTCTTAAGTGTTTCTGTGAAATCTTTAACAGCAGCTCCCTTTATATTCTCCACATAAAGTGTGGGCTTGAATTTCTCTTCTGATCCCTGTTTGATCACAAGGTCACACTTCGTTCCCCGCATGACTGAGAAATGCGTATCACCGCCCCCAACAGGGGGCTGATAATTCCATGTTACAGAGACTTTTGCCCATATTCCCTTGATCTGGTAAATTATTTCACCGTTTGCAAAAACATAAATCTTTCCATCCTTAATATCCTTCTGAAGGTATTCAGGGAACTCTTCAATATTTGTTACTGCTTTGAATTCATCCTTCGAAATTACTGTGGGCCAGCGTTTTGCTGCAACAGCATTTACATCTGAGGGACTAAGAATCTGCTCCGGGAAGCACTCCCACTGCACAAGGTCGACAAGATGTGTTGTTACATCAACGATCCCTTCTCCCTGCTGTTCAACATCAAAAAACCATCCGGGTCGGATGTTCGGAGCACCTGCAACCATCTTCAGAAAATGATGGACGCTTATTTTTGTAACCGCCGGCTCCTCTTTTGTACCGGTTGTAAGCTTGCCAAATATTTCCTCCTTCATGGAAATGAGCTTCTGAAGTATGGTTGTGACCTCATATCTTTCAGTCATGATGTCATATATCAGAACTCCCTTATCAGCTGCCACCTTAAATGCTTCCTCAAGCTTTGGGAAATCTTCAGGAGAAATTATCATGGGCTTGTCAGCAAAAACATTCAGTCCTGCATTGACTGACCTGGTAAAATATTCTGCCTTCTTCTTATTGTTGCCTGAAAGAACCACAACATTACCGGGCCTGTCCTCGAGCATCTTCTCAAAAAAATCGGTTCCTGTATAAACAATCTCATTCCATGAGGTCGGATCCTTGGCACGTTCGTTGAATCCCTTTATCCTGTCGAGGTGTTTCACATAATCCGGACCTTCCGGGGCATAAACATATACTTCAGGATTAACCTGGTCGTACATTATCCTCTGGACAAGGGCAGCATGAAAATGGCCCGGATCGACAGTCATAAGCGATACCAGAAATTTGTTTTCCATCGTTTTGTCAGATTTTTCAGGTTGCTTTTTTGAACCTCCAGTTCCGCAGGAACCCAGTAAAACAGCAAGAATAATTAGTAATAAAGATGACCTTTTCATTTTACTATAGATTTGTTTTCATAATAGAAGTGTCTAGAGTGCTTAAAGTTAAAAAATAACTTTAAGTACTTGAAGTACTCTAAGTACTATTATTTCTTCAGCAGAGTTACTATCGGAGGATAGGCAAAATCATTCCATAGCCTGTCGGCAGTTCCTCTGTCAATCTTACCATCATATACAAGCATGCGGTATTTAAGCCTGTAAAGATTTCCGGGAACAAGCTCCCAGTCTTAAAGACGTGTGGGGCAAAATTCGAAATATACATCACCCACACCATTCTGATTTTCGGGCCAGACACGCATCGGTTCCGGATAGTCCCTGTTCGAAGGATGGGAAAAGAAGGTGATACCCGAATTTCCATTGTCTTTAAATGCTCCATTAATGTCTGCCCATCTTGCTCTTGATCCATCAGCATCTTTCCTGGCTAATCCTTCAGATGTCAGGACTGTACTGTTCTTGTTGTTCCATTCGGCAGTCGCACGGAATCCGATCCCCCCTGCATATCGGTAAGCCACAAATACTATTGGCTCATTACCTGCCACAGACAGAAATGTTGTCAGGTCGACTATATATGCTTTTATTCCGTCGACCGGTTCAGTGTTCCAGGCTCTGACATCCCAGACTTCATTTATAGCCAGTTCTTCAGGTTTCGCTCCCCGAAAATCAATGTGATCATGTTTTACTGAGAATCCACCATAAACCGGGCCGTTGATAACAAAATTAATACCCGAAAATCTTACGGTGCCCTGTTTCGAATTCAGGTTCCAGAAGTCTGTTTCATGATTGCCGATTTTCACTTTTGTCCATGGGTTCCATATGCCAAAATGATGATAATGGTCACGTGGGCTTATTCTTGTCATAATATTGCCGGACGGAGAATACATCGGGTGGATAAATCCGCTTCTTTTGTAAGCAGTGTCAACTCCGGCAGGAGGATACATAACCGATTTACGGTAGTTAAGGATCTCCGAACTGCCTTTTTTAAGAACAATATTATCTTTTGTAAGGTCGGTGGTGATGGCATTCTTCACCGGCTTCGGGGCAACAGAATAAAGGAAAAACTCTTTTTTTTTCCAGCTTCAGTGGTTCCATCAAGGATCCACCATAACCTGGGTACATAACCCGGTTCGACCTGAAATGGCTTTTCTTCCAGCTGACCTTTAACCTTTTCAACTAACTGGTATTCAAGTGTATCATTTTTAACAACTCCTTCAAGATCAACACTTACCGGGGTGTTAATCCTCTGGAAGCTGCCGGCTTCGACATAAAAATGAAGAAGCAGTGACTTCTGGGAATTAGCAGCAACTCCAAAAGCGAGAAATGCGGAAACGATGATAAGGTATCTTTTCATCATGAGCTATTTTGATAGTTTTTTCACTGAGTTTATAAATGAATGTATGTTTTCGTCCTTCACATCCGGGGGCATGCCTCCTCCGGCCGACCAGATTATCATTTGGTGATCTTTGATTTCTCCGAAAGCTTTCCTGACTGCCTCCTCAACCTGTTCCACGGTGCCGGATCCAAGAACATCCCTGGCCGGAATATTTCCGACTAATATAACGTTTGGTCCGGCCAGTTCCCTTATCTCTCCCATCGAATGATTGAATGAGAAATTGAACATGTTTATTCCAATCTCCCCGAGGTTCCTGGCTGTAATTAGTCCGTCTGCATCATTATGCAGGAACCTGGCCTTTGCACCTGTGACTGAAAAGATCCTTTTAAGGTATGGATGCACAAATTCCTGGAAATCAGTCTCTCCGATAAAACCTATTATATCGTCAAGAATAAGCACCCCATCTATTGAAGGGAAGCACTCCTTCTGCCAGCTTAGCCAGTCGCAGATGAAATCGGTGATTTTTTTAAGCAGCTTATGTGACCCATCCGGATCCATTGTAAGTGCAAGCATGAATTCTGTAGTTCCCATCAGGAAGCTTGCGATATTGAGAGGGCCCCGTGCAACGGCAAATCTAATCTGGTGATCGGCATCTTCTATTGCTTTCTCATTGTTTTTCAGGCGGCTAATCATGAATGGCAGCATGCCATCAGTTTTTACATTCGGCTGCGGAAGCAACTCAGCATCCTCAATACCCCTCAGCACTTTATCTGCATGCGGAAAACCTTTTTCAAAGAAGACCATTTTCGCTCCAAATGCAGAGGGTTCGGTACACATGCCATATTCCGACCAGAATCCCGGTAGAAACCATGTTCCGGGAAAAGTATTTAATGCTTTCAGGTTCGATTTAAGCCAGAGTTCGTCAGAGGTATAGTAATCGATCGTTGAAATGCCATACCATCCTGGTATCCATGGGGAGTCGATAATAAAACCTGTGGGCTGATACGACAGCTTTTTTCCGTCGATCATGTTCACCAGATCATTCCATGAAGAGTTGCGCATATGATTCCTTTATTTAGGATATTTTATAAAGGAATAAAAATAATCAGAAATAATCTATCTGCCGATAGGTGGCAGTTAATAAAGTTTAAAACTTCTGCCTGTACGACTCTATCGGATCACACGTGCAGACAAGGTTGCGGTCGCCGTAGCCATCGTCGATGCGGCCTACAGATGGCCAGAACTTGTTCTCAACGATCCATTTTGCCGGAAATGCCGCTTTCTGCCTGTCATATTTGTGATTCCACTCATTTGCCGTTATCACCATTACGGTATGCGGAGCATTATGCAGAACATTGTCTTCTTTGTCAGCCTGTCCGTCTTTTACTTCCTGTATTTCCTTCCAGATCGACTTCATTGCATAAATGAACTTATCAAGCTCTCTTAACGACTCTGATTCAGTAGGTTCCACCATAAGCGTACCATGAACAGGAAATGAAAGCGTTGGTGCGTGGAAACCGTAATCCATCAGTCTTTTAGCTATATCGGCTTCAGTAATTCCTGCTTCGGCTTTGAAGTTTCGGCAATCGAGTATCAACTCATGTGCCACAAATCCTGTGGTCCCGGTATAAAGTACCTTATACCAGTCTTTTAGTGCCGCAGCAAGATAGTTTCCATTAAGAATTGCATATTTTGTTGCTTCCGTAAGGCCATCAGGACCCAGCATCATAACATATGCATGTGATATTGTAAGCACGTGGCCGCTGCCAAAAGGAGCTCCTGCAACTGCCGTGGTCCCATGACTTCCACCGGTTTTAACCAGCGGATGGGAAGGAAGAAACTCAGCAAGTTTGTCATTGACAAGTATCGGACCCATACCCGGACCACCTCCGCCATGAGGTATTGCAAATGTCTTGTGAAGGTTAAGGTGACAGACGTCTGCTCCGATCTTACCGGGGCTTGTAAGTCCGACCTGGGCATTCATATTTGCACCGTCCATATATACAAGTCCGCCATTTGAATGGATAATCTCCACCATTTCTGTTACAGCAGCCTCGAAAACACCATGAGTCGAAGGGTATGTAATCATGAAGCCTGCAAGCGCTGTCTTATTTTCCTCTGCTTTTTTCTTCAGGTCTTCAACTTTTATATTACCCTTCTCATCGCATTCGATCACAATAACCTTCATGCCCGCCATTACCGCGCTGGCAGGATTTGTCCCATGTGCCGATGACGGAATAAGAACAACATTCCGTCCAGCGTCGTTGCGGCTAAGGTGATATTCCCTGATGACCATAAGGCCCGCATATTCACCTGCAGCTCCCGAGTTTGGCTGGAACGATATGGCTGAAAAGCCTGTGATCTCCTTCAGTGCTTCACCAAGCTCTTCCATAAGCTGGTAATATCCCTGGGCCTGATCTTTTGGTACAAACGGATGAATGTTCCCGAATTCCGGCCAGCTCATGGCAAACATCGAGGTTGCCGGATTCAGCTTCATGGTGCACGATCCGAGAGATATCATACAATGAGTCAATGAGAAGTCTTTTCTCTCGAGCATTTTGATATAGCGCATCATCTCCGTTTCGCTGTGGTAGCGGTTGAATGCTGCAGCTTTAAGGAATTCTGATTTTCTTTTAAAACCCTCAGGCAGACATATGTCCTGGCAGAGAACTTTGACAGGATTGAATTTTTTCCCGGCAGCCTTTGCAAAGATCTCAACTATTGAATTAACTTCCTTTAATGATGTTATCTCGTCAGTGCTTATGCTGACAGTATTTTCATCAGGGTAGAAAAAGTTCATTTCTGCAGATCCGGACTGTTTCTTTATCTCATCGATTGATCCTGATGAGGGAAACTCAATTCTGATGGTATCAAAAAACTGAGTATTGGTCTGATTGTAACCAAGTTCCTTTATTGCAGTGCTCATCGTACAAGCGGTTTGATGTATATGCGATGCAATATTCTTCAGCCCTTCCGGACCATGATATTGAGCATACATTCCGCTCATCGTTGCAAGAAGTGCCTGTGCAGTACATATATTTGAGGTTGCCCTTTCACGTTTTATATGCTGTTCCCTTGTCTGCAGAGCCATGCGCAATGCAGTGTTGCCCTGTGCATCGATCGAAATGCCGATAATACGTCCGGGCATGCTTCGCTTCAGTTCATCCCTTGTGGCAAAAAAGCCGGCATGCGGTCCGCCAAAGCTCATTGGCAATCCGAATCTCTGATTTGAACCGACAACTATGTCAGCGCCCCATTCTCCCGGAGGTGTCAGAAGCGCCAGGCTCATAAGGTCTGAAGCTACGCCAACCAGGGCTCCTGCTGCATGAGCGTTTTTTACAAATTCACTATAGTCTTTTATCTGTCCTGTAGCAGCAGGGTACTGAATAAATGCACCAAAGAACATATCTGTAAATACAGCTTCGTCGTACTTGCCTGTAACCAATTCAATTTCAAGTGGTTTCGATCGTGTTTTAATAACATCGAGCGTTTGTGCAAAAATATCCTCATCGACAAAGAATTTATTGGCTCCAGCCTTCACTGCTGCCCTTGATCTGGCATTATGCATCATGATCATGGCTTCAGCGGCAGCGGTCGATTCATCAAGAAGTGAAGCATTCGCAATCTGAAGACCTGTGAGGTCTATTATCATTGTCTGAAAATTCAGCAACGCTTCGAGCCTGCCCTGCGAGATCTCTGCCTGATATGGAGTGTATGATGTATACCATGAGGGATTTTCAAGTACATTCCTGATAATTACAGAAAGTTGAGCCACTCCATAATAACCCTGACCAATGAATGACCTGAACATCTTGTTTTTTGATCCAAGTGATCTCAGGAGTTTCAGGTATTCGTATTCGCTCATTGCCTCAGGCAGCCTTAGTGGCTTGTCAAGCCTGATATTCTCTGGAACGGTTTTATCAATCAGCTGATCGAGAGAATCAACACCAATAACTTTAAGCATCCCTGGCAATTCACTTGTACGGGGACCATTATGACGATTTACAAATTTATCTGATGACATATATTTTGATTTTTCTAATTAACAATTTTAATATCCTCGAGTTCAGTTCCAATCAATTAAAATATGGATTGGTCTTCATTTCAGTTTCAATTGTTGTAGGTTCTCCGTGTCCAGGATAAACTACCGTATCAGGAGGAAGGACAAATAACTTTTCCCTGATGCTTTGAATAAGTGTATCGTAATCACCTCCTTTCAGATCAGTCCTGCCAATGCTGCCCGCAAAAAGAGCATCACCTGTGAAAACGATTTTATCCTTCTCGCTGTAAAAAGCCAGGCTTCCTGAAGAATGGCCCGGAACAAACAGAGCCTTCATTTCTGAATTACCGAATGATACTATACTCCCGTCCCCTATTAATCCTGCTGGTTCAGGAGGAATTTCCATTTTCATTCCGAAAACCGAAGCGATATGAACTGAATCTTTCCTGTTCGCCTCTTCATCCTTATGGCATAATGTGCCAAGCCTGTACTTTTCAAGGAACATGCCGTTGCCGAAAATATGATCGAGATGGCAATGAGTATTGAGCAGCAGTATCGGATTCAGGTTTTTTCTGCTGATAAACTCAGTCAGCCTTTCAAATTCAGAACGGTCATAACAGCCGCAATCCAACACAGCACATTTGCCTTTATTGTCGGAAAGTATATATGTGTTTACCTCAATAGGAGAGAATACAAGCCTGATTACTTCCATATTTTTCAATTATCGTTTACTGTTCCTCTGAGCATCGGTACAAAAACAAAAGTCCCGTGTGTTGTTGATGTAAATATATCCCCTCCGTCGCGTTTAACAAGTGTCATAACCTGAATATCGTTATTGCCAACCGGTGCTACGAGTTTCCCACCTATTCTGAGCTGCTTCAGCAGGGTTTCAGGTATTTCTTTTATGGCAGCCGTTATAATTATACCGTCAAAAGGGCCATACTGTGGCTTCCCCTCATAACCATCGCCATAGAAGAAATCGGCTGAGTAGCCCAGAGATGCAAGGGTCTGCTGTGCTTTCATATAAAGTTCCCTGAACCGTTCAACAGTATAGACTTTGGCTCCCATCTCGGCCAATATTGCTGCCTGGTAGCCCGATCCTGTGCCTATCTCAAGTATCTTATCCCTCTTCTTTACCTGAAGAAGGGATGTCTGTACTGCAACGGTGTAAGGCTGGGAGATTGTTTGTCCTGATGAAATAGGGAATGCCTTGTCGACATAAGCGTGGATAAGGAATGCATGATCCATGAACATATGCCTTGGTACCATATCTATGGCCCTCAGAACCTCCTCATCGGAAATACCTTTCTTTCTGAGTTCAGCGACTAGCTTCTTCCTCTTTCCTCGTGCCTCAAAATCATCAATCATCTAAAATAGGGAGCTTCAGGTTTGATGGAGCAAAAATAGAAAAATTAGCATACAGGAATCAGGATGGAAATCATTTGTACCAGAAAAATCTTTATCTTCAAATCGTTAAGAATTGGAATTTTATGCCGGAAAGCAGAAACAATAATGATTACAATCTTAAGACTAGAAAGAAATCTTTGCTTTATGAACCTCTTAAACAGATCTTTGACATTGTTTTTGCAGCCGCATCACTACTGGTATTAAGTCCGCTTCTCATACTCCTTTCCATTTTAATCTGGACATCAGGGAAAGGTTCAGTAATATTTTTACAGGACAGGATAGGGAAGAATGGGAAGCCCTTTTCGATCTATAAGTTCAGATCGATGATTTATGACGCCGAAAAGGGAGTGCCCCGCCTGGCAGGAGAAAACGGGGAGAAGGTCACCATTATAGGGGGCTTACTGAGGAAGTACAGGATAGATGAGGTACCAAATCTTATTAATGTACTGAAGGGTGAAATGTCGGTCGTCGGACCTCGCCCCGAGAGACAGTTTTTTATTGACCAGATTGTTAAAATAGCTCCTGAATATACTGAAATACAAACTGTTAAGCCCGGGGTGACTTCCTGGGGACAGGTGAAATACGGGTATGCTTCCAGTGTTGATGAAATGATCAAAAGGCTTGATTATGACCTTTACTACATGAAGCACAGGTCGCTCTGGTTCGATCTGAAAATAATCATTTATACAATTGGAACCGTTTTTAAAGGAAAAGGTGTTTGATTATTTTTAACCGCAAATACCGATAGCTATCGGTACGCAAAGTGATAAGCATAAAGGACGCAAAGATAATAACTGACAACATCTTGGCTTTGCGTACTTGGTTCATAGACCTTTGCGTCATTTGCGGTTAAATTTTATTTATAGCAAACTGAATTTTCCTTCAGGCTTGTACACCGGACCGGTCGGTTTGAGAATGCTTTCGTAAAGAATTACTTCCTTAACCTGAATCTCCTGAATAAATGTGTCTTTATATTTCTCGAGGGCTGACCGCAGGGCCTCTGGATTTTTGACCGACTTGATTCGTCCTAAAGTTATATGAGGCTTGAAAGGACGTACTTCAAGCTTAAATCCGGCATCCTTCAATCCAATATTTATCTCATTATTCAGCTCCACCAGTTTTTCACTCTGTCCGATCCCAATCCATATCACTCTCGGATCGAGATAGTTTTTAAAGATCCCTGTTCCTTTGAGGCTGAAACTGAAATCACCGAATCCTGTGCATTTCTGCTTCAGCATAATGGAAACGACCTTTATCATCACATCTTCTGTTTCTCCGAGGAACGCAAGTGTGAGGTGGATATTTGCCGGATCTGTCCAGGTTATCCTTTCTGCTCCTAGCACTGATCTTAATGATGAATGGATCCTCAGAAGTGTTTCTTCCGGCTCTGTTTTAACGGCAATGAAAATTCGTTTCATCCTTCAGATTTCATGGAATTTAGATAATTCCTGATTCAAGATCCTGCAAAATGGCCTCTATCATTGCATCCTCTCCATAGGGGTCATATTCTGCTTTAAGGTTTGTTCCGAAAATGCGTGCAATTCCCTGCCAGAAAGCAGCAGAAAGGCTGCCACGGTACAACTTTATCAGATCATAGGATGTATTTTGTGTCTCCCTGTCGATCAGCTTAATCAGAAGCCTGCCCTGTGTTATTGTCATATTCTCCATATCATCTTCGTATTCCCCGAGCACAAACTCTTCTACGCCTCTGAGATATTTTCTGCGTTCTTTCTCATCGGTTATAGCTGACAGTTCCTCGTTTACCTGGTAGAGCTTCTGCCTTACGATTATAGCATAAGGGTACACCTTTTTCAGGTTATATGTCAGCCGGTCATACCTTCTGTAAAGTGTTTTTCTGGCTGTACCCTTGCGCCCGACAACAGTCACCTCCTTGATTTCAACTTCAGGCAGGACTTCGCCGTTTCGTTCAACCTCCTGGAGCAAAAAGACCCGCCCCCGCGAGGTGTCAGCCTTTTGCACAACCGAATCTATCTGTCCGGATACCAAACCGGGAATTGATATGAGAAGAAATAATATAATGGGATATTTATCTCGCAAGGATATAATATTTAAAGCAAAGGTATCAATTTGCGGGCCATATAGTAAACGCCCGATGACCGTAATATATTTTTGCTATTTAATGATCAATGGCATAACTTTGATTACAGATATCCGAAGTAGTTTACCTGATATTCATTTAACCAAACCAGACTATGGCAAGCATTATTCCGGGTTACGAGTACGACATCTTCATCAGCTACCGTCAGAAAGACAACAAGTACGACGGCTGGGTGACAGAATTCATTGACCACCTCAAAAGAGAAATTGAAGCAACCTTCAAAGAGGATGTTTCAATCTATTTCGACGAAAATCCGCACGACGGATTACTGGAGATCCATAATGTGGATAAAAGCCTGGAAACAAAGCTTAAATCCGTGATCTTCATGCCTGTAATCTCGCAAACCTATTGTGATCCTAAAAGCTTTGCCTGGCAGAATGAATTCGTCGCGTTTAATAAAATGGCGTCGGAAGACCAATTAGGCAGGGACATAAAACTTGCAAGCGGCAATGTCTGCAGCAGGATCATCCCGATAAAGATACATGATCTTGACGCCTCAGACACTGAATTACTTGAAAATGAGATGGGATGCAGACTCAGGGCAATTGAATTTATTTACTCAAGCGCCGGAGTCAACAGGCCTCTTAAACCGGATGACAATCCGGATAAGAACCTGAATAAAACATATTACCGCGACCAGATCAATAAAGTTGCCAATGCTGTCAAGGATGTAATCTATGGAGTTCATCCTGATGAGAGAAAAAGGGCAACAAAATCATACCAGACAAAGGCTCAAACGGGTTATTCGGAAGGGATGCCAGCTCAGCCTGTACAAAAGACCATGCCTCCGAAAAGGAAGATCCGTATTTTAAAAACACCCATGATACTGGGAGGCATCTTTGCAATTTTGGCAATAATTTTTATTACGAAACTAATACAAAAAGACAAAGAACAGGCTTCACCCAATGTGGCGGTAAAAAAAACAATAGCTGTCCTTCCGGTTTCAAATCTTACGGGAAATCCTGAACTGGATTATATTGCTGAAGGCTTCCAGGATGACATTACGGGTAAACTTGGAGCAATCAGCGGATTTACAGTAAGGCCTAAGGCCTCGACTTTGCAGTTCAAAGGTTCTCAGGAATCTATACAGCAGATAGCCAAGAAACTAAGTGTCAACAATTTGATTGAAGGTTCAATCAAGGGAACTGAAGATAAGCTACAGATCGAGGTGCGGATGATTGAAGCATTTCCTGATGAGAAATATTTATGGAGTTCTTCATTCGTTCAAAACTGGAATAATATACCTGATATTTACCGTGAAATTGTCAGCAATATTGTCAGAGGATCCAATATCAGGCTGACATCCCTGGAATCAAATAACCTTACAATCGAACAGAAGCATAATCCTGACCTCTACAAGCTTTACACACAGGGAACTTATTATATAGGCAGAAATACTAAAGAAGACTTTGAGAAGGCCCTTAAATGTTTCAATGATGCAATGGCGATCGATCCATCAGATCCATTGCCATACCTCGGGCTCGCACTTGGTTACAGTAATTCAGGACATATGTCTCCTGTTGCTGAGGATGCTTCCAACCGGGCAAAAAGTTATGCCCTCCAGGCTCTTGAACTTGATTCAACCCTGGCAGATGCCCATGTAGTTCTGGCAACACGGTATCTGTATACCGAATGGGATTTCCCGAAGACTGAATATCATATAAAACGTGCAATTGAATTGAATCCAAGTATTGCTTCTGCTCATTATACATATAGCTGGTATCTTACCCTCAACAAAAGGATGGATGAAGCAATAGCTGAAATGAAAAAGTCTGTTGAGATTGCCCCGACCGATGTTACAGCCCAGGGTTATCTTGCCTGGATATATTTCTATTTCGGTAGTTTTGAAGAAGCAATAAATGAATCCCGTAAATTACTTCAGCTGGATCCAAATAACTCCCTTGCCTATTACCTTATGGGTTCTGCCTATGCCGAAATGGGAATGAACTTTGAAGCCATTGAAATGCAAAGTAAAGGAATATCGCTGAGCCCGGGGTATGAATCCGGTCTTGCAATTGCCTACATCCGTGCCGGTCAGAAAGAAAAAGCTATGGAAGTCGTTGCCCAGATGGAAAAATATAATGATCAATGGTGGTATGCCTGGGGCCTTGCAGAAGTATATGCCGTGATGGGTAACAAAGATAAAGCCATTGATAATCTTGAAATAGCATATAAACTTCATGGAGATTTTGTACCATGGATACAGGCTGACTTTTATTTTAAATCCTTATTGAACGAACCCAGGTTCAGGGAGATCGTTAAGGGGCTTAAGCTACCAGTTTAAGATTATTACCTTTTGCAAAATAATCCTTTGCAATACTTCTCCTAAAAGCTAAATTTGGGAAAAGTTTCTTCTATGTTACTTAAGGTTGAGGACTTTGAGGATCAGTCACGGTTCCGTCAGATTCAGGCAATACACTACAATGACCTTGTGAGCTTTGTTCTGGATTATCTCAGGAGGAACAGCTGGCTGATGATCTTCTTCTGGTCGGTCTGCATAATATTCGCCGGTATTGCTCTTACGATCAGAATAAACATTGCCGGATACTTTCCGATGAAAAACATACTGTTCTATTCTTTGATGGGCTTTATCGTATTCCCCATTCTAATGATCCCTGTCCATGAATTCATGCACGTAATACCTTTCTGGCTTACAGGGGCAAAGAGAATAAGAGTTGGCGCTGACTTAAGTCAGTACATCTTTTATGTGACCGCCCACAGGCATGTAATAAGAGCCGGGCAATTCAGGTTCGTTGCTCTTATCCCTTTCGTTCTGATAAGCGGCGCACTTTTTATCCTCATCCTTTATCTTCCCGGATTATGGAAATGGAGCCTGTCAATTTTGCTTTTTGTACATACCACAATGTGTGCCGGCGATTTTGCCATGCTGAATTTTTATCATATCAACCGGCAAAGAAAGATCTACACATGGGATGATGCGGATGAGAAAATGGCATATTTTTACGAAGAGATCTAAAAAAAGGATGGGGAGAAACGGTGAGGGGGCGAGTTTAAAACCTCGCCTTAGCCAATTTCAAAACATCATCTTCCTTCAAAACCGGCCTGATTCTGAAAGAATACTCGTAATGCCTCTCCATCAGTCTGTACTGAGGATGAATCCTGGCTCCCCAGCTGTCATCACCTCCAACACCCATCTGTCCAAGATCCACATTCAGGTTGACAAGTTCCCGCGGTTTGATGTCATCCGTATGTGTATTGGCGCTTTTAGCGTCTTTGCGGTATCGTGATAAATTACCGGGCGATTCAAAATCATCATGTATATTATTGAGTGTAGAGAAGCAGATCAAAGGATTGCCGCTAACCAGAATCCCTGTTCCGTTGTCATCGGTGAGTGTAAGCCAGCGTGTGTCTGTCTTGTAGCCATTTTCTGAAGGGCGTATATACGGAACATACTGATCGGCAACAGTGCTTTCATAAATGCCGATATCTGCTGATGTCTTCCTGTCGGCATAGTTCTCATGAGGTCCCCGGCCAAACCATTTCAGGTTCGAGAACTCATCGGGGAGCTGCATCTGCATTCCCATCCTTGGCAACTCAGGTATGCTTTCCGAGACCTTTTCAAATTTGTTTGAAATAATAATATCACCTGACCCAAGCATAGTATAAGATGTCGAGTATCCAGCAATTTTTACGCTGTCGGGTCCGGGTATATCATATCTGAAAGTTACAATCACCTTCCCCAATCCAGGCTGGCTTATATCGGCTTTTGTTACCCTGGCTCTCACTCCTGCCTTCTTCCATATTCCAAGCCACTTGTCCATTCCATAGCCATAATCATTATCGGTAGGCGCTCTCCAGAAATCAGGTTCAGGTCCCTTAAGTAAAAGCTCCTTTTCCTTGAAAACGAATGATGACATATGTCCCGCTTCAAGATTGAAGATAACCTTCAGGTCCTGCCCTGCCACTTCAAGGCTGGTCCCTTCAGTTTTCGTCTGAAGAATTCCGGATTCACTTTCAGGCTTTATGGCTCCTTCTCCTCCCGATGCCAGAAGGAACTGTGCAGCAGCATAGACATGATCTTCCGGTACAATATTCCACTCCTCGGTTCTGGTAACTTTTATGTTAAGGAAATACTCGGTAGCCGGTGCAGGCTGGATCTTTTGTATCGGAATTTTGACCAGCAGCTCATTACCCGGTTTTAGTTCCGGAAACGATATTTTTCCCGTCTGAAGTATTGATCCGTCTGAGACTACCTCCCAATCGAAATTGAATTCTGAAAGATCCGTAAAATCATACTTGTTCCTTATTTTCAGCAATCCGGCATTCAGGTCAACAGGTTCAAAGCCAACATATTGATATACTTTATTCACCTCAATAAGTCCGGGTTTGGGAGTTCTGTCGGGCCATGTAAGACCATTGATGCAGAAGTTACCATCGCTGGGAACACTCTCCTCACCGAAATCGCCGCCATAAGCCCAGTATTTTTCACCGTTTTCGTTTGTTGTCAGGATCCCCTGGTCGACCCAGTCCCACACAAATGCACCTTGCAGTTTGGGATATTTTTCGATAACATCCCAGTAATCCTGAAGGTTACCGGTCGAGTTACCCATGGAATGCGCATATTCACACATTATGAGAGGCCTGTCGTTTTTTTCATCCTTTGCATAAGCTTCCAGCTGCTCTATCCTGGCATACATAGGACAATAAATATCTGTATGCCTTTCTGTGGTATTTGTGCTTTTTTCAGCACGCTCATACTGAACCGGGCGTGAAGGATCTCTCTGCTTTGTCCATTTGTAATTGTTAAGGAAATTGTGACCGTCACCCGCCTCATTGCCAAGCGACCAGATTATGACCGAGGGATGATTCTTATCTCTCTCGACCATAGCCTGCATCCTTGCCATATGTGAATCAGCCCATTCAGGTTTATCGGCAAGCGTCACATCTTTGTCATATCCTATACCATGCGATTCAATGTTCGCCTCATCAATAAGATAGAGACCGTATTTGTCACACATTTCATACCATAGCTCCTGCTGGGGATAATGCGATGTCCTGACTGCATTGATATTATGACTCTTCATCACTCTTATATCTTTGATTATCAATGCTTCATCAACAACATGTCCGTTTATCTCATCGTGCTCATGCATGTTCGTTCCTTTCAGATATATTGCTTTCCCATTCACGAGAAGCTGTGAGTTTTTTAATTCAACACTGCGGAATCCTATCTTCGAGCTGACGCTTTCAAGTATCTCTCCATCCTTGCTCTTCAGGCTTATCACAAGTGAATAGAGATCAGGCGTTTCAGCTGACCATTTTTTTATCTCGGGAAAACTTTTCTCAAATGATACCTCGGTTTTACCGTCAGCCAGCTTTGTACCCTTTGATTCAGAATAAAGTTTTTGTCCGTTATCGAACAACGAGGCTTCAACACTGAAATCACCATCTTTTAATTCTGTACTGCACAATGAAACGGTCAATTTAAGCAAACCGTCGGTGTAGTTATTGGCAAGATCCCCGAGTGCAAAGAAATCCCTGACATATGTTTCAGGTCTTGCATGCAGGAATACAGATCTCTGTATTCCGCTCATACGCCAGAAATCCTGATCCTCAAGATAACTGCCATCGCACCAGCGGTATACCTCAACCGCAATTGAGTTAGTGCCATGTTTAAGATATTTTGTAATGTTGAATTCAGCTGGTGTCTTGCTGTCCTGGCTGTATCCGACAAGCTGCTCATTTATCCATACATAAAATGCCGAAGCTACAGCTCCGAAATGAAGAAAAACCTCTTTCTTTTTCCAACCTGAAGGAACAGTAAATGTCCTCTTGTATGATCCGACAGGATTATAGTCGTGCTGAATGCGAGGAGGATCCTTCTTGTGCGGATATGTGATGTTCACATAAATCGGAACATCGTATCCTTTCATCTCCCAGTTTGAAGGTACGGTTATGTCATCCCAGTCGCGTATGTCATAGTCGTTCCTGAAGAACCAGTAAGGTCTCTGATCCGGTGATTTAACCAGGTTAAATTTCCACACGCCGTCAAGGGAAAGGATGTTTGGAGAGCTGCTATTTACTGCTTCCAGTGCTGACTCTTCATCCTTGAAACTAACAATAGTAGCATGCGGTGCCTCCTTATTCTGTCCTGTCATTTCAGGGTTTTCCCAGTCGCGGGGTTCCTTTTCCGTGTATGCCACGCCTTCATATTTATTGTATCTTTTACACGAGAGGGTAACTGATATCAGGAGGACATAAAGAAAGATTTTTTTCATTTTTCCTGGATTATTGATTGTGTTAAAGTTATAAAATCCTTCGTTTTTAGAAAAGTCCTGTTATTTTTCCGTTAGAATCTATATCGATCTTTTCTGCAGAAGGATTGGCAGGCAAGCCTGGCATTCGCATGATGGTACCTGCAATCGGCACTATGAATCCGGCTCCCGAGGAGAGTTCCACCTCTCTTATTTTTATTGTGAATCCCCGGGGACGACCTCTCCTGTTCTGGTCGTCTGAAAGAGACTTCTGAGTTTTTGCTATACAGACCGCCAGGTTCCCCAGCCCGAGCTTCTCTATTTTTTCAAGCTGAGATTTTGCCTTTACAGCATATTCAACATGATCGGCACCATACATTTTCTTGCAGATCGTCTCAATCTTTTCCTCGAACGACCAGGAAAGGTCATAAAGGGGTTTGTAGCAATCAGAACAGTCGGTAACCGATTCAAGCACCTTGTTTGCAAGCTCTATCGCTCCTTCCCCTCCTTTAGCCCAGGCTTCATTAATTGCAACTTTTACATTCTGCGATTTGCAGTGTTTTACGAGAAGATCGAGCTCTTCATCAGTATCTGAATCGAACCTGTTGACAGCCACAATCGGGTTGAATCCAAAGTATTTCATATTCTCGATATGCTTGTCAAGATTATCGAACCCATTCTGAAGTGCCATGAGGTCTTTGGTTTGAAGTGATGACAGCTTTGCTCCACCATGATACTTAAGCGCTCTGACTGTTGCGACAATCACAACTGCATTTGTCTTCAGGTTTCCGAATTGTGACTTTATATCGAAGAATTTTTCTGCGCCCAGTTCGCTGGCAAAGCCTGCTTCCGTGACAACAAAATCGCTGAGTGAAAGACCCATTTTGGTTGCAATTATAGTGTTTGTCCCCTGAGCAATATTTGCAAAGGGACCGCCATGAATAATTGCCGGAGTGCTTTCCAGTGTCTGAACCAGGTTCGGTTTTATGGCATCTTTAAGAAGCGCGGCCATGGCTCCCTGAGCTTTCAGGTGGCGCGCAAAAACAGGTTTATCGGAATAAGTATAACCAATAAAGATATTTCCCAGCCTTTCCTTCAGATCGTCAAGATCTTTCGCTATACAGAGTGTTGCCATCACCTCGGAGGCTGCAGTAATGTCGAATCCCGACTGCCTCGGGACACCTTCTGTGGTGCCTCCCAGCCCGATAACGATATCCCTGAGCGATCTCTCGTTCATATCCATCACCCTTTTCCAGCTGATGGTTCTCGGGTCGAGACTCAGGTTTCCCTCTTTCAGCTGGATGTTATTATCAATGAGCGCTGCAAGAAGATTGTGAGCTTTTTCGACTGCTGAAATATCTCCGGTGAAATGAAGGTTGATGTCTTCCATAGGTATTACCTGTGAATATCCACCGCCGGCGGCTCCTCCCTTTACCCCGAACACAGGTCCGAGCGAAGGTTCACGCAGCACCACTGTTGCTTTTTTCCCGAGGCGGTTAAGCGCCTGAGCCAGACCTATTGATTTCGTGGTTTTTCCCTCGCCGGCAGGTGCTGGGGTTATTGCCGTCACCAGGATCAGCTTTGCATTTTTTATCTTCTCTTCGTCGATGAAGTGAAGGGGTAACTTGGCTTTGTAATTGCCATAAGTTTCCAGTTCATCATGCGGAATGCCAAGCTTATCGGCGATTTTAGCTATAGGCTTTATTTTTGCTTCCTGTGCGATTTCAATATCCTGTTTCATGTTATAAAATATAAATCCTGATGCAAAATTATCAACGAAACTAACACTTCAATCTTAATTAATAGTTATTTGGATTTTTTTGTAATTTGAACAATGTTTTAGATTAGAAAAAAACTTTAAACTTCTTATCATGGAGAAAAACATTTCAAATCTTTTTCGGAGTTACTGTAAAGGAATTCTGAGCCGGAGAAGTTTTGTAAAGAAACTGGCAGTATACACGGGCAGCATGGCTGGCGCGATGATGCTTGTTCCAATTCTTGAGGAAAACGAACTTCTGGCTTCCGGGAAGCCAGAAGGAGAACCTGAACTGGTAACGGAATTCATAAAATACCCTGCAGCAACAGGTGAAATGAAGGCCTACATGGCAAGACCAAAGAAGGGCAGGAAATTTCCTGCCGTAATCATAATTCATGAAAACAGAGGTTTAGTGCCTCACATACAAGATGTTACAAGACGAATGGCAAAGGAGGGATTCCTTGCACTGGCGCCTGATGCACTCTCTCCCGTTGGAGGAACTCCTGAGGATGTAAGCAATGTAGGAGAACTCTTCAGGAAGCTTAATGGAGAGGAGACAACAAAGAATCTTGTTGCAGCGGTAAAATATCTGAAGACACATCCTAATTCAAACGGCAAGGTCGGATGTACAGGATTCTGCTGGGGTGGTGCCATGACTAACCAGGTTGCTGTCAATTCACCCGATCTGGATGCAGCCGTTCCATACTATGGCAGCCAGCCTTCGGCCGAGGATGTGGCAAAAATTAAGGCACCTTTAATGGCACATTATGCTGAAAACGATGACAGGATCAATTCAGGCATCCAGGCATTTGAAGAAGCTTTGAAAAAGAATAATATCGAATATCAGATATACAGCTACCCCGGTACCGGACACGGCTTCAACAACGACACCAATGCCAGCAGGTACAATGAAGCTGCCGCAAAGCTGGCATGGCAAAGAACGGTCGGATTTTTTAAGGAGAAGCTAAAATAGTTGCTGATCTAGCCACGTCTTTCTTAACACATCTATGAATGGTTTGCAGTGATTAAAGAAAAGCTTGTATCCGGAGCACAGGTAATTCAATCCCGGTTTTCCGTCAGGAGTTAAAATGAACCTGTTCTTCGGGCATTCGCCGTAACACATATTCAGAACATCACAATCAAGACAATAACGAGGCAGAGTATTTGATTTTGACATTCCAAATCCCTTCTGCCGCGGACTTTCAAGCAGATCAGCCAGCGAAATATCTTTTATATTCCCAACGAGGTGTTCACTTTCGACATAATGATCACAGGAGTAGAAATCACCATTGTGCTCAATCACCGGCACACCTCCGCAAACGGCTTTGAAAATGCATAGCGTATGCTCCTGTTTAAATGCGCTCCTAAATGCCTCTTCAAAGATCTGGACTTTTATCCTGCCTATATCATGTTCTATCCATTCATCGAAGATCGCAGAGAGAAAGTGTCCAAAATCCGCAGGTCTTACTGACGCATCGCTTGCTCCTGAGGCTTTTGAATGATCTCTTTCAACCAGGGGAAGAAATGTCAGATAAGCAGCACCCAACTGCCTGAAAAGATTGTATAATTCCAGGGGATGATCAGAATTATGTGAACTCACCACACATAGTATCTCTGTGGTTATTCCATATTTGAGAAGAAGATCATATCCATGCAGGACACTTGTCAAAGTAGATCCGCCTGAAGGTGTCAGACGATGTTTATTATGAAACCTCTCAGGACCATCGATGCTGATGCCAGTAATAAAGTTCTCCGATCGGAAGAACCTGCACCACTCATCGTCAATGAGTGTCCCGTTAGTCTGAATGCCATTGATTGCCGGCTTTCCTGCAGGAAGATATTTCTTCTGTAAGGAGACAGCCTTCCTGTAAAAATCTATCCCGGCAAGCAGCGGTTCACCTCCATGCCATGAAAACATCACCGGATCGTCTGTTGCAGCTTCGATATGTTGCTTTATGTATTCCTCAAGTATCTCATCATTCATTTTCAATGAACCGGCTCCCTTGTAAAGATCCTTTTTCTCAAGGTAATAGCAGTAAGTGCATCTGAGATTGCAGGCTGCCCCTGCCGGTTTTACAAATATCTGAAAATTGTCCGGCATTATTTTTTAATGTTATAAATCCTTTGAGTTCCATAGTGTGCACTTTGTGGTACTTTGTGGTAAAAAATTCTAACCACAAAGGATCACAAAGGATAACACAAAGGCACACAAAGGAGAATGAATTATTTGTTAGTACTAATCCATTTAATTATACTTTCTGAATCCTTTCCCGTTATTCTAATCCGTATGCGCCATTCGACCGGATAATAATTGTTGAACCGGGTACCGATATTATTAACGAAGCCGAGGTTAATTCCTTTATATGTAATTAAATTCCAGCCTTTTTCGGCAAGCTTCACATTGAAATTATCTTTCCGTAAATATGAAAGTGCATCAGACAGGCAGAGTTCATTTGACGGGAATTTGTTCTTTTTTAAACGAACCGACATAGAAATATCGTGCGAAGGCAGGTAGTTTTTCTTTTTGACAGTAAAGATCCTGGTTCCTGCACTAATTATCTTAAGTGCACTTGAAAGTGTTTGAAAATCACCATGATCGCAACCTGTTGCCAGAATATCATCACCAAATTTAATAAGCCTTTCTTCAGGGAAATCTGTCCATTCACCTGAAACCCTCTTTTCTTCCCTGGTTATTTTCTGTTCAGCGCCTCTTCTTGATCTTGCAGAAGGCCGGATGCTTTTCCCCTTCTTCCTCAATACAGCAACAAACAAACCTTCACCGCGGATCTTTCCGGGGTAAAAACCATAACCATATACACCTTCATGGTCAATCTCAGTAATCCCCTCATATCCTGAAATATTCAGCCGGATTGTCTCAGCTTCCTGCCTGCTGGTGAGCCATTTGATATTCTTTTCATTCTCCTCCGGATTGAAAGTGCAGGTACTGTAGATAAGAATACCGTCTTCCTTTAAAGAAGGCCAGACATCCATCAATATCCTTTTCTGCCTGACGGAACAGAGAGCCGCATTCTCAACGGACCATTCAGTTCTTGCAACAGGATCACGGAACATTCCTTCACCCGAACACGGGGCATCAACAAGGATGATATCAAAAAAGCCCGGAAGCCTGCTGAAAGCTGAAGGATCGCTCTGTGAAATGATGAAATTTGATAATCCCCATTTGGTCAGATTCTCATTCAGAACCATTGCTCTCTGTCTAATTACTTCATTTGAAACCAGAAATCCTTTGCTGCCAATAAGTGATGACAGATGAGTGCTTTTTCCTCCGGGGGCTCCGCAAAGATCAAGCACCCTAAGGTTCTCATTATTAGCCGAGATTTGAAAAACTACCTGCTCCATGAACATGCTGGAGGCCTCCTGGGGATAGTAACACCCTGCATGAAACAGAGGATCGGTTGTGAATGAAGGCCGTTCAGGAAGATAGTATCCGCTCCTGCACCATGGAACCGGTTCGCTGTGAAGCGGTGAATGCGCCCATTTAACAACATTAACGCGAACAGAAACCGGGGACGGCCCATTTATCGATTTAAGCAATTCTTCAGGATCGATATATGGTTGAAGTTGAATCCTTTTTCTGAAAGCTTCTGGTAACATTGTAGTAATAATGAGATCTGCGATAATCAGCATCATCAGCGGGAAATTAATTATTTTCCCGCTGATTTCGCAGATTAACGCTGATTATTGTGCGGTTACATTCCCGTTTCCTATTAGAATGAAAGGAGCCCAGTAAGCCGGCTGCGGATACTGCTTTATTACATCCCTCTGGGCGAGAGCAAGCGCCTCCTGCATAGGGTGTTCCCTGAGATATGTATAAAAATTCATCATGAGCATGGCAGTAGGGTAATCAGCTACTGACCAAAGACTTACTATGACAGATGATGAGCCTGCAAAAAGGAACGCTCTGCTCAGACCTGTCAGCTCGTCACCCTGGCTGATATTGCCAAGTCCTGTTTCGCAGGCACTGAGTGTTACCAGCTTTGCATTAAGGTTCATTTCAAAAACTTCATAGACGTTCAGCCTGCCATCGTCACCTTCGGCAGGAGGGAATAAAAGAAATGAATAGAGAGGCTGGCGATAATTGTAGCTTCCATGGGTTGCAAAATGCAGAAAGTTAAAGTCGCCGGCATTCTTCTTTGCAAAGGTCTCTGTGCTTTGGTTTCCGAAAGTTGAAATATTATCAGGGAAGAGAGTTAGTATTTTTTTCAGTTCATCTTCAGTGCCCGGAAGACCCACATTGTTTCCCACAGCCACATCAGATAATGCCATCCCCATAAATTTTGATCCTGTTTTAATAAGCTTGTCATTGCACACAATATATACGCTGGCAGAAGGAGCATAGACAAGGTTGAATTTCTGAACCAGATATTCTCCATTTTTATTCATAAGCGCTTGAAATGGAAGAAAATGAAGCGACTGGTTTGGTACTATGATCAGATTTGTGAATGAATCTATTTCTGTCTCCACAGGTCCAATCAGGATATTGTAAAGGTCAGTCAATGCCGAGATCATTTCTGCTATAGAATTCGATTGAATATGTTTTCTTGCATTTGCAATCAGAGAGTTAAGATCGCTGCTATTTATCTTTACAGTCCTGGAAATTATTCTGGAATGAGTTATCAGCCATATTGTCATCCCCTTATCGCTTATCCAGTATTCCAGGGCTGCTGTCTGGGAATCAATTCTTGACTGAATATCTGCCAGCCTGACAGGCTCTGCAGTTACCATTTCGGAATATGATGGGTCATTCAGCTTGATCTTCCGTAGAATTTCTTCATATTCTGCCTGAACTTTAGCGAGTGCACTCCTGACCTGTTTCAAGTCGACTGATCTGTTCCCCTCATTATTTACAACTCCGCTATAGCCTTTCTGAAGCAGCTTATACAGTTTCTGCATTTCAATCCTCTTTTCCTGTTCCAATGCAACAAGGTCTCCCAGGGATGATCCCCTGAAGTTTATTTTCCTGTTTGACAGAATATCATAAAATGCCCTGGCTCTGGCCTGCTCAGAGACCTGTAATGCGTCCACAGACTTGTTAGTCTTCAGGAGGAGATTGATTAGCCTGTCGTACACCTGCCTTTTACTGTCAAAATAGATGCTCTTGAATTCATCAATGGTCAGATTTCCCCTTATCTTTTCAATTACTGAAATGGAATTCCTGTATGATCCCAATGCCTCATCATCCTTCCCCTGGTTCTCGTACATCCGTCCAAGGTGAAAATATGCCTGCCATACCGTTTCAGGAAAATCCGTCGCCTGACAGGCTGAATCCAGCAATTGCCTGGCATAGACATATTCACCTTTATCAACCAATAATTTTCCCTTGAGAACCTGAACATTGGCTATCCCCTGAATATTCATTGATTTCTGAAAAATAGTGCCTGCCTGGCCTAGAAGGATAATGGCGCTGTCGGGCTTTCCATTCTGCCCAAGCATTTCCGACAAGCGGAGAGATGAAATGCCAGCTCCGGTCAGAGAGCCCTCCGAAACAAAGTATTTATTGGCGTTCACAATATCTCCCAGACGGAGGTCGAGCGATGCCTCAAGGCTGCCAGCTTTTATGGAAATTGTATCTTTAGCTTCACGTGCCTGTTTATAGTATCTTTCCGCACTTTTCAGATCTCCTATATCACGATATATGTCGCCCATTCCAACTGTTGCCCAGATAATCTGACCGGCTATCTGGAATTTCCTGGCATCCAGCAAAGCTTTTTCCTGACACCTGAGGGCATCTTCATATTTCCCCAGTAATGAGTTTATTGAAGAAAGCATTTGATATTGACGGGCTGTACCCATGTTCAGATCGACCGCAATCCTGATTGATTGTTCTGTCAGTATCTGAGCGGCAACAAGGTCTCCGAGGTCAGAATAGATACTACCAAGGGTAAGATAGGATTCCATTTCACCTTTGCGGTCGCCGGTCTGTTTGAAGATTGTCAGAGCTTTATTTGAATATTCAAGTGATTTTTCAAGTCTTCCCATCACAGAATATAGCTGGCCAAGTACCAGGTAGTTATCAGCTATTGTAAGCCTGTTGACATTCTTGAGGCTCTGTTCCATTCCCTCACTCAGTGAAAGGGATTTTTCAACTGACAAAATACCTTTCTGATATGAGCCCATGTATATGAAGATCTTTCCTTCGTGCCTGTAATCCTGAATCCTTCCGAGAAGATTATTGTCTGCAGAATCGAGCTTCATAGCGTCCCGGATATGCAGTAAAGCCTGGTTATAATCGCCCTTCATTTCATAGCAATTAGCGATTTTCCTGTGGACATCTGATTCCATTGAGAGGTTACGGTAGATACCGAGCTTTCTGCTGGCGCCAAGCATCAGATTATAATGCTCTGCAGCCTTAGCGTAATCCTGTCGGTTGAAGAAGCTGTCTCCCAGGTTTTGCTCCTTTGTTACAAGCATTGACGGAGTAGCACATCTCCCTAAAAGTATTATTAATAGAAGTAAAAATGGGACAAACAGCTGATATCCATAATCCTTAACATAGCATTTAAAAGATGCCTTCATATTTTCTTAGCAAGATTGTAGCAAAGGTAATGAAGAAAAAAAAGCGATTTTCACTTATGCAGGTGCAAAATAATTCTATATATCACATTAAAATGTATATCCTGCACTCAATGAGTAAATAGGATCAGCCCCGATATCTTTTCCAATCAGTGGTACCTCAACAAATTCGACTATTCTGAATCTTCTGACCTGGAAAACAAGTCTGGGAACATAATCAATTTCCCAAGCCGGATTGATAGAAACAACAGTACCATTATTCTCTTCGCCTTTTGAATAGTAAAAACCTGAAATCTCATTAACAAGTACTATCCACTCATTCAAATGGCAATTAAATCTTCCACCCAACCGGGCCATATTCCCATTTTTAAATTTTGTTTCAACAGCATCATCGGCACTCATACGCTTGGAACCCCGGAAGTTATAATAATAATTACCGATTATAGTATACGAGTATGGATAGTGAACCCAATTTGCATACAACCATAAACCTGCTGAGTAGTGTCCTGTGCCTGTGGGGAGATGATAGTCATTGAAATCTTTTATGTCGGTCGGATTTTTAGGACCTGTAGGAAAACTGATTTCACTGAAAATACTTAAGGAGGTTCGTTTCTCTTTTTCAGGGATAACCTGGTACCTGAAAAAAAGGCTGCAATCACCTATAGCTCTCCCTCTTAGATCGCTGGATATTGACGCATCCTGATTTGCTACAGGCATCCTGCTTACAAAATAGTAATCATTCCTCTTATTGACGAAAGGAATGTAAACATCGATTTCCATTCTGTCCGAAATGCCGTACTGCAGATTGAAATTGAATTGATATCTTGAACCCCAGCTGCTTCCAATATAATATTCCTTCTTACTTGAGTCGTTAAAACCCTTATCAGAGGCGCTAAATGTTATATTAGTTTCAGCTCTTAAATAGCCTTTTCTTAATGTCACCGGCTCAGTTACAACAGTCTGTTGTTTCAGATCAGAAGGAAGTATAATTTTCTCTACCTGCCCTTTGACTGAAAAGCAAACTAACAATAAGAGATATATTAAAAAGAACTTCTTCATAACCTGTGTGTCTATTTTAAGAACGGGAATAAATTATAGCTTAAAGTCATGAACAGGGAAAAAGGAGCATCAATATTCTTACCCGAAAGAGGGAAACTGGCAACTTCATAAATCTTGATTGCCGGTGATATTTGAATTTCCAATGCCGGCTCAAGTGTAAAAAGGTTTTCCTTCCTGTTTTTATACTTGTCGCCCCAGTATTCTGTCCATCCTCCTCCCGAATAGAAATACCAGGAATTTAGTTCGACATTTAGCCACCCTGTTGCCTGGAAATGTAATGAGGCATTAACATCATATGAACTGTTCAGAAGATACTTGTAATTATTGTTGGAATAGGTGAAGGTTTTGGCAGCAGTAAGTTCCTGATCCCACCTTATGTTCTGTCCTTCCTTAAATGGTTTTCTGTAAGTAAAGTCAGCTTCAAGTGAGAATTTTGATACTGTGAATTTTGAAGCACCTGATACCTGCCAGACCGGAATGCCATACCCGTTTTTATTATTAAAATGATAGTCCACAGTAAAGGCACTTGCCGCAGTAATATTTGATACCTTATGTGTTGGCTCTGCGGGTTGGTATTTGGCTGATGGAATGAATGTACCTCCACTGATGCTGACATCAAACCACTTATATGTTATTGGAAGTCGGAGAGATGCCAGTATCAGGATATCTCCAAATCCTTTTGTTTCAGTGACGGTATTTACCAGTATGGCATCTGAGGCACTGGCATAGTAACTTTCTGTAACCGACCTGACACCTCTTTTCATATAATTAGTCTGAGCAGACAATTCAAGGAAATTGGTCACTCCGTATTTCATCTCAAGGAAATAATAATGGTATACTGATGCTGTGCCAACATCCTTTAAAACTATAAGATTGCCATCTTTATCATACGACCTTGACCTGATTGCGAACTTATATCCGGCATTTGCCTGGAACTGTCCCTTGTATAAAGTAAGTGGACGCTTGTTATAAGGTATCGTCAGGAGAGTGAATTTATCTCTTGGAACAGAGCTTGTCTGACCGCTTAACGGAATGATACTTACCAGGAAGGCAGCTATTAGAATCAGTAATTTGCTTTTCATTTCCTGAATATTTTAGTTGAGAGGTAAGGTATACTTCACTAGTCCCTTCGTAAAAAGTCCAAACCACATTTTGCCATCCTTATCCCTTGCTATACAATTTACTTCATCTTCGGCAAAAACTTCTGAAGTAAATGCATTGTAGCTTTTATATGAATGCGGAACAACTCCGTCGTACCTTATCAATCCGCCGCCATAAGTTGCAAACCACATATCGCCGTTTTTATCTTCACAGATATCCCATATTTGATTCCCGGACAATCCTGTCATCAGCGATATTCCGCGTATTCCTGAATTATCACGCAAGTAAACTTTGTCTGTATTAAGGATTCCTATCCATAACCTCTCTTTGCTGTCAATACGCAAAGATGTCACCTCACCTGAAGGCAATCCGGCAGTAACTGAAATATTAGTCCAGGAATTGCCGTCCCATTTAAATAATCCATTGCTGGTGCCCATCCAGACATTGGCCGATTTATCTTCTTCAAAGGAATATACTGTAAAACCTGAGGGGGAATGAGAATAAACAGTCGTTTCATTGATATAAAACCCTTCATTATTAGTCCCAACCCATATAGAGCCATCAGAAGTCAGTCTGACACTGTTAATATCCATTGTTGTCACCAGGGGATCTTTATATGATGACCATTGACCGGAAGCATTCATTATGGCAATCCCGTTTCTTGTTCCGACAATTATGCTGCCGTCAGCCTTTGATTCAATAGCGGTGACATTGTTGCTTAGAATGCCGCTGTTGGATGTATTGTATTTTGTCCATGAGCCATTTGTATACTTTGCAATTCCGTATCCATAGCAAGCCACCCAGAGATTGCCGGCCGCATCAACTTCCATATCATAGACATCATTGCCCGGGAGCCCGGAATTACTGGCATCATAGAGTGTCCAGACTCCGGCAGAGTCAGGATCAAGAAGATCACCAGGAGTATCCTCGCATGCAGTGAATGCTAACAGCAGAATAAGAATCACCGCATTTGCCAATATGTGCCCAACACGGTCCAGCTCTTTCATATTAATTAGTATTTAATTAACAATTAAACAGGTAGTTTCCAAATGTATAGCTTCTTATAACTGATCAGTCAGGTCTAAAATACACAAAAAAGGTACTCAATATCTGAATATCAGCAAAATTCAAGCCACAGGACCTGCTATTCCTCTGAAATCGCCTCCGTTTTGCTCCTATTATTCTTATTCAGCCTTCGCCAGATATAATATATGGGGATCCCGAGAATTACAATAATAAGTCCGGGGAAGGTATACTTTGGCTTATAAATCAGCAGGATGACCATTATCGTTATTGTGGTCAGAATATATATGGCAGGTACTACCGGGTATCCGAATGCCTTGTACGGCCTTGGGATATCAGGACGCTTCTTACGCAGCACGAATATTGCCAGGATGGTCAGGGTGAAAAAGATCAGCACCGCAAAGATCACATAATCGAGGAGATTGCTATATGTTCCTGATAAGCAAAGCAATACTGCCCATATACCCTGAACAGTGATGGCAAAGCCCGGCACGCCGTGCTTGTTTATCACTCCAACCTTTTTGAAGAAAAGTCCATCCCTGGCCATTGCATAATATACCCTGGCCCCCGAAAGGATAAGGCTGTGATTGCAACCGAAAGTGCTTATCATTATGAACACAGCCATTATAACAGCAGCACTGTCGCCAAAGACCACACTCATTGCCGAAGTCGCCACCCTGTCGTCAGTGGCATACTGTATACCCCTGCTTAAAACATCAGCACCTTCAGGAGAACCCGAAAGCGGCAAGATCCTTATATAAATGAAATTGATAAACATATAAAGTACCGACACAATAAGTGTCCCGAACAGAAGGCTGAGGGGTACATTGCGTTTTGGATTGATTACCTCTCCGGCGATGTAGGTAACGTTGTACCATGCATCGGAGGAGAAAAGTGAACCGACCATTGCAGTTCCGATGGCTGCCACCAGTGCAAATCCGGCAAGGTGTATCACTTTACCATCAGGAGAGACCTGGCTTGCATCCCAGAACACTTCTTTGTTTATCTCCCATGATCCGATAGCCTTTGTTGCAAAGAAACCTATTGCAATCACTCCGAGAAGCGAGAGTACTTTTGTTGTGGTGAAGAAGTTCTGAACGGTCTTGCCTGTCACTATACCCCTGGTGTTCAACCACGTAAGAAATGCTATCATGGTTATCGCAACTACCATGGTACTATTTATATTAAGCGGTCCGATATGAAAAAGTATATTCCTGTCGGAGATCCATGGTACCAGTACTCCTGTAAATTTAGCGAATGCAACAGCGACTGCAGCTATTGAGCCGCACTGGATAACCAGGAAGGTTGTCCATCCGAAAAGAAAACCCAGCAGGGGATGATAGGCCTCTTTAAGGTAAACATACTGCCCTCCCACACGAGGCATCATGGAGGAAAGCTCACCGTAACTGATAGCACCGATGACAGTTATTATTCCCGTGATTAGCCATGCAACCATCAGCCAGCCCGGCGATTCCACAGTACGTGCAATATCAGCACTTACAATAAAAATGCCGGAACCAATCATGGCGCCGGCAACAAGAGATATCCCGTCAAAGAGATTTACGCGTTTCTGGAGAAGATGGTTTTCTGCCGGCATTATTTGTAATTATGTTTACAAAAATAATTATTCGACAGAGACTACAACCAATTTGTTGTAATATCGAAGAAAAAAAGTTATTTATCTTATCCGCGCATAAGAGAATATGTAACTAGCTTACCAAACTCTTATTATTTGTTCTCCTCCGGTTAAGTTTACAAAGGGTCCCGGAAGATTATTCTGATTGTTTCTGTTATTACCGCTGAAATCTTTATTAATTATCATTGGTGATCCGTCGGGATTATCAAACCTGGAACGTGGTATCTTTGCTTTACCAAGGGTTTCAGTATTTATGACAGGTACGGTTCTTTCAGGAAATGAAGGATGAACATTGACATGAAGATATACTTCTGAGCCTCTTTCCTCAAGCCTGATTTCAGGATCAAAGGAAGGATCACCGGAAGGATTGGTGTCGTCAGGCGAGATTTCTGCTCCGTTAAAATAAACATTACCCGATATCCAGCATGGCAGTTTTGCATTTTCGTAAACGTCAAGTCCAGGTATAAGTCTTTTGTCTTTTTGCTCTTTTTTACCAAAGCCTGAAAAGATATTATTGTAGTACCTGTCATCACCCGAAAGTATTGTCGTAAGTGCAGCGATATCTGTCGAGTGCGGAAGGAAATACGGAGTGAATCTGTTGGGTTCAGGCCACATGTACACAGCTCCTGCAATAAGGTTGTGAACAAATGCTCCGCCTTGCGATTGTGTCCTTATTGCCATTGTCGAAAGCAGGATATTGTTATCTATTGTGAACGGTCCGTGATTTACCTCAAGGAAGATATCCTCAAGAGTGTTACTATAAATAAGGTTACCTGACACTCGTGTACCCTGGGTCATCCAGTCGAGCCACAATCCTCTTCCGCAGTTATGGATCATGTTATGTCCAATATAAGTATCGACTGCGGCATGGAATTTTATGCCGCCTATTTCAGCTCCCGAAAACTGCCTTTTTGTCCAGATATTATAGATATGGTTGTTTTCGATTGTGCTGAAAGCAGCGCCCATACTTCCGCAGATTCCTGTCTGCTCGCAGTTAAATATTGTATTGTTCCTTACAATATGAGATCCAATATTTTCACGGTTCCAACCATTTCTCAGTACTCTGAAGAGCACCTCTATATAGTGAATGTTGCCATCCCTGTTTATATTTTCAGCATCGGCTGTCCAGACATTATGTCCTGTTCCCTTTTCCTTGCCGAGAGTTATTCCCGAGCATTTGGAGTCGCTGATTATGTTGTTCTCAATTATCCATCCCTTGTTCCAGTGTGTTGAAATCATTCCCACCTGTTCGGCAGTAGGGGCTGCCCACTGCGTGGCTGCCTGGCTGAAATGAAACCCGCTCACGGTAATGTAGTTTATTCCAGGTTTATCAGGGTAAAAAATTGTCCTGCGTACTGAAATCTCGACAAGTTCACTGTTGGGATCTGCTTTTTGAAAATTTACGAAGATTGTTGTTGTTCCGTTACTGCTTTCACAGTACCAGGTATAGACAGATCCTGATGAGTCGGGAATGTTTTTCATCATCTCAGGGTTTATCACTTTTGCCAGAGTCTCTTTTTCATACAATGATTTCCCATTAAGAAAAACCTCACCGGTATGATGTATTCTTCCCTGACGGTTGAACCAGTCGCCGTGTACTGAATCCTGATACGGATTATAATTTCCAAAGAAAGAATCCGGTATGGTCACTTTCCAGACACCATATTTTTCCTTATTCCATCCGGTGATTATTTCAGATCCCTTTATCTCGACCTTTTCACCGGGAGCGGATTTATATAGAATTCTTTTTGAATCGCTCTCACCGCCCCGTTCAGGATTTATCCATTCACGATATGTCCCTGCATGAACAATTACCACATCTCCAGGCTGAGCCACCAGGGCTGCTTTCGAGATTGTCTTGAAAGGTTTTTCGGCTGATCCCGCATCTGAATCATTGCCCTTCACCGAGACATGAATTTCTTTTGCTGCAAGTGATGAACCAATAACCAATATAAGAGCGATAAATGTAAATCTGAGTGTAATCATGGAACTAATTTTTAATTCATAAAAGACCGGTAATGATAAATAATTCTTGATTGTTATAACCATGATTTAGAAAAAATCTTGCTATCTCCTGTATTCCTTTTTTATTGTGGCCCTCATAAATTCTTCAATACCTTTGTTATCTAAATCATAAAAAGGTGCCAGCAGATTGAAGCTTTTATCTTTCCTGTAATTGATCCCGTCTGACAGGAAGCTCAGAGCATCTCTGACTTTCAACAGCCGGTTCGAATATTCCGAAGCCCTGTTTACAAGTTCCCTGAGGGAGCCTCCCTCCCTGAGGATGCTATAGATGTCGTAATAATCCCTGAATTCACTCCGGCATAGAATAAGTTCTATTTTCATCGCACCTATGGCAGGAATATCCGCTGCCTTTACATTATTGATAATTTTGACAGGGGTTTTTCCGGACTAAGGTTATTCTGTTTTGTCATGAAAGTGACCCGCACCTTGCTGATGATAAAATTCACCTGGTCGAAACCCAGGATATTTCTTGACGTTATTTTTCCAACAACTCCGAGCTCTTTTTCAATTGACGGCCAG
>Ga0209450_10000100_pt1 | contig 50615 bp, 35 predicted proteins | sample FrelakmetLWP11LW_FD_187149 | JGI IMG/M metagenome (GOLD analysis project Ga0209450, IMG submission 187149) | Freshwater lake sediment microbial communities from the University of Notre Dame, USA, for methane emissions studies - LWP11 LW (SPAdes)... | ecosystem: Environmental > Aquatic >...
GCCGTGGAACCCGTAGGTGCGCATGTAGTGCGGCAGGCGGCTCGAGCAGCCGATGCCCGACACGAACACCGTCTTCTCCGGGCGCAGGCCCTCGTCGCGGCACAGACGCTGCAGCGCCGCCAGGATGGCATTGTCGCCACAGCCCTTGCACCAGCGCGGCAAGCCGCCCTGGTAGTCCTCGAGCGTGTGGCGCTCTTCGACGAGGTGGTGCAGGCAGATGGATGCGGTGCTCATGGCCGGTACTCCTCCCGGGCCAGGCGCCGGCGCAGTTCGGCGCAGATCGATGCGGGCTTGATCGGGCGGCCGCGGGCCTCGCTCCAGCAGTCGACGTCCACCAGGTAGCGCGACCTGAGCAGCATCGCGAGCGCCGAGTAGCGGCGGTTGGTCTCGTCGACCAGCGGGTCCTCCAAGCGATCCGACCAGTTGCCCTCGATGGTGACCACCTGCCGGAAGCGCTGCAGGATCTCCTTTATGCCACCCGGCATGGGCTGCAGGAAGTTCAGGTGCAGCGACGACACCTTGTGTCCCTCACCGCGCAGGCGCTCGACCGATTCCTCGATCGCCCCCTGGGTGCTGCCCCAGCCGACCACCAGCAGGTCGCCCGCCTCGTCGCCGAACACCTTGGGCGGCTCGAGCATGCGCTGCAGCGCCACGAGCTTCAGGCTGCGCGCGTGCATGCCCTGTTCGTTGATCTCCGGGTCGTAGGCCACGCGGCTTGCGCGGTCGTGCGCCAGGCCGGTGAGGGTGTGCATGCCGTTCGGCTGCCCGGGCACGAACCGCCGCGACAGGCCGGTGATCGGGTCCCAGTCGTACGGCTTGGCGCCGTCGGGCACCGGGTTCTGGTCGACCGGCGGCGCGAGCCAGTCCTCGCTGAACTGCGGCCGCGGGAACGGCTGCTGGGCGGTCGCGAGGCTCGCGTCGGACAGCACGACCACCACCATGTTGAAGGTCTCGGCGATGCGCCGCGCGGTGATCATCGAGTAGAAGCAGTCCTCGATGCTGCTCGCCGCCATCACCACCTTGGGCGCGTCGCCATGGCTGCCGAACATGACCGTAAGCAGGTCGCTCTGCTCCGCCTTGGTCGGCTGGCCGGTGCTCGGCCCGCCGCGCTGCACGTCCACCACCACCAGCGGGATCTCGGCCATCACCGCCAGGCCGATGCCTTCCTGCTTGAGCGAGTAGCCGGGCCCCGAGGTGATCGTCACCGCGACCTTGCCCGAGTAGGAAGCGCCGATCGCGAACGCGCAGGCTGCGATCTCATCCTCGGCCTGGTGCACGATGCCGCCGGCACGCTCGAACACGTCGCTCAGGTAATGCGAGGCCGACGTGGCGGGCGTGATCGGGTACATCGCGCAGATGTCCATGCCGGACGCGAGCACGCCGAGCGCGATCGCGGTATTGCCGTTGATGACCAGCTGCGGCTCGGTGGCGCGTACGGCCGGCACGCGGAAGCCGAAATCGAGGTTGTGCTCGGCCCAGGCGTAGCCTGCCTCCAGCAGCGCCACGTTCGACTTGATGACCTTCTCGGCCTTCTTGCCGAAGATGAACGCGATCTGGTCGCGCGCCAGCTCCATGTCGAGGCTGTAGAGATTGCAGAGCATCCCCAGCACGAACATGTTCTTGCCCTTGCGCGGATCGGCGACAAGCTTGCGGCACTCGTTTTCCATCGGCACTTCGTGCACGCGGTAGCCATCCGCGAGCAGCCGATCCAGCGTTTCCCTGTACTGGGCGGCGATCTTCGGGTCGGAACTCTCCGCCCACATGCTCTCCAGCAGGATGATGCAGTCGGGTTTCAGCTCGCCCGCGTTGACGCGGCCGAGCAGCACCTGCTCGTTGAAGGCGATCGCCAGGTCGGCCTCGTCGCCGCCGTTGGTGACGCGCTTCGAACCGATGCGGATGCGGTTGCCGCTCGCGCCCGCGATGCTGCGCGCCGGCGGCTGGATCTCCGCAGGAATGATCTCCACCGTCCACACGCCGTTGCCCATGCGCGCGGCGATCGAGCCGAAGGACTGGCCACACTTCTGCGCGCCCTCGCCGGAATCGCTCATGATCTCGATGATGGCCTCGTCGAGCGTCACGACCTTCTTGGCCGCGTTGCCCGAGCCCATCAATTCCACTGCAGCGTTCATGTACTCACCTCGGCAGGCGCACGCGCGCGTACCCGTGCTCGGCGCGCTCGATGCCGAACAGCGTGGCCACGGCGCCGTCCGGCCGCCCCTGGTAGACGAAATCGGTGTCGCGCAGGCCGAGGAATGCCTTCATGCTGCGCGCCGCGCGGCGGCCGGCGCCCATGGCCTCGATCACGGTCGCCGCCCCGGTGACGATGTCGCCGCCCGCGAACACACCTGGAATGGACGTCGCGAGGCTCTCGTCGGTGGCGATGTAACCGCGCTTGTTGAGCTTGAGCCTCGAGGTCTGGCCGATGATCGGATTGGCGTTGGTGCCGATCGCGTACACGACCATGTCGGCCTCGATCTCGAACTCGCTGCCCGGTTCCGGCACGGGGCGGCGGCGGCCCGACTCGTCGGGCTCTCCCAGCGTCATGCGCACGCAGCGCACTGCGCGCACGCCCTTGTTGCCGTCGTCGAGGATTTCGACCGGGCTCACCAGCCAGTGGAACCGGACGCCCTCCTCCCCGGCGTGGTGGATCTCCTCGGCGCGCGCCGGTGCCTCGGCGTGGCTGCGCCGGTACAGGCAGCTCACGGTCTCGGCGCCCAATCGCAGGCAGACGCGCAGCGCGTCCATCGCGGTGTTGCCGGCACCGATCACCGCCACGTGCCTGCCTGGCTGCAGCGGCGTGTCGTAGTTCGGGAATTCGCGCGCGTGCATCAGGTTACAGCGCGTGAGCAGCTCGTTGGCGGACAGCACGCCGTTCAGGTTCTCGCCCGGGATGCCCATGAAACTCGGGTAGCCGGCGCCCGTGCCGATGAACACGGCGTGGAAGCCCATCTCGTCGATCATCTGCTCGATGGTGAACAGGCGCCCGACCAGGGTGTTGCACTCGAAGCGCACGCCGAGCTGCTCGAGCTTCTCGATCTCGGCGTCCACGATCGAGTTCGGCAGGCGGAAGTCCGGGATGCCGTACTTGAGCACTCCGCCGGGCTCGTGGAAGGCCTCGTAGACCGTCACTTCGCAGCCCGCCTTGGCCATGTCCGCCGCGCAGGCCATGCCCGCCGGGCCGGAGCCCACGATGCCGACGCGAAAGCCCTGCGGCTCGATGTACGGGATGTTCGACCAGCCCTCCTTGATCGCGAGGTCGCCCACCCAGCGTTCGAGGCGGCCGATGGCCACCGGCTCGAGCGACTCGCCGACCGTGCACACGCCCTCGCACTGGTTTTCCTGCGGGCAGACGCGGCCGCAGACCGACGGCAGCAGGTTCGAGGCGGTGATGACGTCGTAGGCGCCGCGGTAGTCCCGCTCGGTGAGCTTCTGGATGAAGTCCGGAATCGCGATGTTCACCGGGCAGCCGCTGACGCACGGCTGCTCGGGGCACATGAGGCAGCGCTCGGCTTCGAGCTGCGCGTCCTCGACCAGGTAACCGCAGTTGACCTCCTTGAAATTGCGGGCGCGCTCCTGCGGGTCCTGCTCGTGCGCAGGCGTCCGCGCCTGCGGAATCATGCGGATGGTCTTTTTCTTTTTCCTAGGTCCGTTGGCGGTCTCCATGGTCAGGTCGCGCCTCCTGCCGCTTCCGGAATGGTGCGCATGCGGCAGTTCTCGTTGAACTTCTCGTTCGCCTCGCGCTCGGTCGGCTTGTAGCGCTGCAGGCGGAACATCAGGTCGTCGAAATCCACCAGGTGCCCGTCGAAGTCCGGGCCGTCCACGCAGGCGAACTTCACGACCTCGCCGATCTTGACGCGGCAGCCGCCGCACATGCCCGTGCCGTCCACCATCACCGGGTTGAGGCTCACCATGGTCCTGATCTTGTGCGGGCGCGTCGCCTCGGCGCAGCCCTTCATCATGATCGGCGGCCCGATCGCGACGCACTCCTCGATGTCGGGGTGTTTCGCGATCGCCTGCCTGATGCCCTCGGTGACGAGGCCCCTGAGGCCGGCCGAGCCGTCGTCCGTGCAGAGGATCAGCTCGTCGCACACGGCGCGGAACTTGTCGTCCCAGAACACGAGGTCCTTGTTACGGAAGCCGAGCACGCCGATGACGTAGGCGCCGGCCTCCTTGAAGGCCCGCGCCTGGGGGAACACCGGCGCCACGCCGAGGCCACCGCCCACGCAGAGCACCTTCCTGGCCTTGCCGATGTGGCTCGGGATGCCCATCGGCCCCACCAGCGCGACGAGGCGGTCACCCACCTTGAGGTCGCGCTGCATCTCGCGGGTGGTCTTGCCGACCGCCTGGATCACGAGCGTGACCGTGCCCCTGTCCCGGTCATAGTCGGCGATGGTGAGCGGGATGCGCTCGCCGTGCTCGCTGGCCATGACGATGACGAACTGGCCCGCCCGGGCTGCCTTCGCCAGCATCGGGTGTCGCACCTCGAGCAGGTAGGTGACGTCCGAGAAGTCCTGCCGCGCCACGATTTCGTAGCCGGCCGCAGGGTGAGCCGTCTGAGTATTAGCAGTCATTGATATACCTGAGGTTGGATAGGCATTTATCCCGAGGGGCGCAGACTCGCAATCGGGGTATGTGCGGACACCTGTCGCGTACCGGAGACGCGACTGCGCCTTGCGGCGCCGGATGCACTGCGGTATCTGATTGACTCGTCGCGACGACCCGCGGCGAGCCCCTGCGTCCCGCCCTGATCACACGGAACCTGCCGATGCCCAAGACGCCCCGCACTCCTCAGGCCGGGGGCCTCTCCGCCCGCGCCCTGTCCACGCCCGAGCCGTTCGTCCGCCTGTTCGCGCGGCGCGTCCAGCAGGAAGGCGCCCTCGACCTGACCCAAGGCGACTACAAGAACGCCGACTTCGCGCCGCATCCGGAGGTGGTCCGGGCGGCACAGCGCATCACCCGCAACACGGTCCACAGCTACGGCCCCGCGGTCGGCCGCATGGACGTGCGCAGCGAGGTGGCCGAGTTCTTCAACCGCGACGGCCTGCTCGACTACCCGGACTCGGAAGTCCGCTTCCAGCCGGACGAGGTGCTGTTCACCCCGGGCACGCGCGCCGGGCTCGCCATCGTGCTCGAGGTGCTCGGGGCCGACGGCTCGGGCGTCGTCGTGCCGCGCCCGAGCTGGGAATATGACTGGTTCATCGAGCGTGCCGGCAAGAAGGTGGTCGAACTGCCGACCGAAGCGCCCGGCTTCCTGCCCGACCCGCAGCAACTCGACCGGCTGCTCGCGCGCGGCGGCATCTCGTCGGTGATCATCAACAACCCGCACAACCCCACCGGTCGCGTCTATCCGCGGGAACTGGTGGAGGAACTGGTGCGCGTGGCGGTGAGGCATCGCTGTTACGTGCTCTACGACTCCGTGTACCAGAGGCTCGACTACGTCGGCTGGTTCGTCAATCCGGCCTTCGCCTGCCCCGAGTGGCGCGACTGGGTCGTGTCGCTCTCCGGCCTGTCGAAGATGGACATGTTCGGCGCCTCGACCGGGGCGCGCGCCTGCTGGCTGATCATCTCGGACCAGATCCGCTCGAACGGCGTGCGGGCGCGCGAGATCCTGGCCAACCTGTCCGCGTGGCTGGTCGCCACGCCCTCCACCCTGGCCCAGGACTGGGCGCTCGCCGCGCTGCAGAGCCCGCTCGCGGCGCTGCGTCGACCGTCGCCATACATGCGCGAGCGACGCGACTACATGCTGCGCGCGGTGGACGAGATCGCGCACCTCGGCATCGAGCGCACCGACTTCGGCGGCACGTTCTACGCGCCGCTCGCCTTCCCCGGCCTGGTCGGCGAGCCCTTCGACCGCCTGCGCAACGGCGTGCACGAGAAGGCCGTGGTGCGCGACTCGGTGGACGCATTCGAACTGCTCCTGTCGGGCGGCGTAGGCGGCATTCCTTTCGTCGCATTTGCCGGCAGCACGGCGGGCGCCGCGCGCTACGGCACATGGCAGCGCCTCTCGTACGGCTCGAAGGACGTGAAGGAACTCGCGGTCTTCATGGATCGCGTCAAGGCGCGGATCGAGCAGCAGGGTCGCCTCGGCGCCGGTCCCGCCCTGCCAGCAAGCCCGCGGACGCCGCTCGATGCAGTCTGGAACAGCGTCTGCACGGCGGATCGCTACGACGCACTGGATGGACTCGACCCGCAGGCGTTCGCGGCGGCCCGCCAGCGCTTCCTGGAGCAGCCACGACATGAATCGCTGCGCCTGACGGGAACCAAGCACCCCGACTCGACGGCACACCGCGCCGAGCAGGTCGAGCGCGCGCTGCGGTCGGCACCCGCGGACGCAGCGGACCGCGCGCACCTGGCACTGACCCACATCGAGTGGAACCCGCTGATGGAGGCGCGCCTCGAGTACGACGAATCGATCGCCGACCTGCTCGGGCCGTGCAGCGAGGTATTGCTCGACCTCGAGGGACGGCAGATCAGCCCGGACTGGCTCGACGTGCCGGAAAAGGTCGTGCTCGCCCTGCTGCGGCACGGCGTGATCCCGGGCGAGGACCGCCACATCCTGTTCCGGGTACCCAACCCGTTCATCGAGCAGGACGAGGAGAAGGTGGCGAAGATCCTCGCTTCCGTGGCGCGTACCAACCTGCTGTTCCACCTGGCCTGCGAGCGGCTCGGCTTCGTCCCCAAGCAGAACGCGATCTACGAGATCAGCGTGCCGCAGGTGAACTCGACGGCCGAGGTCGGCGCCGTCATCAAGATCGGCATGCTGTACCGGCAGGTGGTGGAGGAGTTGCTCGAGGGACCCGCGGACCGCGTGGACGCCTTCCTGGCCGCACGCGTGCCGGCGCAGAGGCGTGCGGAACTGCTGGAGCGCGTCGCCCGTGTGCGACTGGTGCCGCTGTGCGAGAACGTCGGCGCCCTCACCCATCTGCCGGACCTCCTCGAGAAGTTCTACGTTGCACTCGAACGCGGCATCGGACTGGACGGCCTGCCGACGCCGGATACGTTCCGAACCGCATTCGACCGCAGCGAGGCCACGGTGCGCGTGTTCGTCGCCATGTCGGACACCGCCCTGCAGAGCGGCAAGATCGCCACCGACGCCGCCTATGCCCTGGCAGTCGCCAGCCGCGAAGAGGCCGAGCGGCGGCTGGCGGGTCACGCCAGGCGCGTCGGTGAGCCGGCGCCGTCAGTCACCTACCTGATCGGCGCAGGCCGCGCCGGTTTCCGCGGTGGCTTCGATCCGGCGCACCCCGGGGTCATCACCCAGTTCGCGCGCGCCGACGGCGTGACGATGCAGGGCATCCGCGCCGACGCGCCGGACGAGGCTGGGCGTCTTGCGGCAGCATTCCGGGCGGAGGTGGCGAATCCCACATCGACGACCGGGCGTGGCCACGTCATCCCGGCTTCCGACGCCGAGGCGATCGAGCGCTTGCTCGAGACCGGCATCAGCGCGCACACCGAGACCCTGCTGCGCATCGCGCCGCTGCTCGCTCCTTTCGGTGGCCTCGTGCCGCAGACGCGCGTTCGCATCCGCGCCACCGGCTCGGTCAGCTACGGCCGCTCGATTCCGACCTATCCCGCCGAGTGGGGCGGTGGCACGAGCCTGCCCGACGACCGCGACCTGCGCGACGCATGGCCCGAGGGCGTCACGCTGCCACGGGCGATCGTCTACAACCTTGCCTGCACGACACTGGGTCTGCCGGCGGTCACCAGCGACATCGCCGTGCTCGATCGTCGCGCCGCCGTGATTCTCGAGCGCCACGTGCCGGGCTACCGCGAGATCATCGCCAGCGAACTGCCGAACTTCGTCAAGGAGGCGGCCGGCCTGGTGTTCGGCCGCAAGCTGGCCGAGACCACCGCGCGCCGGTGCCTGCGTGCGGCGGCGGCCCTGTGGGTGGACGCGCGCACGCGAGCCGACCTCGTCGCTCCCACCTGCCTGTTCGCCATGCAGTACCTGCGCTACATGGCCGAGGACTCGGAGAGCTGGGACGAGACCAAGGAGCACGAGAGCCAGACGACGCGCGAGGAAGAACTGATTCGCGAAACGTCGAGCGTGGCGTTCGCGGCGCTGTGCGCCGAGCGCCCGGGCAACCGCTGGCCGGTGCTGCAGTCGATGGTGGACGCAGAGGACGCGGCGCGCCTGCTGCTGGCGCGGGAGCTCACCCTCGAGGAGAAGCGCGAGTTCGTGGACCTGCGCATCGAGGGCTGGCTGCGCACCCTGCCGGACGCGCTGTCGCACGAGTTGCGGCCGCAGTGGTCGCAACTGCGCGAACTCGGCAAGGACGAGTTCGAACTCGACGCCATCCAGCGGCTGATCGCGCTGGAGCAGCTGCGCGGCAGTCGCGGCGCTTAGGAGGTGCCGGTGTCCACCAGCACGGCGCGGAAGTCGTTGACGTTGGTCAGCGTCGGCCCGGTCACCACCGAGTCGCCGAGCGCCCCGAAGAACGAGTGGGCGTCGTTCGCCTCGAGGTAGCGATTCGGCTCCAACCCCAGGTTCAGGGCGCGCGACAAGGTGTCCGGACGCCACACGGCACCCGCCACCGGGACCATGCCGTCCACGCCGTCGGTGTCGGCTGCCAGGGCGTGCACACCGTCGGAGGCGCCGAGCGCCGAGCCGAACGCGAGCAGGAACTCGACGTTGCGACCGCCGCAGCCATCGCCGCGCACGGTCACGGTGGTCTCCCCGCCCGACAACAGCAGGCAGGGCGGACGACAGGGCTCGCCACGCTCGATCACCCGGCGCACCAGGGCCGCCATCTTGGCTCCGACCTCGCGCGACTCGCCCTCGAGACGATCCGAGAGGATCAGCGGCTGCACTCCCCGCTCCGCAGCGACCCGCGCGGACGCCTCCAGCGACGCCTGCGGCCTCGCAATGATCCGGTACTCAGCGCGCACCAGACGCGGGTCGCCCGGCTTGATCGACTCCCATGCACCGCTTTGCAGCGCCGCGCGCGAAACGGCGGGAACCTCGATCCGGTAGCGATCCAGCACCGCCAGCGCATCCGCGCAGGTCGTCGGATCCGGCACGGTCGGGCCGGAAGCAATGTCGACCGGATCGTCACCCGGCACGTCCGAAATGGCGAGCGTCACGAGCCGCGCGGGGCAACAGGCGACACCGAGGCGCCCACCCTTGATGCGCGACAGGTGGCGACGCACGGTGTTGATCTCGCCGATCGTCGCGCCTGACCGCAGCAGCGCACGCGTCATCACCTGCTTGTCCTCGAGCGACAACCCATCGGCCGGCAGCGGCAGCAGTGCCGAACCGCCGCCGGATGCCAGGCACAGCACGAGATCGTCGCGGCCGAGCCCGTGCACGCGCGACAGCACGCGCTCTGCAGCCCGCCGCCCCGCTTCCGCCGGCACCGGGTGAGCGGCCTCGATGACCTCGATGCGCTCGCAGGCGACGGCGTGCCCTTGCGCGGTCACGACCGTGCCGCCCAGCTCGCCGCCCCAGCGCGACTCCACCGCTTGGGCCATGGCCGCTGCAGCTTTGCCAGCACCGACAACCACGGTTCGCCCCACTGGTGGCGCGGGCAGCGCCGGTGGAACGCAACGCTCAGGGCGCGCCGCATCGACGGCAGCGGCGAAGGCGTCACGCAGCAGGCGCTCGGGCTCTTGGACAGGCATGCGCGGATCGTACGACGCCATTGCGATTCGCGCGACGCGCGACGTGGGAACCCGGGCGTAGGCTACCAGCATGAGCACTATCACCAAGCTTGCCCTCGGCGTCATGGGTCAGTTGCGTCCCCGCCCCGCCAGGGGTGATGCCCGCAAGAGCATCAAGCTGCCCGCGCCCGACAAGCGCGGTGGCCTCCCACTGATGCAGGCGATCGCGAAGCGCCGCTCGTCCCGCGAGTTCGCGCGCAAGCCCCTGCCACTGCCGGTCCTGTCGAGCCTGCTGTGGGCCGCCTTCGGCGTGAACCGCCGCGGCGGCGGGCGCACGGCGCCCTCGGCCATCGACGCCCAGGAAATCGACGTCTACGTCGCGCTCCCTGACGGAGCCTATGTCTATGACGCGAAGTCGCACACCCTGAGGCTCGTCGCGGCGAGCGATCTGCGCCGCGTGACGGGCTACCAGGATTTCGTCGACGAGGCGCCGCTCGACCTGGTCTACGTGGCCGACCACTCTCGCATGCGTTTGGTGCCGGCGGGTCAGCGCGAGAGCTACGCATCGGCTGCGGCGGGCGCCATCGCGCAGAATGTCTATCTCTACGCCGCGAGCGCCGGCCTGGCCACGGTGATCCGCGCCTGGATCGACCGTTCGGCCATTTCGGACGCCCTCGGCCTCAGCCACGACCAGCAGGTGCTGCTGTCGCAGACCGTCGGCTACCCTAAGGCTTGACGGGCGGTGAGTGCGACTTGCCCAGGACGAAGACCCAGCCGGTCAGCTCGGACCGCTCGAACACCGCTGTCCTCTCGCTGCCCGAGTACACGTACTCCACGACACCCTCGGGCGTCGAGAGCATGGTCTTGACGGCATCGCGGAGCGTCGGGCTGCCCACGTCCGACGGGAACGCGAAGATCAGCTCGCCCGAGCGATGCAGCGCCGTCTGTCCCTGGCCGTCGAGCGCATAGAACACGACGTCCTTCGGGAAGCGAATCGCCGCGTCGAGCGACGTCGCCAGCCTGGCCGCGTCCAGCGAAACGCCAACGGCACCGGTCACCCTGCCATCCACGACCACCGGCGATGCGACGATCAGTGACCGCTTGCCGGTCGACTTGCTGATCACCAGCGCTCCGACGACGTCGCGGCCGGCCAGCAGGTCAGGAAAGTAGGCGCGATCGCGCAGCGACTCGCCGGTCGGTCCCTTCTCGACAGTGAAGTAGCTGCCGTCAGGTCTTGCAAACCAGACCGCCGCATTCTCTTTCACGCCGTCGGCCAGGACTGCGAGCGGTCCACGCATACGAGTCCAGTCGCCGGACCGGACCTGCTCTGTCGCAGCCAGCACGCGCGTCGCAGCGCGCACGCCGTCGATGCGGGCTTCGACGGCCGTGCGGCAGGCATCGAGCGTCACTCGGGCGTCCGTCGGGAAAGTCGGATCGCCTTCCGTTGCAGCCGCGGCAAGCATCGGTGCCGTGGCAAGGCAGAACAGGCACGCCATTACGCGGGGACTGCGAGTCATGTCGACCTCCCGCTGTGGAACTTGGTGACAAGTGCCATCTTCCCGCCGTACGGACGGGAAGGTAATACGTGTCGCCCTTCCCTCGATTGCGCGCGCGACCGTGCGACCGTCATGCGAGCGGACCAGACGAGAACCATTCGCAACGAGTCCAGGCATTCCCTGACTCGATGTCTGCCGAAAGTGCGGCCCACGACGAGTGAGATGATCGCCCGGCGGATGCGGTACATTCCCGAAACCTCGAGGCCAACCGAGGCTGAAAGTCGCCTGGCCCAGCAGCGGAGAAGAACATGAACGGCGCGCAATCCCTGATCCGGACCCTTGTGAACTGCGGGGTCGACGTCTGCTTCGGCAACCCGGGCACCTCGGAGATGCACTTCGTCGCGGCGCTGGACTCGGTCCCGGAGATGCGCCCGGTGCTGTGCCTGTTCGAAGGCGTCGCCACCGGCGCGGCCGACGGCTATGCCCGCATGGCCGACAAGCCCGCGGCGGTGCTGCTGCACCTGGGCCCCGGTCTCGCCAACGGCCTCGCCTGCCTGCACAACGCACGCCGGGCCGCCGTGCCGATCGTCAACATCGTCGGCGACCACGCGACCTACCACCTGCAGTACGACGCGCCGCTGACCTCCGACATCACGGGGTTCGCGCGACCCGTGTCGTCGTGGGTGCATTCGATCAAGAGCTCGGTCACGGCGGCCACGGACGCGGCACTCGCCGTGCAGGCCGCTCGCGCAGCGCCAGGCCACATCGCCACGCTGATCGCTCCGGCCGACACGATGTGGAACGCGGCGGACCAGGCGGCGCGGCCCCTGCCCCACCACGGACCACACACGGTCGCAGCCGAGACCATCGACCACGTAGCGCAACTGCTGCGCAACGGCAAGCGCTCAGCCATCCTGATGCGCGGCCGGGAACTCACCGGCGCGGGTCTCGAGGCGGCCGGGCGCGTCGCCGCAAAAACCGGCGCCCGTCTCATGTGCGACCTCTTCTCGCCGCGAACCGAGCTCGGCGCAGGCCGGGTCGCGGTCGAGCGCCTGCCCTACCTGGCCGAGCAGATCATCCAGTTCATGGCGGGGACCGAGCAACTGATCCTGGTGGGCACGAAGCCGCCCGCCTCGTTCTTCGCGTACCCCAGCATACCGAGCTGGTGTTCGCCGAAGGACTGCCGGTTCGTGGTGCTGGCCGCCGAACACGAGGACACCCCACGGGCACTCGAGGCGCTGGACGCGGCGCTCGGTGGAGCGGCCCCGGCGCCGGCCCGCATTGCGCTGACGCTGCCGCCGCTGCCGAGTGGCCAGCTGGCGCCATTTACGCTGGCGCAGGCGGTCGTGCACCTGACGCCCGAGCAGACGATCGTGGTGGACGAAGGCGTGACCACCTCGCTCCTCATGGGGCCGCTCCTGACCCGTGCGCGGCCGATCGATCACCTGATGGCCACGACCGGTGGCGCCATCGGCCAGGGCCTGCCCGTCGCGGTGGGTGCCGCGGTCGCCTGCCCGGACCGCAAGGTAGTCTGCATCGAGGGCGACGGCAGTGCCGCCTACACCATGCAGTCGCTGTGGACGATGGCGCGCGAGAACCTGGACGTCACGGTCGTGCTCTGCGCCAACCGGTCGTACGCCGTGCTCAGGATCGAGCTCGCGCGCGTCGGCGCGACCCTCGGCGCTGGCGAGCGTGCGATGTCGATGCTCGACCTGCACCACCCCGAGATGAACTGGGCGCGGATCGCGGAGGGCATGGGCGTTGAAGCGAGCCGGGCGACGACCAGCGAGGAATTCGCCGCGCAGTACGCGTCGGCGATGCAGCAGCGCGGACCTCGTCTGATCGAAGCGCTGTTCTGAGAGGTATCGAGAGGTACCGGGTTTAACGTTTTAACGTTTCGCCGAAACGTCGAAACGTTAAAACGTTAAACCCGGTACCTCCAGCACCACCTTGCCGAACTGGGCGCCCTGCTCCAGGCAGGTGTGTGCCTCACCGGCCCGCTCGAGCGGGAACACTCGGTCGACGGGAACCCTCACGGCTCCGGAAGCGATCCACGGCCACACGCGCTCCTCGATCGCACGCGTGAGCCGCGCCTTCTCCTGCGCGTAGCGGCCACGCAGCGTCGATCCCGTGACGGTGAGGCGCTTCAGCATCAGTGCCATCAGGTTCAGCTCGGCCACCGCGCCCGTCAGGAACGCGATCACCACGAGCCGCCCGCCGGGTGAGAGCACGTCCACGTTCTGCTTGAAATAGGCGGCACCCATCATGTCGAGCACGACGTCCGCGCCGCCCGCCGCCTTGACCGCCGCAGCCCAGTCTCCGGCCGCCGCGTCGACCGCGAGGTCGGCGCCGAGCTCACGGGCCTTCGTGACCTTCTCCGCGCCGCGTGCCGTGGCAAACGCACGCGCACCGGCCGCCCTGGCCATCTGGATCGCCGTGACACCGATACCACTGTTCGCCCCGTGCACCAGCAGCGTCTCGCCAGCGCGCAACTGGCCGTGCTCGAAGACGTTGGCCCACACCGTGAAAACGGTCTCCGGCAGCGCTGCAGCCTGCGCGAAGTCCAGCGTCGACGGCATCGGCAGGACGTGCCGCGCGTCCACCAGCGCGTACTCCGCGTAGCCACCGCCCGGCAGCAAGGCCGTCACGCGGTCGCCTTCACGCCAGCGCGCGACGTCCTCGCCCACGGCCGCGACCTCGCCCGCCACCTCGAGCCCGAGGATCGCGGACGCACCCGGAGGCGGCGCATAGCGCCCCTCGCGCTGCAGGATGTCCGGTCGATTGACCCCCGCGGCCCGCACGCGGATGAGCACGTGGCCCGGTCGAAGTTCCGGAACCGGGACGGGCTGCACCTCAAGCGCGTCGGCACCGCCCTTGCCGCCGCGCACCGTGATTGCTCGCATCATGCTGCGCATGCTAACCGCGGCCGGGCGTTGTTGGTACGATCCGCCGCAGCGTGAACAGGTGGGACCTCATCGTGATCGGCGTCGGCGCCGTCGGGAGCGCGGCGCTGCGGGCCGCCAGCGAGGCCGGTGCACGGGTGCTTGGCCTCGAGCAACACACCCCCGCGAACCTCCGTGGCTCGAGCCATGGGCACTCGCGCATTTTCCGCCACGCCTATTTCGAGCACCCCGACTACGTCCCGCTGCTGCGCCACGCGACCCGCCGCTTCGAATCACTCGAGCGCGAATCGGGGACGCCGCTGCTGCACCGCTGCGGCGTGCTGCTGATGGGGGCGTCCGGCTCGGCGGTGGTGCGCGGGTCCCTGGCGTCGGCCGAGCGCTGGGGACTGGCAGTCGACGCTCTCGACGCCGCCGCTCTCCGCGCACGATTCCCCGGGTTCCCGGTAACGGACGACGTGGTCGGCGCGTTCGAAGCCGACGCCGGCATCGTCCGGCCCGAAGCGGCCGTCCACGCGGCGGTACGGGTCGCGCGCTCGCGCAACGCCGAACTGCGCGTCACGACCAGGGTTGGACGCATCGAGGAGGATGCTGTCGGGGTATCGGTCGAGACTGACGAGGGCACCGAGCGGGCCCGCTCGGTCATCGTCGCGGCCGGCGCCTGGACGTCGATGCTGCTGCCGGAACTCGCGCCGCTCATCACGGTAACTCGACAGGTGCAGGCGTGGTTCGCGCCGGCCGCCGGCACGGACGTGGCGTCGCTGCCATGCTGGCTCTACGACCGGGGAGCCAGCGAGCGCCCGGTCTACGGCCTTGCGCCGGACCCGCTGGCGCCGCCCGACCCGGGCGGCGCTCCGTCACCGTCGCGGTACCCGAAAGTCGCACTGCATGGATCGGACATCGTCGTCGACCCCGATCGAGGTGCAGCGACCGTGGCCGAGGCGGACATCGAGCAGATTCGCGGCGCGTGCGCGGCGGTCGCGCCTTCGCTGGCCGGCACACTGGTGCACGCCGCGACCTGCCTGTACACGATGTCGCCCGACGGGCATTTCCTCGTGGGCACGCGCGGCAACGGCAAACGCACGCATTTCGCAGCCGGCCTGTCCGGCCATGGCTTCAAGCTCGCCCCCGCGCTCGGCGACGCACTCGTCGACCTTGCGCTGCGGGGCAGGACCGACCTGCCGATCGGCTTCCTCTCGGCAGGCCGGTTTGGCGATCCGCACGCTACTTGCGGAACACGTCCTCGACCGGAATGACCTGCACTGCATCCGCCCGGATGCCGAGCTTCATCGCCCCGATCACCGTGTCCTCGTCGAGCAGCGCCTGCGGCTTCTCGGATTCGTACTTGATGATCGAGGCCGCGTCGCTCACGAGTTTCTGCTTCAGGCCATCGGCGTCCTTGGTGATCATCACGATCTTCATGTCGCGCGGGCGGATGTGCCTGCGGATCGCCTCGTTCACGTCGTCGACCGTGAGCTTGGCGAGCGCCGCGCGCATGTGCGCCGTGTACTCGCCGATCCCGTACCACTGGGAATCCAGCGCATAGCCGATCTGCTGGTTTGCCGTCGCGGTCTTCACGTAGACGTTCTTCATCAGGTAGTCGCGGCTCGCCTCGAATTGCTCCTGGGTGAGCCCGTCCCGCACCAGCCGCTCGACTTCGTGCAGAGCAATGCGCAGCGCCATGTGGCCGTTCTCCGGCACCACCGGGCGGATCCAGACCTCGAAGATCTGCTGCTGGCGCGCGATGTTCGGGTCCGGGAAGAACTGGTACATGCCGCGCGGGAACGCCTCGATGTAGGCGTAGTCGCCGTAGTTCATGCCGCGCTTCTCGCGGATGCGGTCGTACAGGTGCGACATCGACGCGCGGTGCTCGCCGAGCCAGGCGCGGGCGACGTCGAGTGCCGCGAAGTCCTTCGAGGCGCGCGCAACGTCGATCGGATGGCCGAAGGAAATCGCGGTGGCGCGCGTGTCCTTCGCGATGATGTCCACGTCGTAGCCCCGCGGCGCCTTGCCGACCACGCCGCCCACGCGTGGCGTGTCGCCGGCCGGCAGCCTGCCCAGCATCTCGGCCAGCGACGCGGTCACGGCATCGGTGACGCCACCGTTGATGCCGACTTTGAGGTTGCCGGCCGTGTAGTGCTGCTTTGCGAATGCCTGCACGTCCTCGAGGGTGATGGAATTGATCCCCTCGACCGTGCCGAGCACCGCGTGCCCGTACGGCGTGCCGGCGAAGATCCGGTTCTGCAGCCACTCCTTGCCGAGCTCCTCCTCGTTGTTTGAGCGCAGGTCGATGGTGAGGGCGTTCAGCTGGTTGGACTTCAGTCGATCGAAGTCCTCCTGGCGGAAACCCGGATCGAGGAGCTGGGGCAGCACGACGCCGGAGAACTGCTCCCAGTTGTCGCGATGCACCGACATGGTGAAGGTCGTCATTTCCTTGTCGACCTGAGCCGCGAACGAGCCGGCGATCGGGTAGAGCGCCTTGTTGATCTCGTCGATGCGCATGGCCTTGGACCCGGCCTCGGCGATCATCGCTGCCGTGAGCGCGGCGAGGCCTTCCTTGCCCTTCGGGTCGTACGCCGAACCGATGTCGAACAGCAGCTTGATCCTGAGCTGCGGCAGCTCAGTCTTCTGCACGGTGAACTGCTTCGCGTCGAGCGCCGCCGTGGTCGGCACGAAGCTCGCCAGCGCGGGCAACCTGTCGATGCCGTCGGGCAGCTGCTCCTGCGACAGCGTCGTCACCACGAGGCCCGCGTCGACGAAGTACTTCTGCGCCGCCGCATCGACGTCCGCGGGCGTCAGGGACTCGTAGACCCGGAAGACGTTGTTGAGCGTGTCGTAGGAGCGGCGGTAACGGACGAAGCGCGCCAGCGTCGCCGCGATGGTGTCGGTGTTGTCGAGCCGGGCGGTGAACGAGTAGCGGAGGTTCGACTTGGCCTCCTCCAGCTTGCGCGGGTCGACCTTGCCGGCACGGCCGGCTGCGGCCGCCCGCAGGATCTCGTCGCGCACGTACAGCGCGTCCTCGGCCTTCTTGACGCGGGCGAACACGTAGATCAGCTCCGGATCGACGTTGTCCGGGCCGCCGGCGAAGAACTGGTCGACCTTCTGCTCCTGCTCGACGAGCTTGCGGTAGACGTCCGACGTGTCGCCGAAGTTCATGTTCATGAACAGGTCGATGGCGGCCGCGTCCTTCTCAGTCTCGCTGAACGCCGGGCCACGGAACGCGACTGCGACCCAGGGCGTGGTCGGGGTCTGCCACGGCACGTGGGCGTAGACCGGGCCCTTCGGCGCTGGCTCCTGCGGGATGGCGACTTTCTCGCCCGACCCGGGCTGCCAGCCGCCCCAGTACTTCTCCACCAGCGCAAACACCCTGGCCGGGTCCACGTCGCCGGCGACGATCACGGCCGTGTTCTCCGGCCGGTACCAGCGCTGGAAGAAGGTCTTCGAGTACTCGTACTGGTTCGGCATGTCCTCGATGTCCTCGATGAAGCCCATCGTGGTGTGCCGGTAGGTGTGGGTCGTGAACGCGCTGGCGCGAATCTTCTCGTACAGCTGCTGGAACGGGTCCGCCGAATTCTTGTTGTACTCGCCCAGCACCGCGCGCGATTCGGTCTTGAACGCCTCCACCGGGTAGGACAGGTTCTGGAAGCGGTCGGCCTCGATGCGCAGCATCGTCTCGAGGTCTTCCTTGGCGAAGGTGATGTGGTAGTTGGTGTAGTCGTCGGTCGTGTAGGCGTTCTGCCGCGCGCCCGCCTGGGTGACGATCGCGTTGTATTCGTCGGGCGACAGCGTCGGCGTGCCGCGGAACATCATGTGCTCGAAGAAGTGCGCGAAGCCGGACTTGCCAGGCTCGACCTCATTGCGCGAGCCCGTCAGCACCGGGATCTGCAACGACACGATGTTCGGAAAGCCGGTGGGCACCACGATCACCTCCAGCCCGTTGGGCAGGGTCCTGGTGGTGGCCTTGAAGGGCAGGATGTCGGCGCCAGGCCCGGCGGCCGGGGCAGCCGGGGCGGCCAGGGAAACGGCAGTGAGGAACAGCGCGAGGCAGGCCCCCAGGAAACGATTGTGGTGCATGGCTACTCTTGTTGTTGGCACACGGGCCGGAAGGGGGCGACATGATAGCCGAGGCGCGCGGCAATGCGGAGCTTGCCGCAGCGACCATCCGGTATCATTCCCCGGATGCCGCCAGCCATCCGCCCGCTCGCAGCGCTCCTGTGGATCCTGGCGAGCGCGCCGGTGCCTGCGGACGCGCCCGACGCACGCCGATTCGTCGCCGCGGAGCAGGAGTTCCTCGACTATCTCGATGCCGTCGGCGCGATCGGCCACCTCGAATCCGGGGCCGTGGACCGCTTCGAGGATCGGGGCCTCGAGGACTGGAAACAGGTCCGCGACCAGCGACGGCAACGACTCGACGCGGCGCTGGCCGGTGTCGCGGCCGAGCGACTCCCCGTCGACGACGCACGGGCGCTGGCAGCACTGCAGCGGTCGCTCGCCTCGGTCACGGCGACGGAACCGACGCCCGGTCAGCGCGATCCGGCGTGTTCCGATGCCCGGCGCGGTGACCTCGACTACGGCGGGCTGCGCGCGGCGCTGGTGAGCTGCTTCGTCGAGCACGGTGACCAGCTGCGCTTCGAAGGCCGCAGCATCGATCGCGGTACGGCCCTGCAGCTGCTGCACGTCGTCGAGGAGCCCGCGCGGCGCAAGGCGCTCTTCGAGGCGTTCACCCCCCTCTGGACCGCGCTCAACGGCCGCAACGAGGCCGACAGCCCCTATCGCCGCATGATCGCGCTGGCCGCCAGCGACGCCGCGCAGCGTGGCTCCGAGATCGATGCCGCGGCGCGCGCGATCGGGGTCGCGCCCGCCGACGTCGAACGCTGGCTGGTGCAGGTGCTGGAAGCCTGGCGGGACGCGAACCCGTCGCCGCCGATCGAGCCGTGGGACTACCGGTTCGTGAACAGCGCGGCCAACCGGCAGCTCGAGGCGGAAATTCCCCCGCAGTCCCTGGTGCCGGTGAACGAGCGCTTCTACCGCGAGCTCGGCGCGGACCTGGGCCAGCTCGCCGTGGTCTTCGATCTTGCCCCGCGCCCGGACAAGTCGCCCCTCGCCTACTCGGACTTCCTCAGGCGCGGCCGCTTGCGCCACGGGGAATGGCAGCGCCCGATTGCTCGCGTGGTCGGCAGTTACCCGACGGGCGGCCTGTTCTCGCTGAACGAGCTGGTCCACGAGAGCGGCCACGCAGTGCACGTGAGCGCCATCCACACCCGGCCGGCGTACATGGACTGGCCTGACACGCTGTTCACGGAAGCGTTCGCCGATGTGCCGTCGTGGAGTCTGCACGAAGCCGCGTGGCAACGCCGCTATCTCGGCACCGAGGTGCCGGCACCGGCGTCGCTGCGCGCGCTCTTCAGCAACGTGATGCTCGACGTCGCCTGGTCGCTGTTCGAGATGCGCATGCTGCGCGATCCGGGCGCCGACCCGAACGCGACCTGGACCGACATCACCCGCCGCTACCTGCACATCGTCCCGCACCCCGAACTGCCTTGGTGGGCGATGCGCGTGCAGCTCGTGAGCGACCCGGGCTACATGGTTAATTACGGCCTCGGTGCCGTGCTGACCGCGGAGATGCGGGCGCGCTCGATCGAGGCGATCGGGCCGTTCGATGCGGGCAATCCCGCGTGGTATGGCTGGTTCAGCGAGCGCCTGCTCCGGTACGGCGCGGAGCGCGACACGCGATCACTGATGCAGGAACTGCTCGGCAGGCCGGTCTCGCCAGCGGCGCTGCTGCAGCAGATCCGGCGGTGCGAGTCACCCCGCTGACCCGCCTGCGCCCGGCCTTCAGCGTTCGAGCGCCAGCGCCACACCCTGCCCGACGCCGACGCAGAGCGTGACCAGCGCGCGCCGGCCGCCGCTGCGTTCCAGTTGCCGCAGGGCGGTCAGTACGAGCCGCGCGCCGCTCGCGCCCAGCGGATGCCCGAGTGCAATCGCGCCGCCGTTCGGATTCACGTGCGCCGCATCGTCGGGCAGCCCGAGCAAGCGCGTCACGGCGAGCACCTGGGCCGCGAAGGCCTCGTTGATCTCGATCACGTCGAAATCCTCGAGGCGCAGTCGCAGTCGCGCCAGCAGCTTCTGCACTGCGCCCACGGGCCCAATTCCCATGACGCGCGGCGCCACGCCGCACGCGGCCATGCCGAGCACCCGCGCGCGCGGCACGAGGTTCCAGCGGGCCACGGCCGGCTCCGCTGCCAACAGCAGCGCGCAGGCGCCATCGTTGATGCCGGACGCGTTGCCCGCGGTGATGGTAGTGCCCGGCCCGAGAATCGGCTTGAGCGCGGCCAGCCGGTCCAGGGCCGTGTCGGGCCGCGGTTGTTCGTCGGCCGTGATCGTGGTGCCGTCCGGCGCCACGCACACAGCGGTCAATTCATCGGCGAACCAGCCCTCCGCGATGGCCCGCGCGACTCGTTGCTGGGAACGCAACGCGCAGGCGTCCTGGTCGCCGCGCGAGATGCCGTGCTCGCGGGCGAGGTTCTCCGCCGTCTGCGTCATCGAGTCGACCCCGTGCAGGTCGCGCATGCGCGGATTGACGAAGCGCCAGCCGAGCGTGGTGTCCTGCAGTTGCTGGTCGCGTGACTGGGCCACGTCGGCCTTGCCGAGCACGTAGGGCGCACGCGTCATGCTTTCGACGCCGCCGGCGATGACCAGCTCCGCCTCGCCGAGCGCGCAGGCACGCGCCGCCTGGCCGACGGCCTCGAGCCCTGAGGCGCACAGGCGATTGACGGTGACCCCGGGCACCGATACCGGCAAGCCGGCGAGCAGGGCCGCCATGCGCGCGACGTTGCGGTTGTCCTCGCCCGACTGGTTCGCGCAGCCGAGGTAGACGTCGTCGACGGCGGCTGGGTCGAGGTTCGGGTGCCGCTCGAGCAGGCGCTGGATCGGCAATGCGACGAGGTCGTCGGTGCGGACGGCGGACAAGCCGCCACGGAAGCGGCCGAAGGGCGTGCGCAAGCCGTCGCACAGGTATGCGTGCTGGGAGTTCACAGGGAGACCGGAGGCAGGCTGTTGGCGGGCAGGCAGCGCGCGATTGCGACGGCGGTCGTGCGCAGATCGGGCAGGACCTCGCGCAGGGCGTGCTGTGCGGCCCCGGCGTGGTACGGCATGCTGGCATTGAGCGCGGCAATCACCCGGCCCTCGCGGTCGTGCACCGGCACCGCGAGCGAGCACAGGCCCAGTTCGAGTTCCTGCTCGACGTACGCGTAGCCCTGGGCGTGCACCTCCTGGACGATGCGGCGCAGGCGACGTGTATCAGTCACCGTGTGGGGCGTGTGCCGCACGGGGCGGCAGCCGGCCAGCCAGGTGTCGAGCTCGGCCGGCGTTAACCCCGCGAGCAGCACGCGTCCCATCGACGCCGCGTAGGCCGGCAGCCGGGCGCCGACGCCGAGCGCCACGGTCATCACCCGCCGCACGGGAACACGCAGCACGTAGACGATGGACGGGCCATCGAGCACCGCCAGCGAGCAGCTGTGGTTGAGGCGCTGTGCCAGCTGCTCGATGAGGGGCTGCGCGAGGTCGGTGAGCCGCAGGGACCCGAGGCAGCCGAAGCCCAGCTCCAGGACGCGCGGACTGAGTGCGTATTCCCGTCCGACCGACCGCACGTAGCCCAGATGATGCAGCGTGAGCACCAGGCGCCGCGCGGCGGCCCTCGACAGCCCGGTGCGCGTCGCGATGCCGGTGAGGCCGAGCATGGGGTGATCGGCGTCGAACGCCGTCAGCACGGACAGGCCGCGCGCCAGGGACTGCACGTAGTCGCGGCCCTGTTCGAAGCCGGGAGGGACGGCGTTGCTGCGACGGCTGGCCATTTGACGGCGAGATTAGTCGTTCGTAGGATGGTGCGCAATGCGTACGAATGTGCGCTATGCGCACAAACCGCCCGTCCGCTGGGCACGTGAGGGAGCCGTGGTCACCGAGCGTTCGTCCGTCCTGCACAGCTGGTGCATGCAGTCGCACTGGGACGCGCCGACGGTGATCGGCGGCGCGGGCGCGCGCCTGCACCTCGAGGACGGCCGCTCCATTCTCGACATGAGCAGCCTCGCCGAGTGCAGCAACCTCGGCCACCAGCACCCGCGCGTCGTCGCGGCGATCCGCGCGCAGGCCGAGCAGCTGTGCTTCGTCACCAATGCCTGGGGCGCCCGCCCGCGCGCCGAACTCGCCGAGCGCCTGCTCGGCCTGGCCGGCTTCGACGGCGGCCGCGTGTTCTTCACGCTCGGCGGCGCCGATGCCAACGAGCACGCGGTCAAGATCGTGCGCCAGGCCCTCGGGCGGCCGCGCGGCGTGGTGATTGCGCGCGACCGCTCGTACCACGGCGCGACCCACCTCGCGATGGCGCTCTCGGGCGACACGCGCACGCGGGAGATGATCGATCCGGACGCGATGGGGGTCAGCCACGTGGCCCCGCCGTACGCCTACCGCTGCCCGTTCGAGAGCGCGAGCGACGTGGACTGTGGCGAACGCGCGGCCGCCGCCGTTGCGGAGCGCATCGACCAGTTCGGCGTCGAGCAGGTCGCCGCGGTAATCATCGAGCCCAACGCCGGTTCGAACGGCATCGTCGCACCGGACAACTACTGGCCCGCCCTGCGGCGGCACACGGTTGCCCGTGGCATCCCGCTGATCGCCGACGAAGTGATGAGCGCCTTCGGCCGCTGCGGCGAGTGGTTCGCCTGGCAGCGTCATGGCACGGCGGGCCGGCCCGACGTCATCACGCTCGCCAAGGGGCTCACCGGCGCGGCCATGCCGCTCGGCGCGGTCGTGCTGTCGCGCGACATCGCCGCCAGACTCGAACACCAGGTGCTCAACACCGGCCTCACCTATTGCGGTCACCCGCTCGCCTGCGCTGCCGGCGTCGCTGCGCTCGACGCCTACGAGGACGAGCGCCTGATCGAGCGCTCGCGACGGCTCGGCGCTGGCCTGCGGCGCGAACTCGACCGGCTGGCGGCGCGGCACGCGGTGATCGGCGACGTGCGCGGCGGCCACGGCCTGTTCGCCGTGCTGGAACTGGTCGCCGATCGCAGGTCGCGCGAGCCGCTGGCACCGTGGCCGCAGACGCCGCCGGCGCTCAAGGCGCTGCTGCAGGCTGCAATGGCCGAAGGCGTGTCGTTCGGTGCGCGTGGCAACCTGCTGCTGCTCGCCCCGCCACTGGTGATCGGGGAGCCGGAACTCGCCGACGCGCTGGCGCTGCTCGATCGCCTGCTGGCGCGCTTCTTTCCCGCCGCCTGAACCCACCGGACCCAAGCCCATGAGCTTCCGCCTGACCTACGCGACGATGTTCGATCCGCCCGCGGCGATGCACGAGCGCTTCGACGCGGCCCTTGCCGTGATGCGATCCCGCCTCGCTGCCCGGCACGAACTGTTCGTGAACGGCGCCGATGTCGCGACCGCCCATCACGCCGCGCGGCACAGCCCCATCGACAGATCGCTGCACCTCGGCGACTTCGCGGTGGCCGGGGGCGATCACGTCGAAGCCGCGATGCGCGCCGCTCGAGACGCGTTCCCCGCGTGGCGGGCCACGCCGGTCGCCGAGCGCGTCCGCCTGATGCGCCGCATCGCGGACCTCATGGAACAGCGTGTCTACGAGATCGCGGCGGCACTCGCGCTCGAGGTAGGCAAGAACCGCATGGAGGCTCTCGGCGAGGCGCAGGAGACGGTGGATTTCTTCCGTCACTACGCCGACGACTTCGAAGGCCACGGGGGCTACGAGCACGAGCTCCCCAACGACCCGCTGCCGGGCATCGTCTCGCGCAACCGCAGCGTGATGCGGCCGTACGGCGCCTGGGTGGTGATCGCGCCGTTCAACTTCCCGCTGGCGCTCGCCGGCGGGCCGGCGGCCGCCGCGCTGGTCACCGGCAACACCGTGGTCGTGAAAGGCGCGAGCGACACGCCCTGGGCCGGCCGCCTGCTCGCCGACTGCGTGCGCGACGCCGGACTGCCGCCGGGCGTGTTCAATTACCTTGCCGGCCCGGGTCGCGAGGTGGGCGAGGCACTGGTCTCGCATCCGGCGACGGCCGGCATCACGTTCACCGGCTCGGTTGCCGTCGGCATGCGCCTGGTGCGGCAGATGGCGGGTGGCACCTGGCCGCGGCCCTGCATCGCCGAGATGGGCGGCAAGAATCCGTGCATCGTCACGGCGCGCGCCGACCTCGACGACGCGGCCGCCGGGATCGTGCGCTCCGCTTACGGCATGGGCGGCCAGAAATGTTCGGCGCTGTCGCGCCTGTACGTGGACGAGGCCGTGGCGGACGCGCTCGTCGAGCGCCTGCGCGCGCAGATCGCGGCGATCCGGATCGGCGATCCCTGCCGGCGCGAACACTGGCTCGGGCCGGTCATCAACGCTGGAGCCGTGGCGAATTACGCTCGTTACGTGCGTGAACTGGCCGAAGGCGGCGCGCGGATCGTCACCGGCGGACGACAGTTGCAGGACGGCGACCTGGCCCGTGGCCATTACGTCGAGCCCGTGCTCGCCGAGGCCCCCGGCACGCATCCGCTCTGGAAGCAGGAGATGTTCCTGCCCGTGCTCATGCTGCAGCGCGTGCCGAACCGCGACGCCGCCATGCGTCACGCCAACGACTCGGATCTGGGGCTGACCGCTGGCTTCTATGGCGGCGCCGACGAAGTGCCGTGGTTCCACGAGCACATCGAGGCCGGCGTCACCTACGCGAACCGGCGCCAGGGCGCGACCACCGGCGCCTGGCCCGGCTACCAGCCGTTCGGCGGCTGGAAGGGCTCGGGCTCGACGGGCAAAGCCATCGCGTCGTTCCATTACCTGGCGCAGTACCTGCGCGAGCAATCCCGCACCGTCGTGGAGCCGGGCGCGTGAAACTCGTGACGCTGGCACAGGCGATCGAGCGCCACGTCGCGGACGGCGCCTGCGTGGCGCTCGAGGGCTTCACGCACCTGATCCCGTTCGCGGCCGGCCACGAGATCATCCGCCAGGGTCGCCGCGGGCTGCACCTGGTGCGCATGACCCCCGATCTCATCTACGACCAGATGATCGGCATGGGCTGCGCATCCAGGCTCACCTTCTCGTGGGGAGGCAACCCGGGCGTCGGCTCGCTGCATCGCCTGCGCGACGCCGTCGAGCACCGCTGGCCCGTGCCGCTCGAAATCGACGAGCACACGCATGCCGGCGTCGCAGCGGCCTATTGCGCCGGCGCTGCCCGCCTGCCATTCGCGACGTTGCGCGGCTACCTCGGCACCGACCTCGCCACAGCCAACCCGCGTATCCGCAGTGTCGAGTGCCCGTTCACCGGCGAGCGTCTTGCCGCGGTGCCCGCGATCAACCCCGACGTCACGATCCTGCACGCACAGCGCGCCGACCGGCAGGGCAACGTCGCGATCCACGGCATCCTGGGCGCGCAGCGCGAAGCGGGCCTCGCGGCACGCGCGCTCGTCGTCACCGTCGAGGAAATCGTCGACGCATTGCCGCCGGCCATGAACGGCATCGTCCTGCCGCACTGGGTCGTGAGCGCCGTCGTGCACTGCCCGGGCGGCGCCTATCCGTCGTACGTGCAGGGCCACTACGCACGCGACAACGGCTTCTACCAGCGCTGGGATGCGATCGCACGCGACCGCGCAGGCTTCCGCGCCTGGATGGAGCGGCACGTGCTCCACAGCCGCGACCACGCCGCCTTCCTCGCGAGCCTGGAGGCAGCCGCATGAGCGCCTGGACTCGCGACGAGATGATGACGGTGGCTGCGTCGCGCCTGCTGTGGGACGGGTGCGTGTGCTTCGTCGGCATCGGCTTGCCGAGCGCCGCCTGCAACCTCGCGCGACTGACGCATGCGCCGGACATCGTGCTGGTCTACGAGTCCGGCACGCTCGGCACGCGTCCGGACGTGCTGCCCCTGTCCATCGGCGACGGCGAGCTCGCGGAAACCGCGGCCTGCGTCGTGCCGTTGCCGGAGATCTTCAGCTATTTCCTGCAGGCCGGCCGCGTGGACGTGGGGTTCCTCGGCGCCGCCCAGATCGACCGTCACGGCAACCTGAACAGTACCGTGATCGGGCCGTACGACGCGCCGACCACGCGCCTGCCCGGCGCCGGCGGGGCGACGGAGATCGCGGCCCACGCAAGGCAGACTTTCGTGATGCTCAAGGCCACGACGCGCAGCCTGGTCGCCACGCTCGACTTCCGCACCAGCGCCGGCTTCCTCGACGGCCAGGGCACCCGCGCGCGGACCACCATGCGCGGTGCCGGCCCGCGTACCGTGATCACGGACTTCGGCTTGCTGACCCCCGAAACGAGCAGCGAGGAACTCCAGCTGAGCGCCCTCTTCCCGGGCGTGACCGTCGACGAGGCGCGCGCCGCGGTCGGCTGGCCGCTGCGTGTCGCCGCGCGGCTCGACACCATCGAGCCGCCCAGCCCCCTCGAGCTCGAGACCCTGCGCGCCCTTCACGCGCGCACGCGCGAGGCGCACAGTCGCCCCGTGCGCATTCCCGCCTGAGGCGGGACCCTTCCTCCAGGAGCCCAACTTGCGCAACCCGCACATCAAGACCGAACTTCCCGGACCTCGCGCCCGCGCCTTGATCGCCCGCGACGTCAACGTGTCCTCGCCCAGTTATCCCCGTGACTATCCGTTCGCCATTTCGCACGGCCACGGCACGGAGGTCTGGGACGTGGACGGCAACCGCTTCCTCGACTTCGCCGCGGGCATCGCCGTGTGCTCGACGGGCCACGCGCATCCGGCGGTCGTCGCGGCGGTCAAGCAGGCGGCCGAGAAGTTCCTGCACATCTCGAGCGACTACTGGCACGAGAACATGACCGCGCTGGCGGAGCGCCTCGCAGAGGCTGCGCCCATGGGCGAGCCGGTCATGAGCTTCCTCTGCCAGTCGGGCACCGAATCGGTCGAAGGCGCGCTCAAGCTCGCGCGCTACGTGACCGGCCGGCCGCGCTTCATCGGCTTCCTCGGCGGGTTCCATGGCCGCACCATGGGCGCGCTGTCGTTCACGTCGAGCAAGTACACGCAGCAGAAGGGCTTCGCGCCCACGATGCCGGGCGTCACCCACGTGCCCTACCCGAACACCTACCGGCCGCTGCTGGCCGGCAGCGACCAGGGCAAGGCGGTGCTCGACTACATCCGCATGCTGTTCGAGCGAAACGTGCCGGCATCCGAGGTGGCCGCGATCCTGGTCGAGCCGATCCAGGGCGAAGGCGGTTACCTCGTGCCGCCGGACGGCTTCCTGGCCGGCCTGCGCGAGATCTGCGACGAGCACGGCATCCTGCTCATCTTCGACGAAGTGCAGTCCGGTGTGGGTCGCACCGGCAAGATGTTCGCGTGCGAGCACTGGGGCGTGCAGCCCGACATCCTCACGAGCGCCAAGGGCCTCGGCTCGGGCCTGCCGATCGGCGCCGTCATCGCCAGGCGCAGGATCATGGAGCAGTGGAAACGCGGCGCCCACGGCAACACGTATGGCGGCAATCCCGTGTCGTGCGCCGCTGCCATCGCGACGCTGGACCTGGTGAAGGCCCAGTTCGCCGCCAACGCGGCGCGTGTCGGCGCGCATTTCATGCAGCGGCTGGTCGAACTGCAGCGGGACTACCCGTGCATCGGCGACGTGCGCGGCAAGGGCCTGATGATCGGCATGGAGCTGATCGAGAACGATGCGTCACGGACCCCGGCGCGCAAGCTGTGCGACGACGTCGTGACGCGCGGCTACCACAACGGCCTGATCCTGCTCTCCTGCGGCACCAGCACGGTGCGCTTCATGCCCCCGCTCTCGGTCAGCGAAGCCGAAGTCGACGAGGCCGTGGCGCTGCTGCGCGTCAGTCTCGACGAGGCTCTGCTGCCTTGAGGCCGCGGCCGTACTGCTCGAGCAGGCGCACCAGCTCAGCGTGCGGCAGGGCCCTGGCGTAATGCCCGTCCTGGCCCTGCATGTCGCGCGCGGCGACCATCGCGTTGACGATGGCTTCTTCGGTGGCCTGCACAGTGCCGTTGAACAGCGGATCGAGCTGGTCGTTGCCGAGCGAGGCGGACTGGGCCAGCGGCGCGCCCCTGAGCGCGTCCGCGTTCGCGGTGGAAAAGGCCAGAAAGATGTCGCCCGAGCCGTTGCCGGCGTAGCTGCCCATGCGAGCGAGCCCGAGCGCGGCGCGCCGGGTGATGCGCTTGAGCTGGTGAGGCAGCAGCGGCGCGTCGGTGCCGACGACGATGATGATCGAACCGCTGTCAGCGGCCACCGGATCGCTTTCGCTGTAGATGCGATCGTCGCGCAGGTGCTGGCCCACCGGCACGCCGGCGATGCGCAACGTGTCGCGCACGCCGTAGTTGGCCTGGACGAGGACGCCCAGCGTGTAGTCGCCGCCGGCGACCGCGATGCGTCGCGACGCGGTGCCGATGCCGCACTTGAACTCATGGCAGATCATGCCGGTGCCGCCACCGACGTTGCCCTCGGCCACCGGACCCGATGCCGCGGTGTCGAGTGCACGATCGATGTGCTCCGGCCGCACGTGGAAGCCGTTGATGTCGTTGAGGTGGCCGTCCCAGGTCTCGGCGACGACCGGCAGCGACCACCAGTAGCCCGAGGCATCGGGTTTGAGGCCGGCGCGTACGCGCCAGGCAATCAGGGCGTCGCGCGCCACACCGACGCTGTGGGTGTTGGTGAGCAGGATCGGACTGTCGACCTGGCCGGATTCCTCCACCCACGCGGTGCCGGTCATTTCGCCGTTGCCGTTCAACGCGAACCAGGCGCCGTAGACGGACGTATCGAAGGTGCTGCGTCCGCGCGGCAGGATGGCCGTCACGCCCGTGCGCACCTTGCGCCCGTCGGCAAGATCCTCGATCAGCGTGACCTGGCCGACCGTCACGCCGGCCACGTCGGTGATCGCGTTCAGCGGCCCGGGCGTGCCCTCGAAGGGAACGCCAAGGTCGCGGGCGCGGGGCTCGCCTGCCGCAGCGGCGGCGGCACACAAGCAACTGAGCAGGACGGGCAGGACTCGATTCATGTCGGGGCTCCCACGGCGGGCCGGGCGGCGGGTGCCGCGACGCGACTTTACCGGACTGCGCGCCGCCGGCGCGCGTGATCGTCGAACGAGCGAGGGCACATGCAGGAACGCAAGGAACTCGGATTCTGGATGTGCACGGCCCTGGTGATCGGCAACACCATCGGCATCGGCATCTTCGTGCTGCCGGCTTCGCTCGCGCCGTACGGGTTCAATGCGATGGTCGGCTGGGGCATCACCGTGGTCGGCATGACGGTGCTGGCGCGCGTGTTCGCCCGGCTGGCGCGGGAGTTTCCCGCCGCCGACGGCCCCTACGCCTACATCGAGACGACGACCGGCCGGGTGCCGGCGTTCTTCGCCATCTGGTGCTACTGGGTATCCTGCTGGATCACCAATGCCGCGATCGCCATCGGCGTGGTGGGCTACCTCGGCAAGGTGGTGCCCGGTCTCGATGCGGTCCCGCCGGCCGCTCAGGCGCTGGCGCTGCTGTGGCTGTTCGTGCTCGTCAACCTGCTCGGCGTGCGCACGGGCGGCCGCGTGCAGGTCGTCACCACGGCACTCAAGCTGCTGCCGATGGCCGTGATCATCCTGCTCGGCGCGTGGCTGCTCGTGAGCGAGCCCGCCGTGTATGCACGCCACCCGCCCACGACACCGCTCACCCTCGAGGGCCTGATGGCCGCCTCGACCGTCGCGCTGTTCGCCATGCTCGGGATCGAGTCGGCAACGGTCCCCGCCGGCCGCGTCCGCGACCCGCAGCGCACCATTCCCCGCTCGACCATGGCGGGCACGCTGCTCACCGCGGCCATCTACGTCGCCGTGTCGTCCATGGCACTGCTGCTGATCCCGCAGCAGGAACTGGCCCAGTCGAGCGCACCGTTCGCCGACCTGCTCGACGGCTTCATGGGCACGGGCAACGGGCGCATCCTGTCCCTGTTCGTGGTGATCAGCGGCCTCGGTGCGCTCAATGGCTGGACGCTGCTCGTGGGCGAACTGACCGCGTCCATGGCGCGTCACGGATCGCTGCCGCGCCCGCTCGAGCGCCTCAATGCACGCGGCGCCCCGGGCGTGGCGCTGCTGCTGACCGGCGTGCTGGCCACGGCGATGGTTCTGATGAACTACAGCAAGTCGCTGGTCGAGGGCTTCACGTTCCTGACGCTGGTGGTCACGGCCGCCAACCTGCCGCTGTACCTCTTCTGCGCCATCGCGCTCGTCGTCCTCTGGCGCCGCGGTACCCGCCAGCTGCCCGGCAATCTGCTGGTGCTCGGCTTGCTCGGCAGCGCGTATTCGATTTTCGCCTTCGTCGGGCTGGGGCAGGAGCCGTTCCTCTGGGCACTGGTGCTGGGTGCCATCGGGCTGCCGCTGTTCTGGCTGATGCAGCGGCACCGGGCGGGCGGCGGGTCCGCGGCCGCGGCCGCGTTTGCGATTCTCGCCGCCGCCGGCAGCGCGGCTCCGACCGACGCGACGGCTGCCGGTTCGGACGGGTCCCCTGCCGTCGAATTCACGGTCGATGGACGCCAGACCGTGGCGCAGCTGACGGACCGGTTCGAGACCCTGTCGCGCGATCACGGCTGGCACGCGGCGACGATTTACGACTATCCCGGCGCCGACGGGCTGGCGATTCGAGCCTGGAGCACGGCGCACCGTGGCGAGGCACTCTGGATCCTCGCCGGCATGCACGGCGAGGAGCCGGCCGGCCCCAATGCAGTCGCGAACCACCTCACGAGCATCATCGAACTGGCCGCCACCGGCGTGCCCGTGGTCGTGATCCCGCTCTGCAACCCGAGGGCCTATCGCTACAACTGGCGCTACCCGAACACACCGGAGCGCGACTGGCGCAAGGGCGGTTACAGCGTCGGTGACGCAGAGTACCTGCTGCCGGACCTCGAGCAGGGCACAGGGCCGCGTGCGGTGTCAGCACCCGGTCCGGACACACGGGCTCTCACGCAGTTCGTGCTGCGCCTCGTCGAGTCACACCCGCCGCGACTGGTCCTCGACCTGCACGAGGACGAACTCTCCACCGAGGGCGGCTACATCTACTCCCAGGGCAGACGGCCCGACCACAACCCGGTCGGCGCGGAAGTCATCCGGCTGCTGCAGGTCTCCGGCATCCCGATCCGCCAGTCCGGGCGCACGCGTTTCGACGAACCGATCGTGGACGGCGTGATCAGCCGCGACGACCGGGGGTTGCCGATCCGCGACGGATCGATCGACGAGTTGCTGGCATCCCCCGCGGTGTTCGTCGATGGCAGGTCGCAGCCCGGCCCGGCGGCCGACACCGTGATCGTCGTCGAGACGCCGGCTTTCGCGGGCTCGAGGTTCGAGCTGCGAGTGGCGGCGCACGGCGCCGTCGTGCAGCGCATCGCGGAACTGTGGCGGATCAGCGCAACGGCGAGCGATCCCCAGCCAGCCCGTTAGCCGGTACTATCCGGCCGTGGCGACACGGGGAACCGAGTGAACGCGCTCCAGCGCTTCGTCAGGGGCATCGACGCAGTCAACGAGTGGATTGGCCGCACCGTGGCGTGGCTGACGCTCGGCTGCGTGGTCACGTGCTTTGCGGTGGTCGTGCTGCGTTACGCATTCAACCTGGGCTTCCCCTGGCTGCAGGAACTCTACGTCTGGCAGCACGCGGTCGTGTTCATGGCCGGGGCCGGCTACACGATGCTGCATCGCGGCCACGTCAACGTGGACGTGCTGTACGGGCGGCTGACTCCCCGCGGCCGGGCATGGATCGACATCCTCGGCACGCTGGTCTTCCTGTTCCCCTGGCTGGCGGTGCTCGCGACCACCGCGGCGCCGTTCGTGACCTCATCGTGGAGCATTCGCGAGGCGTCGAACACCGCCAACGGCATGCCCGCCGTCTACCTGCTCAAGTCGCTGCTGTGGGTGTTCTGCGCGCTGCTGTTCGCGCAGGGACTCGCGCTGGTCGCCCGGCGCGGCCTGTATCTGGCGGGACACGGCCTGGCCGACCACGATGAAGACCGGGTAACCGATGAGCGACTCTGAACGACGCCGCGGAGGCCCGGCGCCGTGAGCACCGTGCTGGTCGGCGAGATGCTTGCAGTGGCGATGTTCCTCGCCACGATCGGCGCCGTGCTCGCCGGCTACCCGGTGGCGTTCACGCTGGCGGGCGTCGGACTGATCTTTGCCGGCCTCGGCATGGCGCTCGACGTGTTCGACGCCGCGATCCTCTCGGCGCTGGTCGGGCGCTACTTCGGCACCATGACCAATGAGACGCTGGTGGCCGTGCCGCTGTTCGTGTTCATGGGCGTGATGCTCGAGCGCTCGAAGATCGCCGAGGCGCTGCTCACGACCATGGGCGAACTGTTCGGGTCGCTGCGCGGCGGCCTCGGCTACTCGGTGGTGATCGTCGGCGCGCTGCTCGCCGCCTCGACCGGCATCGTCGGCGCCACCGTGGTGACGATGGGCCTGTTGTCGCTGCCCGCGATGATGCGCGCCGGTTACGACCCGAAGCTCGCGGCCGGGACGATCTGCGCGGCCGGCACGCTCGGCCAGATCATCCCGCCGTCGACGGTGCTGATCTTCGTCGGCGACATCCTGCAGGGCGCCAACCAGCAGGCTCAGCTCGAGCTCGGCAACCTCGCGCCGGAGCCGATCTCCGTCGGCCAGCTGTTTGCGGGTGCCATGGTCCCCGGCCTTACGCTGGTGGTGCTGTACCTCGCCTGGATACTCTTCAAGTCGATCACCGAGCCGCGCTCGTGCCCGCCGCTCGAGATGAGCGACGAGCACCGTGCCGGGCTCGCACGCCGTGCACTGACCGCGCTCGCGCCACCGTTGCTGCTGATGCTGGCGGTGCTGGGCTCGATCCTCGCCGGCATCGCGACGCCGACCGAATCGGCCTCGGTCGGGGCGGTCGGCGCCATGCTGCTGGCCGGGGTCAGGAACCGCTTCGATCGGCGGGTGCTGCACGAGGTGATGCGCGCGACGCTCAGCATCACCTCGATGATCTTCGTGATCCTGCTCGGCGCGAGCGTCTTCAGCCTGGTGTTCCGCGGGCTTGGCGGCGAGAACCTGGTGCACGACGCGCTCGCCTCGATGCCGGGCGGCGTGTTCGCGGCCATGCTGGCGGTGATGGCCGTGATCTTCGTGCTGGGCTTCTTCCTGGACACCTTCGAGATCATCTTCATCGTCGTGCCCATCGCCGCCCCGGCGCTGCTCAAGCTGGGCGTGGACCCGGTCTGGCTCGGCGTGATGATCGGCATGAACCTGCAGACGAGCTTCCTGACGCCGCCGTTCGGGTTTGCGCTGTTCTACCTGCGCGGCGTCGCCGGAAAACTCGTCAGGACCGTGGACATCTACCGGGGCGTGGTGCCCTTCGTCGGCCTGCAGGTGGTCGGCGTCGCGCTGGTGTGGCTGGTGCCCGGCATGGCGACGGGCCTGCCCGACCGGCTGTTCGGCCAGGAGGCGCCGGCCATCGAGGCCGTTGAAGTGGACGGCGGCCCGGCGGTCTCGTCCGGCTCGCCGGTGACGGACGACTTCAGCGACCTGCTCGAGGAGCCGACCCCGGGGCGCAACCCGCCCTATCGCGACAACTTCGAGGACCTCGAATAGGAAACAGCGTCTATTTCCGCAGCTTGAACTCGAACGGCAGGCGCCGCGCGTTGAGGTAGGCCTGCTCGCCGACGCGCGTCCACGGAATGATCTCCTTCCGGAACGCCAGAAAGTCCTCGATGATGCGGCGCACGATCCGGTTCGGCGACGTGTCGCCGGCGTAGATCTCGTTCAGCACCTCGTTGGCCTTCTCGCCGCAGGCCATCAGCACGTCCTCCGGCAGGCCGCGCACGATCACCCCGTGGTCCTTCACCAGCGTTCGCAACGCCGGACCCGAGCGGGCGTTGTATTCGGCGAGCATGTCGCGCGTCGCGGCATCGGCCGCCGTGCGCACGATCACCTGCAGTTCGCGCGTGAGCGACTGCCAGGCCCGCTCGTTGATCATGAGCTGCAGGCTGGGGCCCGGTTCGTGGTAACCGGGCGAGTAGTAGTACCGGCAGACCTGGTAGAAGCCGAGAGCGAGGTCGTTGTACGGGCCGATCCACTCGGCCGCGTCGATCGCGCCCGACTGCAGCGCGGGGAAGATCTCGCCGCCCGGCAACGACACGGGCGTCACGCCGAGTTTCTGCAGCACGCGGCCCTGGTGCCCCGGGGCACGCATCTTGAGGCCCTTCAGGTCCTCGAGCGAGCGGATCTCCTTCCTGAACCAGCCGAGCATCTGCGTGCCGGTGCTGCCGGCATGAAACGCGCGGATGCCGAACGGAGCGTACAACTCGTCCCACAACTTCTGGCCGCTGCCGTATTTCACCCACGCGTCGAGTTCAGCGGTGGTGAAACCGAAGGGAAAAGTCGTGAAGAACGGAGCGCCCTCGGACTTGCCCGCGTGGTAATAGGAAGCGTCGTGACCGAGTTGCGCGGTGCCGTTCGAGACCGCGCCGAAGCATTCGAGTGCCGGCACCAGTTCCCCGGCCGCGTACACCTTGACGGCAAGCCGACCGCCGCTCATGGCGGTGATGTTGGCCGCCAGTCGCTCCGCTCCGGCGCCGAGGCCCGGCAGGCCCTTCGGCCAGCTCGTGACCATGCGCCATTCCATCAGACCCTTGGAAATGGCTGGCGCCGCGACGGCCGCGCCGCCGGCGAGGACGGCTGCTTTCAGTAGCGATCTGCGTTGCACGCGCTGCTTCCCGGGTGAGGCGGAGGAAGTGACCTGCTCCAGGCTAAGATAACCGGCGCCTGCTCGCAGCGCGACCGTTACCGCGCTGCCCTCGCTCGCAACGTCGCCAGCAGCCCTTCGAAGCGCGGGTGGCCGGCGAGCGGCTCGAGGGTCGCGTCGTGCTCGAGCCACTCCAGGTTGATCCGGCCCGCCCTCATGCTCCGTTCGAGCAGGTCGACCGCCGGTTCCGGTTCGCCGAGCGCGGTATACATGCACGCGAGGTTGTAGGCGACGATGCCGTCGTCGGGTTCGAGCTGCAGCGCGCGTTCGGCCGACCGGCGCGCCTGCTCACGCTGGCCGAGTTGGGCCTGTATGACGGCCGACAGGTAGAGCGCGCGGACATCGTCGGGGTGCTGGTCCAGATGTCGCTGAGCGCGCTCCAGTGCACGCTCCTGCCACTCGCGCGCCCGATCGGGCTGGTGCAGCGCCGCGAACACCTGGGGCAGCAGGATCGCCGCCTGGTACTCCCCGGCATTCACCGTCGTGGCGCGCTGCCACACCTCGGCCGCCTTTGCGTAGTCACCTCGTTCGTGGGCGAGGCGCCCATACAGCCACAGCGCCTCGTACTGGTCCGGGTTCAGTTCGAGGGCACGACGGAATTCGGCCTCGGCGGCCGCGTAGTCCCTGCTGAGGGAGAGCGCCACGCCGCGCGCAGTGTGGGCCTCGGCCGTATCGCAGCACTCGAGCGCCCGCGCGCTCGCGTCGAGCGCCTCGCGGCGGAATTTCTCGTCCTCCTCGCAGTACAGGTAGATGTAGCCCGCTGCGTACGCGAGCCCGGCCCATGCCCGGCCGAAGCCCGGGTCCACCTCGATCGCCTTGAGGAACATCTGGCGCGCATATTCCATGGTGCGCCAGCTGAAGGAATGGAAGTACGACAGACCCCGCAGGTAGTGGTCGTACGCCTCGACGCTGCGCGTCTGCCCGCCCTGCATCAGCAGCCGCTCCTCCGGCTTGAGCGATACCTGCAGCGCACTGGCGATGCTCGCCGCAATCCTCTCCTGCACCGCGAAGACATCGGCCGCGACCACGTCGAAGCGCTCCGACCAGAGGTGGAAGCCGTCGTCCGCGGCAACCAGCTGTGCCGTCACGCGCAGGTGCTCGCCGGCCTTGCGCACGCTGCCCTCCAGGACCGCCGCCACGTTGAGGCGCCGTGCGATGTCGGCAATGCTGCCGGCCTGGCCCTTGAACTGGAACGAAGCCGTCCTGGCGGCGACCCGCAACCCGCGGACGTGGCCGAGGCTGTTGAGGATCTCCTCCGCAATACCGTCGCAGAAGTAGCCCTGGTCCTGCGACTCGCTCATGTCGACGAAGGGGAGCACGGCAACCGAGGCGGCCGGCGTCGGGCCGGTCGGCGCCGCGGGAGCCCCCTCCAGCGCAACCGCTGCTCGCGGGGCGGACGGGTCCGCGACAGCCTCACGGCGGACGCCGTCCTGCGTCAGCTCGAACGCCCAGGCCAGCGCAACCGCGACCGGAAACCCGAGGATCGCGAGGACCACGACCAGGGTCATGGCCCAGCCGGGAAGGCCGAGGGGTGCGAATACCGCGTCCGCGACCTGGACAACCAGCCAGGCGACTAACCCGTAGGTCGCAGCCACGCGCATGACCCTGCGACGCCGCAATTCGCCGAAGAATTTGCCCACGCGCTGCATCATGGCCATGGCCGGTTGCAATGGCGCAATTGTACGCGGCCGGGCACCAGGCGACGCGTCCGTCGGTTAAGCTTTACCCGGCCATGATCAACAACGATCTGAACCTCGACACCCATCGAAGGCAGTTCACACAGCGCACCCGGGTGCAGATCCAGAACTTCCTGCAGCCCGACGCCGCGGCGAAGCTGCGTGACTGCCTGCAGCACGAGGTGCCCTGGACACTGGCGGAGCGCAGCACCGGTACGTCGCGCACCATCCCGGCGGCGCAGTACGCCTCCATGACGGCGGCGGAGCGGCAGGCCCTGCTCGACGGTTCGTACGGCGCTGCGCGCGGTCGGTTCCAGTTCGCCTACGACAGCTACATGATGGTCAAGGCGGCCCAGGAAGGCCGCGACCCGGGCCTGTTGCTCCACGTGGTGCTGCAGTTTCTCAATTCACCCGAGTTCCTGGAGTTCGCGCGCTGGTTCAGCGGCGAGCCGCGCATCCACGCGGTCAATGCGCAGGCGACGCGCTACCGTCCGGGCCACTTCCTCACCCGCCACGACGACGAGGACGTGCAGGAAGGCCGCGTGTGCGCGTACGTCATCAACCTGACGCCGCGCTGGGACCCGGACTGGGGCGGGTTGCTGCAGTTCTTCGCGCCCGAAGGCGGCGTGAGCGAGACCTTCGCGCCGCGATGGAACTCGCTGTCGCTGCTGCGAGTGCCGCAACCGCACAGCGTCAGCCTGGTGGCACCCTGGGCCGGCGAGGATCGACTCGCGATCACCGGCTGGTGGTTGCGGCGCTGATCAGGAGCGGGCAAGCAGACGCGCAAGGTCGACGTTGCGGCCGCGAAGCGTGAGGGATGAACGTCTCATGAAGAAGCTGTACGTGCTGCTGGCACTCGCCTTCGCGCCATGCGCGCTGGCAACGACCTACAGGTGGGTCGACGAGCACGGCCAGGTGCACTACGGCGACACGCCCCCCGCGGGCATCGTCTACGAGATCGTTGCGCCTCCGCATCAACCGCCGGCGCCCCCGCCGCCCGTGGCCATGCCGGCCACCGTCATCCCGGAAGCCGCGGTGCCGCAACAGGTGCCGGCAGCCGAGTCGGTTGCGACGCCGGGGCCGGATGACGGCAAGTGCGTGGACGCCCTTTACCAGATCGCGCTGCTGGGCGAGAAGCGGCGCATCTTCAAGCTCGGGCCAAACGACACTCGAATCTACATCGAGGACCGCGACCGACCGGCCGAGATCGAACGCCTCGCCCGCCAGCGGGACGAGAACTGCAGCGACGACCAGGCGACCCGCATGTCGCAGCAAGCGCGCGCCGCACAACTGATGCAGACGCTCAGCCCGGACTGCCAATCGGCCCGCGAGAAGCTCGATGACATGCTGAGCCCCTCGACCCGCACGCCGGACTCGGAAATCGAGCGCCAGCGCAGCTACCTCCAGCAGCACTGCCCCGGCCCCGGGCGCAGCGACCTCTGGATGGCCGACTGGATGTTCGTGCGGCGCCGCGTCGTCTACTGACCCCGCCCCGGCGGCGTCGGGCCCGCCACCGACAGCCGACATACTGGTCAAGGACAATGGCCGCTGGCTGTTCCTTGCCTGGGCGGGCGGCGACCACCCGAAGAAGTAGCCTGGCTCCCGGGCGGGTCACCGGACGGTGGCTCCGCCGCCCGGGGACGGCCCGCTGGCCGCCCCCCGGGCAGACGACCCGTCGCGGCCCGCCTCCTTCTCAGTGAGCCGGCGATGAGCTAGCCTCCACCGGCTATGACCCAAGACGCAGACGTATTCGTCAGCTATTCGCGGGAGGACAAGGACCGTGTCCTCGAACTGACCGCGAAACTCCGCGCGGCCGGCGTGCCCCTCTGGATGGACGTCGGCGGCATCGACGGGGCCGCGATGTGGGGCGAAGAGATCGTCCATGCGCTCGAGAAGGCCAAGGTCCTGCTGCTGATGGTCACGGAATCCGCGGTCCGCTCGCACAACGTCGCCAAGGAAGTCGTGCTGGCCAGCGAGCGCAAGGGACACATCCTCCCCGTGCATCTCGAACCGACGCAGATCCCGTCGAGCCTCAAGTACCCGCTCGCGGGCATCCAGCACATCGAGTACTTCCAGGGCGATCCCGACCAGAACCTGAAGATCATCCTGCGGTCGCTCGAACGAGTGGGGGTGACCATCAGCTCACCGCGCTCGGCGACGCCCGCGACGGTGGCAACCGAGAGGCGTGGCAGCCCGGCGGCCGAGCCAGCGATGGAGTCCGGTGCCCTGGCGGTGCTGCCGTTCGACAACATCAGTCCCGACCAGGAGACGGACTACTTCAGCGACGGCCTGACCGAGGAGCTGATCGCAAGGCTGTCGCTGGTGAGCGAGATCGAGCTCGTGTCGCGCTGGGCGTCGATGCAGTTCAAAGGCGCGAAGCAGGACATCAAGACCATCGGCCGCGAGCTGGGCGCGCGCTACATCGTGGGCGGCAGCGTGCGCCGCTTCCAGGAGTCGGTCCGCATCACGGTCCAGCTCGTCGACGTGGCGACCAACCGGCAGATCTGGGGCGACGCCTACAAGGGCAAGCTCGACGACATCTTCGACATCCAGGAGCAGGTGGCGAAGCAGATCGTGGAGGCGCTGAAGCTCAAGCTCAGCTTCTCCGAAAAGGTCTCGCTCACCAAGCGGCAGACCGTCAATGCGCAGGCCTACGACCTCTACCTGCGCGGGCAGGACTACCTGTACCGCCTGACCAAGCGCAGCGTCGAATACGCGATCCAGCTGTTCGAGAAGGCCATCGAGCTCGATCCGCGTTACGCGGCGGCTTATGCCGGCTGCTCGAGCGCCTACGGCCAGATGTACCAGTGGTTCTCACGCGAGGAGCGCTACCGGGACAAGGCACAGGAACTCAGCTTCAAGGCGCTGATGTACGACAGCAACCTGCCCGAAGCCTACGCGGCGATGGGACTGTCGTATTTCATCTGGGGCAAGTTCGACGAGGCCAGCGCCTCGAGCCGCAAGGCCATCGAGCTCGACCCGGACGATTTCATCGCCTACTGGACGCTCGGCCGCATCCACTTCTCGAGCGGCGAACTCGAGCAGTCGCTGGACCTGTTCCGCCGCGTCATCGACCTGAAACCGGGCTTCTACGCGGCCTACGCGGACCTCGCCCAGACCTGCGCCGGACTCGGGCGCAAGGACGAGGCCGAGGTCGCGTCCAGGCAGTTGCTCGAGCTGCTGCCGAACTACCTGCTGCAGAACCCCGACGACTCGCGCGCGCGGATGTACTACGCGATCACGCTGGCGGAGAAGGGATTCAAGGACGAGGCGATCCGCGAGGGCGACAAGGCGCTGGAGCTGAGCCCCGGCGATCCGATGATGCTCTACAACTGCGCCTGCCTGTACTCCCAGCTCGGTGAGCTCGACCGTGCCATCGACACGCTGCGGCGGGCCATCAGCGGCGGCTACGAGAACTTCGGCTGGATGCGTCACGATCCCGACCTGGACGCGCTCCGGGCACACCCGGATTTCATCGCGCTGGTGCAGGGGCGCTGAGCACGGTCGACCCGGATTTCCGGTCCTCTATTGCCGGATTTCGGCTTCGGCGAGTTTCGCGAGCAACGTCGGCGATCGGCGCTCGCCTGGAAGGCCTCGAGCAGCGATGCACCGATTGGCGAACTGGCAGTTGTTCGGGATCTGCGTGCTCGCCTGGGGCACGACCTGGTACGCCATCACGTTCCAGCTCGGGCACACGGCGCCCGAGGTCGGCGTGGCGATGCGGTTCGCAATCGCGGGCGCCGTCGTGCTCGCGATGTGCGCTGCGCGGGGACTGCGGCTGCGCTTCACCCTCCGCGACCACGCGCGGCTCGCGCTGCAGGGCAGCTTCATGTACGGCGTGTCGTACCTCTGCGTGTATCACGCCGAGCGACACATCGTGTCCGGCCTCGTGGCCGTCGGGTACTCGGCTTCACCGCTGGTCGCGGGTCTCGGCGCGCACCTGTTGTTCGGGTTGCGCGTCACACCACGGTTCGTCATCGGCGGGATGCTGGGATTGGCCGGGGTGGCGCTCATGTTCTGGACCGAGTTCGGCAGGACCGCCGGTACCCGGGACGCGGCGCTCGGCGCGGCGTTCACCGTCGGTTCGGTGCTGCTCTCGGCGGTGGGCAGCCTGACGGCGAGCCGTAACCGCCTGCACGGGCTGCCCTTCTGGCCGTCGATGGGATTCGGCATGCTTTACGGCGCCGCGATTTCTACCGTCGTGGCATTGCTTCAGGGCGTGACCTTCGCCCTGCCGGCCGTCGCATCGTGGTGGATCGCGCTGCTCTACCTCGCGCTCGCCGGGTCGGTGCTCACGTTCGCCTGCTTCCTCACCCTGCAGGATCGCATCGGGCCCGGACCCGCTGGAACCATCGGCGTGATGACGCCGTTGCTGGCACTGCTGGTGTCGATGATGTTCGAGGCGTTCCGGCCGGATGCCCTGACGCTGACCGGCGCAGCCCTGGCCGTGGCCGGCAATGTCATGATGCTGCGACGTGGCTGACGGCGGGACGCCTCGCGCTCCCGGCTGCCCAGGCCACGGGGCCGTGCCGGCGACGTCTAGCTGGCGGTGACGTGGCGCTGCGCCTCGATCCAGGTGCGTATGCGCTTGGCGTCCGCGATGCGCGTGAGCTTGCCCCACGAGTTCAGCAGCACGATGACGACCTGGCGTCCGTCGATGACGGTCTGCATGACGAGGCAACGGCCTGCCTCGGAGATGTAGCCGGTCTTCTGGATGTTCACCTGCCAGGCAGGATTCGCGACCAGCAGGTTGGTGTTGCGGTAGCCGAGCGCCCGGCGATTCACGTACACAGTGTGCTCCGCGTCCGTGGAGTATTCGCGGATCGTCGGATCGTTGCCGGCCGCCAGCACGAGCGTCGCGAGGTCGCGGGGGCTCGCCACGTTGCTGCTCGACAGTCCGGTGGGCTCGACGAAGCGCGCCGTGCTCATGCCGAGCGCGGCGGCCTTGTCGTTCATCGCCCGGACACAGGCCGACATGCCGTCCGGATAGTTGCGGCACAGCACGTGCGCGGCCCGGTTGTCCGAGGACATCAGCGCGAGGTGCATCATGTCCGCCCGGCTGAGCCTCGTGCCCGGCGCGAGGCGTGAGCGGCTGCCGGCCGTGCCACGCACGTCCTCGGCGGTGATGGTCAGCATCTGGTCCATCGGCTGGCCCGCGTCGAGAACGACCATGGCGGTCATCAGCTTGGTGATGGACGCGATCGGCGCGGGAATCCGATCGTGTCGCGCTGCGAGCACCGACCGGTCGGACTCGTCGAGGACGTAGAACGCCTGGGAGTGAACCTCCGGCCGGGTCTGCAACTGCACCGCGCCCGACGGGTCGCCCGCGGCGGCCGCCGGGGCGAGCGCGGCCAGCAGACAGATCGTCAACTCAGCGATTGCGACTTTCCGGCACGCGTTCATGGGCCCCTCACTTGAGGCCAAGACTAGCCGGTCACGCTCGGTCGCCGACGTGACATAAGCCTCAAAATCGGAACCGATCACTCCGCCGGCCGGTTGCTCCCGGACTGAAGCCCCTGCTTCGCGGCGGCGCGTCGCTCCTGTTCCTCCAGGACGAGGCGATAGGCGATGTAGTACTTGTAGATGTTGCTCACGTAGGTCACGGTCTCGCGACCGATGCGCTCCGAAGCGATCTGCTCGACGTTGCCGAACCACACATTGGGGTCGAGGCCGCGCTTCTCCGCCTCGCGCCGCAGCTGGCGAATGCGCCCGGGCCCGGCATTGTAGGACGCGAACGCGAAGAGCCCCTTGTTGAGGTTGTCCATCGGCTCGTCTTTGTAATACTCGTCGATGATGAAGCGGACGTATTTCACGCCGGCGTGGATGTTGGAATCGAGCTGCCGGATGTCGCCCACCTTCAGCTCCTGCCCGGTGGCCGGCATCACCTGCATCACGCCGATCGCGCCGACCGGGCTTTTCACTCCCTGGTCGAGCCCGGACTCCTGGAATCCCTGTGCGGCCATCAGCACGTAGTCGAGCTGGTACTGATCGCCGTACTTCTTGAACAACTCCACCAGCTCCATGAATTTCCGGCGCTCGGCCTCCGAGGTGGCGTCCCTGACGTACTTCGTGCTCTGCAGGTATCGCTTCTGCATCGTGTTGCCGAAGACCGTACCGAGGCCGTAGTCGTCGATGACGGCGTTCAGGCCGGCGGCGAGCTGCGGGCTGTTCTTGCGGATCGCGACCCCAAGGGTGCCGCCGGTCCGCACCGCCACCGTGTCGTGCACGGTCACGTCCGGAAACACTTGCTTCCAGAACTCTGCGAGGTAGTTGTCGACGACCGTGATCCTGATCAGGCCGGCATTGACCATCTCGAGCAGATCCTCGGTCTCGAGATTCTCCGGGGCCGCCCGTATGGCGACCGGCGGCTTGCCCGTCGCCTGCAGCCGCTCGTTGAGCGCGAGCAGGCTCGGGTAATAACTGCTGGTCTTGCGGACGAACACCTCCTGCCCCGCCAGGTCGTCGATCGAGGCGATCGTCGGCGCGCCGGGACCGGTGACCACGACCTCATCGACCCCGGTGCGAGTCGGGTTCGTGAAGTCCACGAGCTGCTGGCGCTCCGGGGTCACCGTGAGCGGCATCAGCACCAGGTCCACCTTGCCGTCCACCAGCGCCGGCAGCAGCTGATCGCGCGGCAAGGGCACGAACCAGAAGTTGACCTTCAGGTTGCCGGTCTTGCGCCGCTTGTTCAGCTCGTCCTCCATGAGCTTGCCGTACTCATAGGCCACGCCCCGCTGCACGCCCTGGTCGACGAAGTAATGCGTGCGGTTGAACGTGACGCCGACGCGGACCAGCCGGCGCTTCACCATCTCGTCGAGGTCGCCCGTGAACGTCTCGTTGAGCTCGGCGCGTATGCTCTCGGGAAGCGCGGACTCGTACGCCAGCGGCGGCAGGGGCTCGTCGCCGGCGGCATCCGAGCCCGCAGCATCCGATACGGCCGGTTCCGCGGCGGTCGGCGCGGCGGCGGGCTGGGGCGGCTCCTGCTTGCCAGAGCAGGCCGTCACCGCAAGCAGGGCGAGCAAGGCCAGGGAGCAGGCAAGGACAGTCCTGTCGGCAACCCGGATGGCAGCACACATGGTGTCTCTCCCGGTCGGTCTGTGATCAGGTTGCCAGAAAGCGCCGGATCGCGTCGAACTGGCTGGCGCCGTCGAGGCCCGCTTCCTGCATGACCGCTTCACCGCGCCCGCTCGCGAGGAAGTGCCCGCGCTGGAACGGATCCAGCGTGAACTCCCGACCCCGTGCCGACGTGATCCACCGGTACATCGTCTGCCGCGTGAAGCCGGTAATACCCATCGCCCGTTCCGCTGCCGTCGCCGGGAAGATCCGATCCTGCTCTTCGGCCGACAGCTGGTCGAACAGCTCGGTGCTGGCGATGTAATACACGTCGAGATCGATACCCGCGTGCTCGAGCAGCGGCAGCGCTTCGTTCACGAACGCATAGGTCACGCCGCTCTCCTGCAGCACCACGACGCCGTCGGCCGTACCGCGGGCCTGGCGGAGCCGGTACACGCCCGTGACGGCCGCGCTGGCGGGCGCGAGGCCGAGCTTCGGCCGGTCCGGCACCCGCTCCGACGGCCGGGTCACGAAGGGCGCGATGACGGCTGGCCGTTGCGCGAGCGCGGCGGCCATCAGCGTCCAGATCTCGCGCGGTTCCCAGGGCGTCAGCGTGACGACCGTGCCCTTCGGGAAGTTCTCCTGCAGCAATTGCAGTGCCTGCGGATCGGCGTGTGTCGGGCCGTCCTCCCCCGTCGTGAGCCCCGCGTGGGCGCAGATCGCGATCATCGGGTTGTAGGGGTCGCCCGACACCGCTCGCCGCGCCTGGCCACCGATGGCGTGCAACCGGGCGGCGATGTGCGCAAGCGGCGCGAGGAATGCGCCGTACGACGAGACCACCCCGACGTGCCGACCGAACGTGGAGATGCCGGTGAGGATGCCGGTGGCGCCGTCCTCGCAGATGCCCCCCAGCGACAGCGTCCGCGCGGCGGGATTGCCCTCGGTATTGAAGAAGCCCTGCGGAAATGCCTCGCCGATCAGGTTGACGCTCGTCGAACCGAGCAGGTCCGCCGCGGCCGTCAGGACGGCACCGCCGCTGCGACGGTTGCAGTGTGCGAGCACCGCGCCCAGCTCGCCACGCAGTGTCGCGTTGGCGCCGGGGCGAGACATCAGGTCCTCGGGCGGGGCCTCGAGCATTTCTCGAGCAGTCTCGTAGACAGCCTCGACGCGGGGCGCATCGTGACGGCGCAGCCGACCGAGCCGACCCAGTCCTTCCCGGGCTGCGACCAGTCGCTCGGTGATGTAGCGCGTCACGACCAGGTCCTGCTCCAGCTTGCGGCGCACGATCAGCAAGGCATCCCAGGCACACTTCTCGATGACCGCACTGTCCTGCCCGCCCTGGCAGAGCTGCGCGTCGAGCGGGCAGCGCGGCAGGCTGGCATTGACGTCCGCGAGCAACGGTGCCACGGCGCCGAAGAACGCATCGGCACAGAGCTTGTGCCCGGCACCGTGCGAGGCGCGGCCCTCGATGCCGTACTGCCAGCCCTTGGTGGTGCGGTACACGATCGCGGTGGGCTGCCGGTTGTCCATCCTGAGCGCCGCCTGCTGCGCGGCCAGGATCTGGTTGAAGTCGAATCCACCCGGGACGTAGATGACGTTCCAGTCGTGGCAGTACGCGAGCTCGATCGGGTTCCACTGCACGTAGTCGCCGGGCGTTTCGCCGTCGCGGCAGACGCTGTTGGAATCGATCGAGGCCTGGTTCCAGTCGATGTGCAGGATGGCATTGCCCAGCGAGGCCGTGCCCGCGGCCGCCAGCGCCTCGGCGACACGCCCGGGCGTGAGACCGCCCTCGCCCTCCACGATGTGAACCCGCGGCGCGCGCTCCCCATAGAGGTCCGCAGCGGCAAACGCGAGCCCGAGCGACGACGCTACGCCCACGCCGGAGGCACCGGTCGCGAGGCGCAGGAACGGTGTGGCCGGCGTCGGGTGGCCGTCGAGGGCCTTCGCCCGGAACTGCGCGAACAACGGCGTCGTCTTCGTCGGGTTCTGCCGGAAGCCCAGCAAGTCCTCGAGCCGGAGGCGACGGCGCAGGTCCGTCGGCAGCAGCTGCGGGGCGGCGATGCGCGCGACCTCGTCGCGCAGCGCCCACAGCGCGTACAGGCCGAGTGCCTTGTGGCCGGCCGAGTACGAAATGAGGTCCGCGTCCTCGCGATCGGGATCCGCGAGGTCGTAATGCATGGTGCGGAACAGCAGCGCCTGCACGAACCGGCCGGAGGAGATCGAGCCTCCCGGGTGGCCCGACATCGGCACGTAGTTGTAGAGCAGCGCGCACAGCGAGCGGTACGCCAGGTCCATGCTTTCGAGCCTGGCGAGTTCGTCCGCTGCGAGGGGCGGCGGATCGTCCTCGAGCAGGTCGCGCGCGTCGAGGTAGATGCCGCGGCGCGGCCCGAACGTGATTTGCGTCTTTCTCATGATGTCTCCCCCGGCCGCAGGGTCAGGACAGGCGGCGGCCCTCCCGCACGAACGCCCCGAGGCCGTCCCGGTCCTGTGATGCGGCGCGGATGCGCTCCATGCCCTCCTTGAGGTCGTCGAGCGCAGTCGCCACCGAGATGCGCAGGAAATGCCGCCCCTCGGAGCCGATCACCCCGAACGCACGCCGGTCGAGGGTCGCCACGCCGTAGCGGAACAGCAGGAACATCTGCACCAGGGTCGACGGCGACGTCCGCGGCTTGACGTCGGCCGGCAGCCGTTCGTAGAGCTCGATCGCGCCGAGCCGCTCGCACAGACCCGCGATGTTCGGGAACACGTAGAAGGCACCCTTCGGCATCTGGCAACGGATGCCGTCGATGGAATTGAGCGCGTCCACGACGTGGTCGCGCCGCTCCTGGAAAGCCCGCACCATGCGCTCCATCACCGGCTGGCTCTCCGGCGACTCGATGGCGAGCTTGGCGCCCAGCTGGTTGTAAGCGGAGATGCACGAGAAGTAATTGATGTTCAGGGTCTTGAACATCAGCGCTTCCTCGGCCGTCGGCAGCACGGCCCAGCCGACCCGCCCGCCGGTCCACGAATAGGACTTCGATGCGCCGGAGGCAATGATCGTGCGAGCCGCCATCCCCGGCAGCGAGGCAATGGAGAAATGCCGGTTGCCGTCGAAGAGGATGTTCTCGTAGATCTCGTCGGCATAGATGCGCGCATCCGCCGGCGCCTTCGCGAGGATGACCTCGGCGATGGACTCGAGCTGTGCGTGCGTGGCGACGCCGCCGGTGGGATTCGACGGGAAATTGACGATGATCAGCTTGGTGCGCGGCGTGATGAGCGGCGCGAGATCGTCACCGTTGAACGCGAAACCCTTCTGCTCGTCCAGGTGCAGCGGCACTGGCCGGAGCCCGAGGTAGTTCGTGAACGACTCGTAGATCGGGAAGCCGGGACTCGGATAGATGACCTCGTCGCCCGGATCGCAGTAGATCTCCTGGCTGAACCCGATCGGGGGCTTGCCGCCCGGAAAGACGACCACGCGGTCCGGGGTAACGGTCAATCCGCGCCGCGCACCCATCTCCGCCGCGATGGCCTCCCGCAGCGGCAGGATCCCCTGCGGGTCGACATAGTGCGTCATGTCGGCGTCGAGCTGGCGCTTCACCTCCTCGCGGATGTGCGCCGGCAACGGGAAGTCGGGTTCGCCGAGGTTGCAGCGGATGACCTTGCGGCCCGTGGCCGCCACCTCGTTGATGTAAGGGCCGATCTTGAAGGCGTTTTCCGTGCCGATCTGCTGCACGCGCTGGGAATAAAGCGCCATGAACCGCTCCTGCAGGCCGACCGAAATTGGCCAAGGGTAGGCCAGCCGGGCCGTGGGGGATATTTCCTAGAGTACGTATGGGCCCGCGGTCGCCGGCGAGCGAGTCGTAACTGCATCTGCATCAACCGCTTAGCGGGCAACCCTGGGCGCCGGCTGCCCCACCCTGCAGGCCGGTGCCAGCTGGCTTAAGCTACCGGCTCCTCAGGGTCGTTGCGATCCTTGTCCGGCTGCGAGGTTCCACCGGGATGGCGGATGTCTTCGTTTCGTATGCCCGCAGCGACAAGGCGCGCGTCGCGCCACTCGTCGCGGCGATCGAGGCGAAGGGCTGGACGGTCTGGTGGGACCCCGAGATCACGCCCGGCCAGGAGTTCGACCGCCAGATCGCCGCCGAGCTCGAGCGCGCGGTCGCGGTGCTCGTCATCTGGACCCCGAACTCAGTGGAATCCCGCTGGGTTCGCGGCGAGGCGCGCGACGGCGCCGATCGCGGCATCCTCGTTCCCGTGCGTCTTGGCAACGTGCCGCTGCCGATCGACTTTCGCGCATTCCACACCACGGACCTCGACGAAACGACCCAGCCGGCCGCCGGTGCGCGGTTCCTGGATGTTCTGCGTGCGCTGGGTGCGCTGATCGACCGCGCCAGCCAGTCCAGGCCCGTGACCGCGGCAACGTCTCCCGTCCCGGTCGCCCCGACCGTCGTCCCGGGACCCGCCCGCGTCGCGATCTGCGTCCTGCCATTCACGAACCAGGGTGACGACCCGGCTCAACAGGCGTTCAGCGACGGCATCACCGAGGACATCATCACCGAACTGTCGCGCTGGCGCCTGCTCGCAGTGCGTTCGCGATCGGCCTCGTTCCGGTATCGCGGCGACAGCACCGACATCCGGGTGGTGGCGCGCGAGCTGAACGTGCGCTTCGTCGTCGAAGGCAGCGTGCGGCGCATGGCGGAGCGGCTGCGCATCAGCGTGCAGTTGATCGACACCGAATCGGGCAACCAGGTGTGGGCCGAGCGGTTCGACCGGAACCAGGCCGAGATCTTCGCGGTGCAGGACCTGGTCGTGCAGTCGATCGTCAGCACGCTCGTGGGCCGGGTCCAGGTCTCGGACGTCGAGCGCGCACGCCGCAAGCCCCCTTCGAGCCTCGACGCGTACGAGTGCGTGCTCAAGGGCAACGCACTGCCCTGGGACGATCCGCAGGGCGAAGCCGAGGCGACGCGGCTGTTCGAGAAGGCCGTCGAGATCGATCCCGAGTACGGCATGGCTCACGGCATGCTGGCCATGATGCGCTGCGCGCGCTGGCGCAACGACGCGGGGTATTCCACCGCCGCGCTGGACGAAGCCTTCGTGCTCGCGCAGCGGGCTGTCGAGCTCGATAACGGCGACAGCACCTGCCATGCGCTGCTCGGGCAGATCTATCTCTACCGGCGCAGTTTCGAGCGGGCACTGCAGCACTTGCGTCGCTCGGTGGAGATGAACCCGAACAACCAGTGGAACGTCGCGGACATGGGGCAGGTCCTTGCCTACGTCGGACATGCAGAAGAGGCGGTCCGCTGGTTCACGCGGGCTAAGGAGATCGATCCCTATTTCGATCCGCCCTGGCACTGGCGCCAGGCGGGCCTGACCTACATGGTCCTGCGGCGCTTCGAGGACGCGCTGGCGATGTTCGCGCACATCTCGGTGCGCACCCTCCGTACTGCAGCCTACATGGCCGCCTGTCACGCTCGACTCGGCAACCGGGAGCGCGCAGGGGCCCTGGCTGACGAATGCCGGGCGCTGCGACCGGGCTTCTCGATCGCGCAGTTCATGTCGAAGGAGCCGTTCCAGCATCCCGCGGACGCCGACTACTTCGCCGAGTCGCTACGGCTCGCCGGCCTGCCCGACTGACGGTGGGGCGATGGAGCCGGACTGGGTCGGGGAAGTGCTCGAATTCTGGTTCCAGCAACTGGGGGCCGCCGACTGGTTCGCGAAAAGCGAGTCGGTCGACGCGCGGATCCGCCAGCGATTCCTGCAGCGGCACGCCGCGGTGCTGGCGAGCAGCGGTCGCGGCATCTCTGGACCCCGGCCGTCGCTGGCCGCGGTGATCGTCCTCGACCAGTTCTCGCGGCACCTATTCAGGAACCGGCCACAGGCGTACGCCGCGGATCCGCTGGCGCGGCGCCTGGCTCGAGATGCCATTGCGCGCGGCGACGACAGGACCATGCCGCACCAGGAACGGCTGTTTCTCTACCTTCCCTTCGAGCACAGCGAGGATCCGCAAGACCAGGCACTTTCCGTGACGCTGATCGGCCAGCTCGGCCATGACGACTGGACCCGCTTTGCCCTGGCACACCAGGTCATCATCGATCGATTCGGACGGTTTCCACACCGCAACGACGTGCTGGGCAGGATGTCCACCGAGGCCGAGCTCGCACTGCTGAAGGATTCGATGGGTTCGTTCTGAGGCCGTCAACGACGGGCAGCGTCGACCCAGTCGTATTCCCATCGCCACGGCATCGTGGTGTCCCCGAGGATCATCCGGGTGATTTCCGGGTAGATGCGCTCAGCCCGGACGTCATTCGCCAGCATGACCACGCAGCGCTGTCCTGTCTCGAGGCAGACAACCATGTTGCCGGTCCAGTCGTTGTGTCCGCCCTTGAACCATGCCGGCCCGCTCGAATCACGGAACGTGACCACACCCAGTCCGGCCGCCAGGCCGATCTCTGCGTTGCGCGGCTCGACCTCGGCCAGAAGAGTCGGAAACTGGTGCGGCGAGGTGATCGGAACCTGCGGCCGGGCGAATTCCGCGCGCGACCTGGCGCTGAGTCCATCGCCTCGCATTACGCCGGCCCATAGACGGGCCTGATCTGCGATGGTCGTGTCCATCGAGCCTGCTGCGCTGGCCGCGCTGCGCTGGTCATGCGGTTCCATCGAACCGTCGAGACCGTAGCCGTCAGCCAGGTTGGCAGCGAAGTCCGGAAGCCACGACATGCTGGTATTGGTCATGCCGAAACGGTCGAAGACGCGGACCCGCATTTCCTTGCCAACGTCGAAACCGAGACCCTGCTCCAGCACCAGCTGCAGGATGTAGAAACCCTCCCCGGAATAGCCGTAGTACTTGCCGGGATCACGATGGAAGCGCAACCGCCGGTCGGCCTCGAGCCAACGGAAGTTGGCAAACCCGGTGGTGTGTGTCAGCAGGATGCGCGGCGTGAGCGCCCGCCAGCGCTCGTCGCCGGCCAGGTCCGTGAACTCTTCGTACTCGGGCAGGGGCCGGGGCAGCAACACGGCGACCGAGGCATCCAGGTCCAGCCGTCCCTCGTCGACGAGCTGCAGGATCATGTAGGCGAATGCCGTTTTGGTGAGCGAGGCGCCGTACATCACGGTGTCGACGGTCAGCGGAAGGTCTCGCTCGACGTTCCGCCGCCCGTAGGCACCGACGTGCACGACCGTCCCGCCCTCGATGACTGCCAGTGCCATGCC
>Ga0209450_10000101_pt1 | contig 49088 bp, 46 predicted proteins | sample FrelakmetLWP11LW_FD_187149 | JGI IMG/M metagenome (GOLD analysis project Ga0209450, IMG submission 187149) | Freshwater lake sediment microbial communities from the University of Notre Dame, USA, for methane emissions studies - LWP11 LW (SPAdes)... | ecosystem: Environmental > Aquatic >...
CAGGTGAGGTTGCGCTCTGTGACCATGGATTTCTTCTATCATCAGGGCTACACGGGACCGGTGCTTGACGCCTATGAAAAGGTGTTGCTGGACTGCATGCTGGGGGATCAGATGCTCTTTTGGCGCCAGGACGGGGTTGAACTGTGCTGGTCTTTCCTGACGCCTGTCTTGTGGGGTTGCGAGACATGCACCAACAGGGCGGAGATGCTCTTGCCCTACGACGCAGGAACCTGGGGCCCTGAGGCCGGGCAGCGACTGATGAGCCAACAGCAAAGACAACCGTTTAGCTCTTTGAAATAAACACAGAAAAAGGCCATGGGGGTCCCTCTAAAAACAGAACAACGAAGACGACACACGTCAATGGTGTTTTCCCTTATGGATTGAAGGCCGGGAGCCTGTATGAGTGAAGTAGAAATAAAAGAGGTACCACGGAAAAGTAGTCGTGCTCTTCTTAAGGCCGTTGTTCTAGTTCTTTTCCTGCTTGTTGCAGTTTATGTGGTGCGGTTCACGCCGGTGAAAGACTATCTGACAGCCGAAACTTTGGGTAGACTGCTGGACAAGGCGGGGATTTGGGCTCCTGTCGCGTTCATTCTGATCTACGCCGTGGGGGTGTGCCTTTTTGTCCCCGGCACTCTGATCACCGCAATCGGTGCCGCGATTTTCGGCCCTTACTGGGGGTTCCTGTATGTGTGGGTGGGTGCCATGATCGGAGCGAGCACCGCCTTTTTCGTGGGGAGAAGTCTGGGCAGGGAATTCGCCGCCTCTCTGGTAGGGGACCGTTTAGGAAAGTATGATGAAGCGATTGAACGAAACGGTTTTGCCACGGTTCTTTATCTGCGCCTGGTGTACTTCCCCTTCACGCCCATGAATTTCGGGATGGGACTCACCAGAGTTCGGTTCAGGGATTACTTCTTCGGAACAGGCCTGGGGATCATCGTGGGGACTTTCATCTTCACTTTTTTTGTTGGCACGGTAAAACAGGTCTGGGTGTCCGGGGACTGGGGAGATCTCTTGTCTTTCAAGGTCTTTTTCTCCGTAGCGCTTTTTGTCTTTTCTTTCTTCATCCCCAAACTTATCACAAGGCTCAGAGCACGCGCCTAGCAGGAATGCGATGGAAAAGCGGAGACAGTTTTTGAAGTTCTTGGTTGGGGGCGCGGCATGGCTTGGAACGGGACTCGGGTCCTTGTTTTCAATGGTCAAGTGGGTGATAGCGGAGACTGGAAAAATCATCCTGCCCAAAGGAACGCCAAGGGAGTCGCTCATCGACAAGAATCCTGCGGAGCTCGATGCGCGGAACCTTGAAGTGACGCCTCTCGATAACTTCGGGACCATGGGCCTGACCGATCATGCGGTCAGCATTGAGAAGTGGGGTCTTGAGGTCGACGGGCATGTCAAGAAACCTCTCCGCCTGACCTATGAGGAGATCAAGAAACTGCCATCGGTTGAGAGGAATGCCCTCATGATCTGCCCCGGGTTTTTCGCCAATCATGGGACCTGGAAAGGGTTTTCTCTGGGTGCGCTGCTCAAGCGGGCACAAGCGGAAGACGGGGTGACCCACGTCACTGTGCGAGGACCCGACGGCAAGTACGAGAACTCGCAACGATATCCCTTAGGGGACATCCTCTCAAACAAGGTTTTCCTTGCTTATGAAGTGAACGGGAAACCTCTTCCGCAAAGACATGGTTTTCCCCTTCGGGCGGTGGCTGAGGGCTATTACGGCTATGACTGGGTGAAGTACGTTTACAGGGTCACGGTTGAAAAGATTTAGCAGGTTGCTGAAAAACGCCCATGTCCCGGGGAGTGACAAGGGACAAGTAACGAGTGACAAGTTAGTGTCTCTTGCTCGTTACTTGTTACTCGTCACTTATCACTGTTATGGATCTTGTATCTGAGCGTTGTTGAGCAACCTGCCAGATATAGGATTTGAAGGACGTTGACGAGATGACGACGAAGCAAATAAATGCGGTTGTCCTGGCAGGAGACATTGGCGGGACAAAGACGAACCTCGGGCTTTATGTGATGGGAAAGAAGCGTCCGGAACCGCTTGCCGTCGAGAGCTTTGCAAGCCGCGAAGCACCCCACCTGGAGAACCTCGTTGACCGGTTCCTGAGGAGCCATCCCGCTCCGATCTCCAGTGCCTGTTTCGGAATCGCCGGACCCGTGATCAACGGCCGGTGCAGGACGACCAACTTGCCGTGGGTTGTGTCGGAAACTTTACTGCAAAGGCGCTTTCACTGGCGCCAGGTTCGCCTTCTCAATGATCTAGCGGCAACCGCTCTGGCCGTTCCCCTTCTGCGACGGAGCGAGCGGGTTTCTTTGAACAAAGGAAGTAGGCTAAAGAAAGGGACCCTTGCTCTCTTGTCCCCCGGGACCGGCCTCGGGCAGGCCATGCTGGCCTATCAGGATGGGGAATATGTGCCTCTTTCTTCCGAAGGCGGCCACGTCAGTTTTTCACCGACAACGGAACGAGAGATAGACCTGTGGCGATACCTCCGGAAGAAGTTCAGCCACGTGAGCGTCGAAAGAGTGCTATCAGGGCCGGGGTTGGTCAACATCTATTCATGGCTCAGGGATTCGGGCCGGTTTGAGGAGCCCCTCTGGCTCAAGGCGCTCATGAAAGAAGGAGACCCTGCAAAGGCAATCAGCGAGAGCGCCCTCCGAGAGAAGCAAGCTCTCAGTGTGGAATCCCTTCGTTTCTACATTTCCATGCTGGGAAGCGCCGCAGGAAACCTGGCCTTGACCAGCATGGCGGTTGGGGGCTTCTACCTTGGAGGCGGAATTCCACCGAAGATTCTTCCTGCGCTGAAACAGGGAGTCTTCTTGAAATCGTTCATGGCCAAGGGGCGATTCTCCGATTTCCTCGCCGGGATCCCGGTGTTTGTCATCCTCAACGACAAGGCAGCGCTACTGGGCGCGGCACACGCTGCTTTTGAGGCTCTAAAAGATTGAACGAAACCGGAATGGGTTTCTTTATCACAGCCCTTGATTCTGGATGGCCCTCATGCTTCGAAGCGACCGACTGATCATTTTCGGCCGTTACCCTGTCCCCGGTCGAACCAAGACCCGTCTGACTCCCCTCCTCGGCGCAGCCCGCGCGGCGGATCTCCAGCGTGACCTCACAGAAAGAACTTTGAGAACCGACAGGTGGGTTGCCCGCAGGCGCCCGGTCGACCTCGAAGCCTGCTTCGAAGGAGGGAGCCTTTCAAAACTGCGGCGGTGGCTTGGGCCGAACCTGATCTTTTCCCAGCAGAGCTCCGGAGATTTGGGCGAGCGAATGAAGGCGGCTTTTCTCCAAGCTTTTCAACAGGGCGCTCAGCAGGTCCTTCTTCACGGAACCGACATCCCTGATTTGACCACGCGCCATATCGATGAAGCTTTTGACGCTTTGAAAACCCACGACCTTGTGCTGGGACCCAGCACGGACGGCGGATACTGGCTAGTCGGGCTCAAGAAGCCCGCCGATCTTTTTGATGGCATAGAGTGGGGGAGTTCCTCGGTATTCGATAAAACGGCCGCTGCTGCGCTAGGACAAGGGCTTTCCCTGCATGTCCTGAGCCCGCTCACCGATATGGACACAGGTGAAGCCGTAAGACATCGAATGCCAGATTGGGCAAGATCGCGACCCTATGTGTCGGTCATTCTACCTGCTCTTAATGAAGAGGCTCACATCGTAGAAACGATCCTGAGTGCCAGGAATCCGGATGCCGAGATCCTCGTGGTGGACGGTGGGAGCGGAGACAGGACAGTCGAACAAGCAGAGCGTGCCGGGGCTGCAGTTATCAGGGGACCCAGAGGTCGGGCTTTACAGCAAAATCGGGGGGCAAGAGAGGCAAAGGGAAGTGTTCTTCTTTTTCTCCATGCGGATACGCGCCTGCCCGAAGACTACGTCGCGCAAGTCTTTGAAACGTTGATGGACAGGAGAGTCGTTCTGGGAGCCTTTCGCTTTAAGACGGACCTGCATCGACCGCTCATGAGAGGGATCGAGTTTACCACAAATATCCGCTCCAGGTACTTGAGACTTCCCTATGGAGATCAGGCGCTCTTTGTGCGCAGATCTTGCTTTCAGGCAGTGGGCGGATTTCCTGAAATGCCGATTGCGGAGGATCTCTTTTTTGTCCGTCTTGTGTCGAACCTGGGGCGGATTGCCGTTGTGCCGTCTCCTGCGATCACTTCGGGACGGCGGTGGAAAGAGGGGGGAGTACTCAGAACAACCCTCATCAACCAGCTCATTCTGGCCGGTTTTGCTTTGGGAATCTCTCCTGAGACCCTTGCCGGCCTTTACCGGCGGGGGACGGGGAAAAAACGGACCATTTGAACTTGGGGATTTCCTCCTTATATTACCTGGCATTGAGAGCGCATCGCAGGAATACGCGGCAAGAAGGTCAAAAACAACCATAACATAAGCAAAAGATCAACTCATGGGCAGGAGGGAACGCTATGGCCAACCATTTGATTATCGGAAACGGAGTCGCTGGCACAACTGCTGCGGAAAACATCCGGAAGCTGGACAAGGCAGGGAAAATAACGATTGTCACGGAGGAGTCGACTCCTTTTTACTACAGGATGAGACTTCCCGACTTCATCTCCGGGGACCTCGCGGAGGACAAACTCAGCGCCAAGAAAGATCAGTGGTACAAAGATCAGGGCATAGAGTTGAAACTCGAGACCCGCATCCAGGGCGCCGACCCCGGGAAAAAAACGGTTAGCACTCAAAGCGGTTTACAGATCCCTTATGATCGTCTTCTCATCGCCACAGGAAGCCGTTCCTTTATCCCTCCCATGAAAGGCAGCGACAAGAAAGGGGTGTTCGCCCTTCGCACGATCCAGGACGCCAGGGATATCGTTGCTTGGGCAAAGAACATCCAGAAGGTAGTTCTGATCGGCGGGGGATTGCTTGGCCTGGAAGCGGGAAATGCTCTTCGGAAACTCGGCAAGAATTTGACGGTCGTAGAGTTCTTCCCCAGGCTTCTGCCAAGGCAGTTGGATGTGACGGGCGGCGGAAGACTTCAGAAGATCATGGAGGGAATGGGGTTTTCCTTCAGGCTCGGAGCGAAGACCCAGGAGATCAAGGGGGAAGATCGAGCCAGCGGGGTGCTGCTTGAGGGCGGCGAACTGTTGCCTGCCGAGATGGTGATCGTTTCAGCCGGAGTCAGACCTAGCCTGGAGCTTGCCAAGGCGCTCAACCTTGACCACGACAAGGGAGTCAAGGTGGACGAGCAGATGAGGACCAATCAGTCGGGGATTTACGCCGCCGGGGATGTGGCGGAGTTCAAAGGGATGCCTTACGGGATCTGGACAGCCGCCACTGAGCAGGGGCAAATCGCCGGGACCAACATGGCCGGGGGAAATGCGCTCTACAAAGGCACTGTGATGGCGAACACCCTGAAGGTCATCGGAATCGATCTGGCTTCCGCCGGCAACATTGATGCGGAGAACAAGCTGGAGTCCAAGGTGCTCACAGACGAAAAGGCTTACAAGAAGATCGTGCTCGAAAACGATCAAATCGTTGGGTGCATCATGCTGGGAGATACGAAAGGTTTTACGAAGATCACGAAGCTGATGTCCGAAAAGCAAAACGTGTCTCAGATCAAGGACAAGCTTTTTTCAGAGTAGAAGGATTTTCTCCACCACCGGAAAAGGTCCATACAGAGGCAAAGGAAAAAGCTGCTGGCTTTCGGGCCCGGGAAAGCATATACTGCTTTTACTGGGCCTGGAGGAAAGCGGAGAGTTGGTTAACCGAAAGCTGAAGCGGAACAATTCTGCTGAAAACCCCATCAATTCTCAAAAGCCTGAGCAGACTAAGACCGTCCACATCTGGCTCAGGCTTTTGATTCTCATCCTGATTGTGGGAGGATTGACCCTCGTCCTCTACGAAACGGGCGTCATCCAGTTTTTCCTGAACAAAAAGCGAATGGCCCATTTTCTTGACTCCCTCGGCCCTTGGTCAGTGCTTGTCTTTATCCTGCTTCAGATCGCTCAAGTGGTTGCCGCCCCTATCCCCGGTGAAGTGACAGGCGTTCTCGGAGGGTACCTGTTCGGTAAGTTTTTTGGTGTTGTGCTCTCGACCATCGGTCTGACGCTCGGTTCCTACGTTGCCTTCATCCTCGCTAGAACATTCGGCAGGCCGCTCATAGAGAGGTTCATCCCCAAGTCCACCATGCAGCGCTTTGACTATCTCCTGCGCCACAAAGCCGCGTTCCTTGTCTTTCTGCTTTTTCTCATCCCGGGTTTTCCCAAGGACTGGCTGTGTTATATTCTCGGGTTGGGGCACTTGAGCACAACAGAGTTCCTTGTCATTGGGGGCACAGGCCGGCTTTTCGGGACGATCCTGCTCACCCTGGGAGGAAGTTACCTGAGACATCATCAGTATGGCCGGTTTTGGATTCTCGTGGGGATTGGAATCAGCGTGGTCATCGTGGCGTTGGCTTACAGGGACAAGCTGGACAGGGTTTTCAGATTCTGGCACCTCAAGGGGCTCAGAAAGAAGCGACAGGTAGAAGCCGCTCAGCGTAACACGACGAATCACTAGGCCCTGCTTCGATGAATCCGGCCTAGCCTCTTCAAATCATCCAGCCAGTCGCCCAGCTCCTTGAGGCTGGTCAGAATTCTGGTCAGCATGCTCTGGGATCTGCCCATGGACGGTGCAGACGTTTGGATGACCTTGATAGGAAACCCTCTCTTGATAAAAAGGCTCAAAGAGGAGATCATCTCTGAAATGAGGTCCTCCTCGGAAATGTCAACCTCAAACACGAAAGCCCTGCCCTCTAATCGGACGACCACAGTTTTCGCTTCTTTCATCACTCTTTCCCGGCTCTAAAATGGTTTCTTCGTCATCTCTGATTTCAGCAAAGAACAGAATGCTGTTCAACTCGATCATTGAAGCAACGTCAGCTGCAATTCCCCTTCCCGTGTGCTTATGAGAGGGATAGAGGTGCTGCAAGGTTTTCCGCAACAAGTTTTCTTGACTCAAACCCGAGCTCAATATCTTCCGGATCGACGTTCATCTCCAACCACGCAATGAGTTTCGATGCGATGCTGCCGGGGATCCCTGGGCTAATGATCCTGAAACTCCGAAGCCCTGTTTTTCTATTGTATTCGAATACCACTCTTGCAGATATCCCCCGGCTGGAATTTGAAGCCTCTGAAATCTCCAGGTCGAACACGGACAGCATGTGGTTCACAAACCTTTTGCTTCCCATCTCCTCAGTCCTCCGTTTGCCGGATGTGAGCCTTTCGACAAAGCGTTTACAGGCTTTGCGAGTCAACACATCCTGTAGCGGCCCGAAAAATGGTTAAACATCGCCCGTTCGTAGAACTTACAAAGAAGAATCGCGACGCCTTTTGGGACACGAAGATCCCGCAAGCGACAATAGACATGAAGCGGGTTCAGGTAATGTTGGAACGAATTAGTCATGTCTCACACACAAGCACCCTGCTGACATTTGACATAGTAGATTAGCGAAGATCGTGCCAAAAAGACTGTAATAGATTTTCCGTGTGATTTCAGTGAACTACAGATTCGCCGTAGGAATGATTGCCGAGACTGTGTAAAAACCTTCCATTTTCAACCCTACTTTCTTCTGCTGATTGGAAAAAGTTTACCCATGAGAATAACGTGGGCGATATCTTGAATGATCAACCAGCCATTTTCAGTCAGGCCTCAGAGTGTAAACCAGAAGAGAGCCCAGACAGTCAAATAAGGCATGAAAAGCAAATAAGGGAGAGGTCAACCATGAAAAGACTAATGACGATATTCTTAATATCTTTAATACTTCTTCCGGCTGTCTGCGCAAGTGCATCCGACCTTGGCGGCATGCGTTTCAGCTTTATTCGCGGTGATGTACAGGTCAGGACAGAGGATACGGGCGACTGGGTTCCTGCTTCCATCAACATGCCTTTAAGGGAAGGGGATCGAATCTGGGTTCCTGAAGACGGGACAGCTGAGCTGCAGACGAAAGACGGAAGTTACCTGAGACTGGCAGACAGATCAGCCCTCGAAATTCTAACCCTTGACAGTGATTCCTATCAGACGTACCTCACGGAGGGCCGTCTCTATGCATACTTCAGAGGGGGCAGGGACAGTCTTATCCAAATCGACACCTCTCTCTCTTCCGTGCGAGCCTACGAGAGATCTAAATTCAACCTGGATGTGCCGGAGAGAGGCCCGGTCAATGTTTCTGTCATCCAAGGTGAAGTCGACGTGGAAAACAGAGATGGCAGGATTAAAGTGGCATCCGGCGAAATGCTGTCTCTGGGAGAAGGGGCCTATTCAGAGAAGTCGACGTTGGGCGCTCCGGATGAATGGGAAAGGTGGAACTGGGACAGGGACAGAGAAATTGCCGAGCGGAGGCCTCCTTCCCGCTATTTGCCGGAGGAGCTGCAGCCCTATTCAAATGATTTCTACGACAATGGAAGATGGGTGCACACGCCGGACTATGGTTATGTCTGGACTCCCACGGTTTCGGTATCCGTCGGATGGGCGCCTTACCGACACGGAAGGTGGGTCTGGATCGGCGGAGATTATGTTTGGGTTTCCTATGAACCCTGGGGCTGGGCTCCCTACCACTATGGCAGATGGTCTTTTGTCGCTTCCTTCGGCTGGTGCTGGGTGCCTCCTGCAAGAGGCGCCGTCTACTGGGGACCCGGTTACGTAGGATGGGTTTATACTTCCAATCGTGTGGCCTGGGTTCCTCTTGCGCCTCGCGAGGTTTACTATGGCCGCGGTCACCACGGCCCTCACAGTGTCAACATCACCAACGTCAACGTGACCAATGTTCACGTGGACAAGGTGGTGTACAAGAACGTGAGGGTCAACAACGCGGTGACGACCGTGAACCATGACACCTTTGTCAGGGGGAAACCGGCGGATGCCCGGGTAAACGAAAATCCCTTTCTAACGGAGAAGGTTCACGTGGGCAGACCTCCAATCAAGCCCGAGAAGACTTCAGCGATGCCCGTTGTCCGAGAGATTCCACAGAAGAAGCGACCGCCTGAACCGGTCAAGCGGGTCAATGTGAGAGAACTGAAGGAACAGCGGCCGATGGTAAAGAGTAAAGAGGCTTCTGTGCTTGCGCCGGAGACAAGACCCCGGGAGATGCCTCTCAAAGAAGGCGAAGCAAAGCCCACACCGACAAAAACCGAGAGGGCCAAAGAACTGCGACCGCCGTCAAGAAGGGTGGGAGAGCCCACGCCATCAGTACCGGCAGAAAAACGTGCCAGACAACCGGGGCCTACCGAGACCAACGTCCAAACCCCGAAGGAGCCCAAGAAGTCAGAGAGAACCTTAGAGAAGACCAGACAGCCCGAGCCGACCCCGACCAAGGTGCAAGAGCAAAAGCAGCAAGTGCCGTCTGACAAAGGACGCGGTCAAGCGGGGCCTTCAGAACCTGCCGTTAAAACTCAGAAGGAAAAGAAGAAATCAGAAAGGACCCTAGGTAGCACGAGACAAAGCAAACCAGCTCCGGCAGAAGTTCAAGAGCAAAAGCAGCGCGCGCCCGCCGACAAAGGCAGAAGCCAACCGGCGCCTTCAGAGCCCGCTGTTAGAACCCCGAAGGAAACGAGAACTCCTGAGAGAGGGAGTGAGAGAAGGATCGAGAGCAGATCTCCTGGAAAGGTTATGGAACAGACCAGGCCACCTGAAAGGGTGCAGCCAAAGACCAAGGAAGTCATCCCTCCCGAGAAGGGGATGCCGCAGACCCCTGAAATCAGAGCCCCGGAAAAAAGTTCGGAACGACCAAGGCCACCAAGGAACCGGGAAAAAGGGGCTTGAGCGTCCTTGATTTCAGCCTTTTCAGTCAAGGGGTTTGATCTGGGGTGTGCGCCGGAATGCCGCACGATCAAACCCAAGCGCGGCAGCCTTGTCGAGCGCAGCCTGGAGCGAAGCATCGTCCAGGTTGGGCGTCCGTGATAACACCCAGCCATACACCCGGCTAGGTTCGCCGATGAGAACCCACCGGTAATGGGGATCGAGGGCCAAAATCCAGTAGTCCCCATAAAAAGGGCGAAAGAAGCTGACCCGGAGCTTCGCGTTGCGGCTCCCTTCGACCACTTTCGCAATCCCGTTGGCTTCTTCGATTCCGCCATCCGCCTTGCGGCAGCGATTCCGCACACGGACCACCTCGCCGTCCGGGCGATAACTGGCCTGAGTGTCGGCCACACACATGGACTGAAAACTGTTCGGCAGGAGGGCGATTTCGTACCACTCGCCCATGTAGCGAGCAAGGTCGACCGATTCGACCGTGGGCAACGGCGTGGTGGGCCGAAGCGTGCATCCTTCAAAACCCGCGAACAGGAGGGCAAGGAGTGAAATCAAGCAGATGAGGCGCCTTCTAAGGGTGAGCATGGGAGGCGAATTCTTTAGCGGATGGTTCCTGTGGGTTGGCAGTTCCATAGGGGGTTACCAGGCTAACGGAAAGCCGGTGGGAAATCAAGATGAAAATCCCCCCCTTTTCCGCCACCCATTGAGAGAGCGTTATGGGATCCAGTCCTGATAAGCGGCCGGAATTGAAGGTCGGGAAATAATCCTTGACATAAGCAGCTAAGGACTTTATATTAGAACAACTTTAGATCCGGTTTTGGTTGTCATTCCCAGAGCCTGTAGAAAAAGGCGGCTGGGATTTTTTTAGGGAGGAACATGGCAAGGCAGAGTAAAAACAAGTTCTTGAAGCGTCAAAAAGAGTTTGACCGCATGAAAAAAGCAAAAGAAAAAATGGAACGACGGCACGGCAAGAAAGACAAAGAAACGGAGGAGACCGTCGCCACAGAAACCCTCGATCAATCCGATCAGGCTTAGAACAGCTTCATTCCATCAGTGTCCATCCAGAAATCAATAATTCCCGAATGAGCACTAACGTCCTCCGCCCCCCTCGGGCGGGCAGGACCAGAAAAACATCTCACTTAGATCAGAAAAAGGAGTATTAGTGAATTTCGAATCATTTCAGTTACATCATCGAATCGAATCCGGCATAGAAGCCCTTGGCTACACAGAGCCCACATCGATTCAATCTCAATGCATTCCATCCATTCTACAAGGCAGGGACCTCATGGGCATGGCCCAGACCGGCACGGGTAAAACCGCTGCGTTTGCGCTTCCGATCCTGCAACACCTGCTGTCAGGGCCGCGAAAGGTTGTCCGGGCCCTGATCATTGCACCGACGAGGGAACTGGCGGAACAGACGCGCGAGGCCTTCGGTCAGCTGGGCAGGGACACAAAGCTCAAAAGTGTCAGCGTTTACGGCGGGGTGGACAAGAATCCCCAGATCAAGAAACTCCGTGACGGAGCAGAAATCGTCGTGGCCTGCCCGGGCCGCCTGCTCGATCTCATGGACCAGCGGGTGATCGATCTGACCCACGTTGAAATCCTCGTGCTGGACGAATCAGACCGCATGTTCGACATGGGGTTCTTGCCGGATGTGCGGAAGATTCTGAAGCGGATCCCTGCAAAACGGCAGACGCTCCTCTTTTCTGCGACCATGCCTGATGACATCCGGATCTTGGCAAGAGACACCCTGCGCGATCCGGTCATTGTTCAAGTGGGAGAGAGCGTGCCGGTGTCCACGGTCTCTCATGCGGTTTACCCGGTCGAGTCGCACCTCAAAACAGCCCTGCTGATGAGAATTCTGGAGCGCACAGACGCGGAGTCCGTGCTGATCTTTACCCGCACAAAGGACCGCGCCACGCGCCTCGCGTCGCGGATGAAAAAGGCCGGGTTCCCGGTAGCGGAACTCCAGGGCGATCTGTCTCAGAAGCAACGCCAGAAAGCGCTCAACGGCTTTCGTGACGGCACTTACCGGATGCTCGTGGCCACGGACATCGCAGCACGCGGCATCGATGTTTCACGGATCTCGCACGTGATCAATTACGACATGCCTGACACGGTGGATGCCTACACCCACCGCATAGGCCGAACCGGCCGAGCCGCCAGGACGGGCGACGCTTTCACCTTTGTGAGTCGCAAAGAGAGCGCTTTTCTCTGGAGCATTGAAAATGTGATCGGCGAAAAGCTGGAGACACGCACTCTGGACGACTTTGATTATGCGGTGCCTGCGCCGAAAAGCAGCGGCGGCGCCACTGTTTCCCGATACTCCGAGGGCCGGCGAAAGCCGGCGGTTTCGCCGCTGGGAGTCCCGGGCGTGGCCGCTCCAGCCGGCCGCTTGGAGAGCCTTTCAAAGAAAACGCCTTTCGTTTACTCTGCAAGACCCAGAGGCCGCCGTTCCCGGCAAATGCGGGCATTTTGAGTCCGGGCGAGGAATTGTGATTTTTTGATGCAGAAAAAGCTGTAAAATTGAATAGAGATTTGTTATGATATGTCGAATTTTTTGAGAGGAGAGGCGATGAACATTTACGTTGGGAATCTATCTTACAGTGTGACGGAAGACGATTTAAAGCAGGCTTTTGAGGCGTTCGGCCAGGTGGCGTCCGTTTCCATTATCAAGGACAAGTTCAGCAACCAGTCCAAGGGATTCGGATTTGTCGAAATGCCAACGCAAGAAGAGGCTCAGGCGGCCATTTCCGGGATGAACGGTAAAGAACTGAAGGGGCGGGCGATGAACGTCAACGAGGCTCGGCCCCGTACCGACGACCGCCGGAGCAGCGGTGGCGGCGGCGGCAGGCGGCCTGGGGGCAGATCCCGTTTCTAGCAAGCGGTCTTCTCCCTAAATTCCCTTCTTCTCTGATCAAGAAACGATAGTACGTTCTTGACAGGATCTTCGCGGCCTTGACAGGCGGCGCAAGGGTTTTCCTCGTCAATCAGGGACAGAAACCAGATAAGGGCAGGCGATAAGCCCTTAAATTGTTTTATATAACAATAGGTTAGGCAAGGCAGGCTCCGCCTCAACGGCGGGGCCTCTGAGCTCGGCAATAGCCGGGTTTTTTTATTTTAGTGAGTTCAACGCGAGTGTTTAGAGGAGTATTGAAGACATGAAGATTGGACTCCTTGGGTTGCCAAGGTCGGGAAAAACAACGGTGTTCAACGCGTTGACAAAGGCGGAAGCACCGGTGGCTCACTCCAACGGGAAGACTGAACCGAATATCTCTGTCGTCAGGGTGCTCGACGAGCGGGTGGACCGCCTGTCCGAGATTTACGATCCCAGGAAGACGGTCTATGCCACCGTCGAATTTGTGGACTTTGTCGGGCTTGCTGAATCCGCTGAAAGAAAAGATACCTTTTCCGGCGCTGCCATGGCCATGATCAAAAACATGGACGCGCTGGCGCTGGTGATCCGCAATTTCAAAGACGACCTGCTTGGCGGCCCGACTCCGATCGAGGATGCTCGAAAGATCAATGACGAGCTCACGCTTTCTGATCTGATCGTCGCGGAGAACCGGCTTGAGCGAATCGAGAACGGGTACAAGCGGGGCCAGCGTACGGATGCTCTTGTCAGGGAGGAAAAGACCTTACGGAAAATCTCTGAGCATTTGAACCAGAATCAACCGCTCCGTGATCTGGAACTTACCGTTGAGGAGGAAAAGTCAGTTCGTGGATTTCAGTTCCTCACCAAGAAACCGATCATGGTGATCCTGAACTCCGACGAAACCAGGTTCGGGAAGAACGGTTCTTTGATAGCGGAAATCGAGAGAACCCAGCGGGTCATCGAGTTTGCGGGCAAGTTCGAGATGGAGCTCAGCCGGCTCGACGAGGAAGAAGCCGCGCTCTTCATGGAAGACATGGGGATCCCGGAATCCGCCTACCGCAGGCTGACCAGCCTGGCCTACGAGATCCTCGGATACATCAGCTTCTTTACCGTGGGCACTGACGAGGTGAGGGCGTGGAATGTCCGGCGGGGAGACACGGCCCTCGATGCTGCTGCAGCCATCCACTCGGATCTTGCGCGGGGGTTTATCCGAGCGGAATGCTTCTCCTATGAGGCCTGCCTGGAATACGGTTCAGAGAAGAGCATCCGTGAAAAGGGCCTCTTCCGCCTGGAAGGCAGGGATTACCGGGTCCAGGATGGAGACATCCTGAACATCCGCTTCAATGTCTGAGCCTTTTGAGACGCTCAAGAACGAATGCATAGTGTTGATGCTGTCCCTTTCCGCAGGTATGGGTACCTTTTCTTGCGTTCCGAGCCTCACGGCCTGCTCATTTCAAGGAGTTACGGACGGGTGATGCCCGCCCGCTTCGCCTGACAGCTCGCGATTCGGCGGGCAGTGCCTCCCCCCTCGCTGTTCCCCTCGCGTTCGCTCGCGGCCATCGGGTCCCCCATTCCGTAACTCCATGAAATGAGGAAGGCCTTCCGTCAGTCACTCCAGAAAAGGTACCCATACCCGCTCATTGCTGACCTTTGCCGCTCTTTATTCGTAAGTGTACTGCAAGTTCAGTTTTGATTTTGCCTTGGCCTTGACCATGTCTTCTTTGATCAGGAGAGGCTTGTACTGGAACTTGTTGAACATCTCGAGTTGATCCTCGTAGTGCGGGCTTTTCGCCCCGTCTCCTCTGACAAAACCGCTCGATCCGGGAGGAACCACCATGACGCCTTCAGCGCCTCCCTGTTTCATTTCCACAATGTGGTTCTCCGTGCCCCGTTCCATGAAGAAGGTCATCTTCACCTTTTCCTCGGTTGTGGGAACGCCCAGGATCGTGGTGGCTGCGTAGGGCATGGGGGTGACAGGCATTTTCCATGCTGCCATTTCAGGGCAGCCGAACTTCTTCTCCGCCCGGTCCAGACCGTCGATAAAACTCTTCAAGAGGATCTCGTCCCTCTTGCCGTTGAAGTAGTCGTGAGACAGAGGATTAGGCGCCTTCCTGCCGAGAAGAGCCCGCATGAAAAGAGGGTGGCCGCCGGGATAACGTTTTCGCTTTTCCCAGTTAAAGGGCCCGGCCACACTGCTTTCGGCAGCGCCCCAGTATTCCCCGAATTCATCCTCAAAAGTGTTTCTCAAGGCAATGTCCCACCAGGCATTGAAAATGCTGAGGCCCGGATGGTCGTACAGGCCATCATCGTTGGCATCGGTCCACGTGTCATCCCACGACGCGAGAATTTCAAAAGCCTCTTTAATTCTTGGGTCCGCTAGCATGTTCCGTTTGAGAACATCAAGGAGAAAGGGCTTGAACCTCTGCGCCCACAGATGCCCTAGGGTGGCATCCTTGACCATCTTCTTCAGATCATCCACTGAGATCTTTTCTTTCCCTTTCACCGAGTCGGTGAGGAGCGTCACCCTGTGATCCATGCCCCAACCGGCTGCTCCGCCGAAGACTCCACCCAGGTCCCCATTTGGCCAGTCCTTAGCCGGCTTGTTGTTCCAGTTCGCGATGGTTCCTGTGGTTGGATTGATTGCATGCGGATTCTGTGCTGCGGGGTGAAACCCTTGCCACTCATACTCCCCTGTGCCGGGCGACGGGAAAAGGGGGTTAGCCTTGCTGCTCCGCTTCGGATACTTGCCCTGGTGAAAGTATCCGATGTTGCCCGCTGTATCCGCGAAGTAGACATTGACGGACAGGGAGCTTAGAGCAGCCGCTTTCTTGAACTCCTCAGGGGTTTGGGCCTTCATCAATTCGTAGAAAGACACGAAGCCGCTGAGATAGTCTTCCTTGCACGAGAGCTGCTTGCTGTAGGCAATGCCCTTGGCCTCATCCGTTTTGACGATCGGCCCGTGAACCGTGTAGGAGAAAGGGACCTCCTTTGGATCCTCCCCTTTTACTTTGAAAATTTCTTTCCGTTGCTCCATGGGGCGCCACTTGCCCATGAACCAGTACTGCCTTGGATTCTTGGGATTGAGCTTTTCTTCGAAATAGTCTGTGATGTTGTCGACCCCTGCTGTGGAAGAAAAGGCTGTGCGTTCCGTCTGACCGAACATGATGAAGGGATAGCCGGTGAGCGTGGATCCCACGGCATCGATCCCTGGTGCATGAAGCCCCACCTCGTAGAGGTCGGAAGGGAGATGAAAACTGAATTGAGGCCCTCCCATGAGAAGGGCATGGCCACTTGCAGACTTCTTGGCTGAAACCAGGAACGCATAACTGGCGGAAGGTGCTTCCCCTGGAAGAAGGATGCCCAGCTCGGCATAGGCGGACTGGAGCGCTTCTGTCTCTTCAATGAGTTCTCGCGCCATAGAGAGGGGAACTGAAATCGATGCCTTCTTTTTGGCAGGTGCGGCTCCTGCGGGTGCGGCAGGAATCGTGGTGTATGCATTAGGATCATTGCCCGGGACAAGATCCGAAAAGAGCGCTCTGCCCTTCTTCTCTCCGTGTTTCTTGATGAGGTAATCGAGAAGGGCCTTGTTCTCCAGTTCTCTCGAGAAGTCCATGAAGACGCCCATGACGGACAGGAACACGGCCGCCACATCTTCGTCTTTCCATTTCTCGGGTTCGATTCCGAAACTCTTGAACTCCGCAGGAAGCTTCGAGCCTGGATCGGCTGCCGCTTCTGCGATGGTCGCGTTAATCCCGTCGGCAAAAGATCTGAGAACGACCTGATATTGCCGGTCGAGCCCGCTGATTTGATCTTTTACCTGAGCCCGCGTTAGGTTGTCTCTTCTCATGGCCTTGTCGAACTCCAGAAACTTGGCTCCATGAACTTCAGACACGCGGCCCCAGTAGGTTCTCCGCAGCATGTCCATCTGGAACAATCGATCCTGGGCAGTGGCATATCCATAGCCAAAGTAAAGGCCCTCCAGATCCGAGGCAAAAACATGAGGAGCGCCGAATTCATCCCTGTAAAGGGTTACCGGGGAAGTGCCTGAAAAGGAATCCGGACACGTGAAACAAAGGACAGACCAAGCCGCAAAGAGAAGAACCAACGCTTTTTTCATGGGACGGCCTCCTGCACAAGAATGGTTCAGGGATCGGGTGAGACAACAAGAAGTGGATACAAAGGATGCTTTTCGCTGGACCGCGAGTATAGAAAGAACGTGACCTGCGTGTCAAGAAACAAGCGTCTGGAAGAGATCCCTGCAGCGCAGATTCAGAACTGATAGGAGAGGCTGAGTGAACCGAAGATGTCCCCGTCGTCCTGGCCGTCGAACTCCTTGGTCCGGAAGATCTGGGTGTAGGTGATCCTAAAGCGATCATACTGGACCACCAACCCTGCTTGGAGATCGCCCACAAAAGGTTTCTTGTCCACCGAGTGGCTGTTCGTAAAAGTGTTCCCGTCCAGAAACACGTTGTAGAGGACAGCCCGGCCTTCCAGGCCGGCGAACACATACCCGTTAAAGCCTTTCCCGGGGCGGAAATAGGCGCTGCCCGGCAGGCTCGGGCGAATCCGGGGAGGGCCGAAATCATCTTCCAGTTCCGAGCCGAGTCGGAGCGTGATGCCTGCCGCCCCATAGGTGAACACATTCCCCAGGGCCCCGCCAAAATGGGGGAGCACATCCACATCCAGCCCCCACCCGATTTTCTGTTTTTCAAACCTTCTCGTTTGCTCGTAGTAAAGCACAGCACCTACTTCGTTCTCCAACTGGTTATCCCATCCCTGAGGCACTTGCAGGCCGAGCAGAGAATGCCAGAAGGTCTGCACATCCTCGGCGAAAGAGTAGGGTCCGACCACGCCGATTTCCAGTTCAAGCTTGTCATAACGTTTGGTGCCTTGGTTGGCTACCAGTCCAAACCCCATGTAGAGCCAACCTGCGTAAGGCCTGTCCTCGGGAATCAGCTGAGTTGCAGCCGTATCTTCAGGCGTGAATATGTTCTGCCCGAGCGAGAAGCTGGCCCGTGCCTTGAGTTCGTCTTTCGGGCTGTTCCGGGCTCTTTCCGATATGAACCACGGGAGCTTGTCTGCAGCATCGGTCATCCACTGGATCGGACTGGTGAGACACTCGATGCGTGTTCCATGGGAGAAGTGACGGTCGGTCCCTCCTCCGAAAAAATCATTTTCGAACTGGATGCTGATCACATACCCGGGGTCATCGGCACAGGCTGTCCTTTCCCCGAGCCCTGCGCACACGAGAAAAATGAGAATGACAAGGGTGACCGGCAGGAACTCCCCCAGTCTGCTCTGAAAGCTCCATGAGAAACGGTTTTTCATTCTTTCGCGAGCTTGAGGCCCAGTTCATAGGCTTCTTTCATCAAGGCCTTGTTCTTCTTGATCTCCCCGGCTTCGGAGGCGCTTCCATAGACCATCCCCACCAGCTCGGCTTCGATAAAGCGCAGCGCATCCTGGAGAGTGCGAAGCGCATTGACGGCGCCCGACAGAAAGGGATCTGCATCTGCATAGCTCAGGAGGACGGCGAATTTTTTCCCGGACAGTGCATACCCCTCGTTTCCGCCCAGCCCATACCAGCGGTCCATAAAGAGCTTTGTCTGGGCCGAGAAGGTGAACCAATAGATGGGGCTGGCAAGGACGATGACATCCGCACTCCTGAGTTTCGGATAGAGGAGTCGCATGTCATCCTTGATCACGCAATCCACGTGGGTTTTCTTGCGGCAGCCTCCGCAGGCCGTGCAGGGCTTGATGTCCATGCCGTGGAGGTAGAAGGTTTCCACCTGTGCCCCGCCGGCTTTGGCGCCAGCTGCGACCTGTGCGGCCAGAGTTGAACTGTTGCCCCGTTTTCGCGGGCTCCCGACAGCGATCATCACTTTCCTTCCCATGTTCTTCCTCCTTGGATTTCTGTTTCAGTGTTCGGCTCCGGAAAGGGGATGTCAAGGTGAGGGCAGTGACCGGATGGTCATCCCAGTGCAGGCACTTTAACACAGGAGCGCGGGAATGGCTTCACAAATGCGGGGGCAAACATGACTTCTCAGGCCGGTTGGTTCAAAGACGCTGGGATCCCCCGGACCTCAGCGGATCGCAAAAGGTCTCGGGGATTTTCCCTGCGGTAATGGGGAGAGTGTAATTGGCTCGGACGGGAGCGGGCTAAAGACAGTGAAGCGAGTCTTTATTTCACTTCAAAGGACAGGGCATTGTCATCGTACCCCAGCAGACGGAGCATCTTCTGGGACAGCTCGACGACCTCTCTGGCGGTCAAGTTGACATCCACATACATGCCGGTTCCTGCAATCTTCTCACAGGTCAGAAGCTGATAGGGGTTCTTGCTGAAGTACTCTTTGCCCGGCTTGGACAGGGTGAACAAAACATCCAGGTCATCCTTGTGCTTCGGAAAGACCACCTCGCAGAACTTGATGTACATGGCCTTCCATGACTTCACTTCATGCCGCGTTCCTTTGAGAGTGAAGGAGAGGATGGTTTTTCCCGTGTAGTCATCGGCCCGGACCGCGGTCTTTGCAGGCTGCTGTTGGGCCACGGTCTTCGGCTGGACCAGGCTCTCAAAATCAACTTTTTCCTTGAACTTGGACGAGATGAATTCCTCTATTACTTCCCGGTCCGGGTTATACCCGCACAATTCTTCGGTCACGGAACCGAGGATGTCGGCCAGCCATTTCTTTGGGTCGTTCATGATCTGCGCCCAAGCTTTGGGAAGGGCCTCCTTGATGAAGAAATCCCTTTGTCTTGCCGTGTAAATGTCTTCGGCCGCTTTTTCCGCTTCTCCGGAAACGACATTGTCTTTGGTGAGGAAATTCTCAAAGGTCTCCGAGGCCTCCTCGGCTTTTTGTTCCTCCATTTCTATCGTGAGAAACTTCTTCTCGTCAGCACTTCCTTGAACCAGAGGCAGGAAGAACCACCAGGTCAGCCCATTGGTCAGAATTCCAATAGGAACCTTGGCCTGGACGCAAACGGAAAGGACTTTGTCCTGGTGCTTGGGGAAATCCTTGTCGTTTCTTCTTACAAGGATGAAAACCTTGTTAGCCTTCTGTTTCTTTAGGCAAAAATCAACCCTGTTGCCATGGATTTCATATTCGGGTTGCACTTCCTCCACGTCAAAGGGATCCCAGTCCAAGAGTGAAAGAACCTTGAGAACCACCCCCTGTTTGATGGCGGCTTCATCAAAGGTGCTGAACCGGTCATCCGCCTGGATTTTCTTTATGAATTCAACAAGCTTCTTCATTATACGCCCCCCTCTCTCTGGCCCGTTTAGAGAAGGAAAGGAACCCCCTCGCTCGTTTTTCCGGACAGGACTGAGGCAAGAGTTCCTTTATGGTTAAAAAGTATACTGAAATTGGATGCTTATGTCAACAGAACAAAAGGGACTCCAAGTTTGGTTTTGGTAAAGCAGGCCTTCGTTCGATTGCCCCGGGCGCATGGCGCAAGGCACAGATGTCAGTGACAAGTGACAAGTAACAAGTGACGAGAACAGAAAAGGAACCGGTCACTCGTGACTCGTCACTTGTCACTTTCTTTCAGCGACCTGCTAAACCGTGTAGTAGTAATCGAGCCCCAGATGCGTAATCTGTTCTTCCCCCATGAGGTAGCGCAAGGTGTTTTTCAATTTCATGGATTGGATAAAGAGGTCATGCTCCGGGTAAAGGTTCGGGGCGCACTGAGGGCTCTTGAAATAGAAAGAGAGCCATTCCTGGATGCCCCCCATTTCCGCCCGTTGGGCAAGGTCCATGAACAGGAGGAGATCAAGGACCAGCGGAGCGGCGAGGATGCTGTCCTTGCAAAGGAAATTGACCTTGATCTGCATCGGGTATCCAAGCCATCCGAAGATATCGATGCAGTCCCAACCCTCTTTGTCGTCTCCCTTTGGGGGGTAATAATTGATGGTGACTTTGTGATAATACTCTCCGTAGAGGTTCGGATACACCTGAGGCTGCAGAATGGTGTCCAGCACGGAGAGCTTGCTTGTCTCTTTGGTCTTGAAGGAGTCCTTGTCATCCAGGACAAGGCCGTCCCGGTTGCCGAGGATGTTGGTCGAATACCAACCGGCAAGCCCCAACATCCTGGCTTTCAGACCAGGGGCGAGAATCGTCTTCATCAGGGTTTGGCCTGTCTTGAAGTCCTTGCCGACCACAGGCAGGTGATTCTTGTTCGCCAGCTCCACCATGGCAGGGATGTCGACCGTGAGGTTTGGAGCGCCGTTGATAAAAGGGATCCCGCTGGTCAGCGCCGCATACGCATAAAGCATGCTCGGGGATATGGACGGATCGTTTTTTCGCAGCCCCTCTTCAAAAGCGGTGAGGGAGGAGTGAACCGGACCGGCCTGGAGATAGGCTTCTGTACTGGCGCACCAGACCATCACACAACGCGAGGCTTTCTTTTCCCGTTTGAAGGTTTCGATATCCGTCTTGAGAGCATCCACAAGCTCCAGATGAGTCTTCTCTTTTTTGACGTGAGGGCCGTGGAGGTTCTTCACGTATTCCTGCTTGAACACGGCGGTCCAAGGTTTGATCTCCTGCAACTCGGTTCGGACGCGCTCGAGGTCCTCCTTCTTCAGAACCGCTGCCTGATGTGCCCCCTTGTAGCAGTCGTCGGGGAAAACGTCCCAGCCTCCGAACACCAGGTCGTTCAAACCTGCAAGAGGCACAAAATCCTTGAGCATGGGGATTCGGAACTCAAACCTTTTTCCCAGACGGATCGTTCCCATCTGGGTCAAGGATCCGATGGGAAGAGCCAGACCCTGGCGGATGGCCGCCACGCCTGCCAGGAACGTGGTGCTCACCGCCCCCCCGATTCCTGGAATGAGCACTCCCAGTTTTCCTTCTGCTTTGTGAATTTCTTTTTCCCGTTTCATCAGAACACTCCTCGCTTTGTCTTCCCGCTTAGAAAACACCCTGGGGTAATCCTCGCTGAAGGCTAGATCTTCCCGTCCTCTTAAGCAAGGTCCTTTTTGTCTACTTCTGTCCGCTCGGTTTAGAAAATGCTTTGGCCTTCACTTTTCCGTTCAAGAACTGCACATTGATCGTCCCCTCTTTTGCCGCCCATTTTGAGGAAGTTCCGGAGAGCCCCCCCACATTAAGGCTTGAAGACTCGGTGGGTGCACCGAGAAGGCTCTTCACCTGCTCTTCCGTCATGTCGATTTCAATTTTGGCGTAATTGCTTTCATTGACTTTTGACCCGCATGCGGTCAGGGCAAGGAGCAAGAGGAGCAGCGCCGTCCCCCGGATGATGGGAAGTCTATGTAATCGCATAAGAGCTCTCCTGAGGTTTACCGCCTTTCACGACTCAAAGGCGCTGAGGAACTCCTCAGCTTCCTTGATGGATTTGCCCATGTCTCCGATCAGCTTTTTCACTTCCGTCTCAATGTCTCCCACTTCCTGTTTCAACGCCCCCACGGCCTGGGCGTTCAGATTGTGCTTGAGGTAAAGAACGTAATCTTTGAGTTTTTTCAGGACGGGATCCATGCTTTCTTCCGCCCTGTTCATGGCCTTGTGGAGGCGAACATAGCGCTCTTTGGTGCTTCTCAGGGAGGAGCTGCTCTTCGCTTTGAGATTCGGATTGCTGATCTCACTGATCTCCTTCTCCCACTCCTTGAAGAGGTCCGCTGCAATCTGTTCCACGTTGTCGATTCTTTTTCTGACCGCCTCCGCCCGTTCTTCGCTTTCCTCGTAGTCCGACTTGAGCTTGTTGTAGAACTGCTCCAGGTCTCCGCCTTTGAATCCGTACATCTCTTTCATCCGGGTCAGCACGTCCTTGAACTGCTGGGTGGCCTGCTCCTGCTCTGCCGTCGCTTTCTGCACCTCTTCCTTCAGGAGGTGTCGTTTTTCCTTTCCGAGCGTCTCCCAGACAGAGTAGTAAGCGGTCTGGCACCCTGAGCTCACGAGCAAAACGGCAGCGATCAACAGACGGATCATGGGCAACTCCTCTCCTACACCCGGATGGGCTTCTTCTCCTTCTCCAGCCTTCTTCGCTCCTCGTCCCTGACTTCTCTTCTGAGGAGCTTCCCGACTTTGGACTTGGGAAGCATGTCCCGGAACTCCACGTACTGGGGCACTTTGTAGGCCGCAAGCCTTTCCTTGCAGAATTTCAGCAATTCGGAACCGCTCACGCCCCGGACGTCTTCCTTGAGCACCACGATGCCTTTGATCCTTTCCCCCACTTTAGGATCAGGGACTCCCACCACGCAAGCGCCCACAACGGCCGGGTGGTCCTGAAGCACGGCTTCTATTTCCGAACAGGACACCCGGTATCCTTTGGTCTTGATGATGTCCGCACTTCGGTCTACGTAGTAAAGTTCCCCGTGTTCATCCATGCGCACGAAGTCTTTCATGCGGTACCATGTCTTGCCGTCTATCTCCGCGTAGGAGGCCGCGGTTTCCTCCGGTTTGTTCCAGTAGCTTTTTGAAATGAATTCCGAGGTGACGAGCAATTCTCCCGGTGATCCCGGCGGGACGGGTTCGAGGGTTTCTGAATCCACGATTCGGGTTTCCCGGGAACTGAGGGGACGGCCGATGCTTCCGGGAACCGGTTCTTTGTCCAAAGGGCTCATGGCCGTGAACCCGACCTCTGTTGCCCCGTAAACCTGATGGAGGGGAACCTTGAATTTCTGCTTCCAGCGGTGATGCACCTCCAGGGGAAGAACGTCCCCTCCACTCCAGCAATACCGGAGGGAGCTCAGGTCAAAAAGGTCGAGCCGGTCGTTTTCGAGAATCATTCGATAAAGCGTAGGCGCGCCCAGGAACAAGGTACCCCTGTACTTCTCAATGGCTTTCAGGATCGCGTCCACAAGGGGAACCGGCATGAGCACGGCGGTATTCCCCTTGGTCAGCACCATACCCAGAATCACGCCCTGGGCCATTTGATGGAACAAAGGGTTCACCATGATGAAGACTTCTTCCCCCTCCCGGATAAATCCTTCTCCGACGTTTCTGATTTCATTCACGAAGGAAACCATTCCCGTATGCGTGGCGATGCAGCCCTTGGGAAACCCTGTGGTGCCGCCGGTGTAAAGAATGTAGCTCAGGTGCTCACTTGGATTGATCTCGATCTTGGGTGGAGCAGGGGGATATTTTAGAAGATCCTTGAAGGAATGAAGTCCGTTTCCCTTTTCGATCACCCCATTGGGCACCTTGTCAAAAAGGGCACCCACGAACCTCTTATAGAAGGGGAGGAGATCCACATAATTGGTGACGATGATCCTTTTCAGATCTGTGTCAGGAGCGACCTCCTTGATGTATCGGAAGTTCGTGTCCTGGCACAGCACGGTCTGAGCCCCGGAGTCCTTGATCAAATAGCGGATTTCATGAGGGGTGTAGATGGGTGAGACAGGAACTGGTATCGCCCCGATCTGCTGGGCCCCGAAATAGGCGATGAGAAACTGGGGACAGTTCGGAATGTAGAGCATCACCTTGTCGTTGTCCCTCACCCCAAGGTCATAGAGGGCGGTCGCGAATCGACGGATGAGTTGGAGGAATTTGCTGTAGGAAAACCGTTGCCCCAGCTAAAGAAGGGCGGTCCTGTCAGGATATTTTTCGCAGGCCCTTTCAATCCCCGCAATGACCATTTCATCGTACTTTGCCATGATCCCTCTCATCTCGGGAGTGTCTTATTCTCGAATGACAACGGAAACTACCACACGCATCCCTTGAATGCAACCGTATGGTTAAACCCCTTTATTTCGCCTCAAGAGTATTTTCCTTGACACCCGAAAAGGCTTCATATAGCTAAAACCATAATAGTGCAATACTTTGGTGCTATTAATGCTTTCGCCTATCAAGAATAGAAGATTTACAGACCGGATCCTCGTCCAGCTCAAAGAGTATGTTCTCTCACGCCAAATCCTTCCTGGAGAAAGACTTCCATCCGAGGCCGAATTTGCCGAGACTTTTGGGGTGAGCCGCGGCACCATCCGGGAGGCTCTTCACATCCTGGAGCACGACGGGATCGTGAGAATCAAGAAAGGACCCGGCGGAGGGCTCTTCCTCAGCGAGGGAAATCTGGTCCAAGTCATCGACTCCATCTTCTTCACCATGCAGTGGGAAAAGATCTCTTTTGACACGCTCATGGAGACGAGAAAATCTCTGGAAGACAGAATCGCTCGTCTCGCCGCCATCCGCGCCGGAAAGGAGGATATCGTAGAGATTGAACGGATTCTGAAAGAGATGGAATCACCTGATCTAAGCCACGATCTATTCGTCCAGTATGACACCGACTTCCATGTGGCGCTTGCGAAGGCGGCGAAAAACAAGATTCTCCTCATGTTCATGGTTGCGGTTAAGGAACTCCACAACCGCATCGTCGACTACTCAGAACTCCACGATCACCTCTTTCCGGCAGCCAGGGACTATCACCGCAAGATCCTAGAGGCGATTAAGGATAAAGACCCGGACAAGGCGGCTGAAATGATGGCCGAACACCTCGACTATTTTGAAAAGCATTTTAGAAACCACGTTCAATCAACAGATTCCTCAACAGAAAGGAGTGACAAGGTATGATGAAGAAAGTGATGTTTCTTTGCTTTGCGGCGGCTCTCTTAAGCCTTTGCACGGTCCCGGGCGCTTTCAGCCAGGACAAGACTTACACGATCCGAATCGGCAATGTGACGGCACCGGACAACCCGCTCAATGTGGCCTTTGAAAAAATGGCGGCGGAAATGAACGAGAAATCAAAGGGCCGCATTCAGGCCAAGGTTTTTCCGAGCAGCCAGCTCGGCAACCTCCGGTCTATGACTGAAGCGGTCCAGATGGGAACCCTCGAGATGAGTACCCAGAGTGCTGGCGGTTTAGCTTCCTTCTATGCGCCCATGGGCGTGATGGAAATGCCTTTTGCTTACAAGAGCCATCAGCATGTCTACAAAGTAGTGGACGGAACTATCGGCCAGGACCTGGGCGAGCAGTTCCGCCAGAAGACCGGGGTGCGCGTGGTGGGCTATTTCATGAACCTCTACCGTCATGTGACGAACAACGTTCGACCGGTGAAAGTGCCTGCGGACATGAAAGGGCTCAAGATCCGCGTTCCCGAGACACCGACCATCAAAATGGCGATCGAGGCTGCCGGCGGAAACCCGGTGCCCATGGTGTGGGGCGAAGTGTACACCGGGCTCCAGCAGAAGACGATCGACGGCCAGGAAAACCCTCTGGCCATCCTCTGGGCCTCCAAGATCTATGAGGTGCAGAAGTATCTCTCCCTCACGGGCCATGCCTACTCACCCACAAACATCCTCATCAACGACAAGCTCTTCCAGGGCATGCCGGCTGATCTTCAGAAGATCATCACCGATGCGGCCAAGAATGCAGGCGCGTGGAACCGCGATTTTGCAGAAAAGCAGGAGAGCGAGCTCCTTGGCATGTTGAAGGATAAAGGCATGCAGGTGAACGACGTGGACCAGGAAGCGTTCCGCAAGCTCATGGCCACCGTGTGGGACGACTTTGTCAAAAAGACACCCGAGGCGAAAAAGTACCTGGATGAGATCCTGAAGATGAACTAATGGGAAGACTGGTCTCATTCCCTGAAGCTCATTTTCTATGCCTGCATTTTTTCACGAGGCCTGATTCTGCCGGATTCGGGATCAGGCCTCGTGATACTTCGTGGAACACGATGAGTTTCTGGTAAGGACGAAACCCACTATGGCCCAGTCAAACAAAAAAACCGGTTGGGGAGAAGGATTGCTCAACTGGGTGAATGCCTCTTTCCTGCTCGTGATGGTTCTGGTCATTTTGCTCCAGGTCATCGCGCGCTACGCCTTTAATCACGCCCTTCCTTGGCCTGAGGAGCTGGGCCGGTTCCTTTTCGCCTGGATCGTGTTTCTCGGCACGGTTTCCGTGATCCAGGCCGATGAAATGCTCAACCTGGATCTTATCTATCGCTACATCCCAGAGCGTGCAGCCGCCGGCCTCAGGCTTCTAGTCGCTTTGATTGTCTTCGTGTTCCTTCTTGTTATGTGCAAGGGGGGCTATGAACTGATGATCCGTCAGGCGTCCCAGCGCTCGGTGGGTCTGGAAGTCCCCATGGGGATCGTCTACTTCGTTATTCCCTTCGCAACCCTGCTCATGGCTCTTATCATGTTTTTCAGAATCCTCAAAATGGGGAGAGACTTTTTCATCTCCAAGGGTGCAAACCCGGAAGGGACTGGAAAATGAGCCCTCTGATTTTCATTGCCCTACTGTTCCTTTTCCTGTTTACCAGCATCCCTATCGCCTTTTCCCTGGGGTTGGTCGGAGCCGTGATCGCCATCTGGAAAGGGATTTTCAATCCCATTCTCATCACCCACATCATGTACTCTCAGGGCATCGACTCCTTCCCGTTGCTCGCGGTCCCCTTCTTCATCCTGGCCGGTGCGCTCATGGAAGAGGGAGGGATCTCAAGGAGGCTCGTGGACTTTGCGCAGTTCCTGGTGGGCAGGATCAGAGGCGGCCTTGCTCAGGTGGCGATCGTGACTGGAATGTTTTTCGGAGGAATCACGGGGAGCGCTGTAGCCGATGCCGCCGCCGTGGGATCCATGCTCATTCCTTCGATGAAAGAGAAGAACTATGATCCGGCCTTCGCCTCGGCTCTTTCCGCAGCATCTGGCGCCATGGGGCCGATCATACCGCCCAGCATCCCCATGGTGATCTATGCGGTGATTGCCAATGCTTCTGTGGCGAGTCTTTTCCTGGGAGGGATCGTTCCGGGAGTTCTCTTTGGCGTCTCTCTCATGGTTTATTCCTATTTCTACGCCAAGAGAAAAAATCTTCCTAAAGAAGAAGTCAACCTGACTTTCGCCAATTTCTTCTCTGTCATGAGAAGAGGGATCCTGCCCCTTCTCATGCCATTGATCATCTTGGGCGGAATCTTTACAGGGATGTTCACGGCAACCGAATCAGCGGTCGTGGCTGTGGCCTATGCCTTTATCGTATCCCACTTCATCTATCGACAGCTCCCATTGAAGAAGATGCCGAAGATTCTGGCTGACTCTGCAAAGGCCACAGCCTCCATTATGTTTATCATCGGCATGGCTACGTTCCTGAGTTGGGTCATCACGAGTGAGCAGATCCCGCAGCAGGTGGCCGAAACCTTTTTCAGAATCTCCGCGAAACCCTGGATGATCATCATCATGCTCAACATCCTCATGCTGATCCTCGGATGTTTTATTGACCCGGTCTCGATCCTGATTTTGATCAGCCCCATAGCCCTTCCGATCATCAAGCAGATCGGGATGGACCCTGTCCATTTCGGAGTGGTTCTAACCGTCAACATCTGCATTGGATCTCTGACTCCGCCGGTGGGCACCCTGCTCTTTGTTTGCAGCCGGATCGGGAAAGTGGGCTTCTATGACATCTCAAAAGCGATTCTTCCCATGTGCCTCGTGGTGATTGGAGTCCTTTTCCTGATCTCCCTGGTCCCGGAGACGGTCATGTATCTTCCGAGGCTTTTTGCGCCCGGTAAATGAAGTTTATTCTTGGAGGTAGCTCTTTATGCATGAACCATGGAACCTGGAAAGAAAGTGGAGAGTGAGCCCGGCCAACTATGACCCGGCGGTTATCTCCCAGTACCATTTTGCTCCCAAAATAGAAATTCTGGACACGACCCTTCGCGATGGGGAACAGCAGCCCAGCCTGTTCATTTCGCCCAAGGACAGGATCCGGCTCGTCAAACAACTGGACGCCATCGGCATCCAGCGCATCGAGGCCGGAAACCCTTCAATTTCCAAGCAGGACGCGGACTCGGTGAAAGGCATTTGCGACCTGGGGCTGAAAGCCAAAATCTACGTGTTCTGTCGAGCAATGCCAGCGGATGCCAAGCTGGCCAAGGATTGCGGCGTGGACGGGGTGCTCATGGAGATTCCATCGAGCGAGCACCTGCTCAAGTACGGCAAAAGGTGGTCCGTGGAAAAAGCCATCCAGGCGGCGATTGAAGGGACAAGGGCAGCGAAGGAGCAGGGCCTGCTGGTTTCTTTCTTCCCTGCAGACTCCTCCAGGGCCGAGATCCCGTATCTCCTGGACATGATCGATCAGGTGAAGACGGAAGGGTATATGGACTCCCTGGTCCTGGTGGACACCTTCGGCTGCTACACGCCCATGGCCGCGGCGCATACGGTGAGACGGATCAAAGAGCGATTCCCCACCCTCCCTGTGGAAGCTCATTTCCACGAGGATTATGACATGGGTGTTGCCAACACGATCGCTGCGTTCACCGCGGGCGCGGATGTGGCCCACACCACGATCAACGGGGTGGGTGAGCGCTCCGGGAGCGTCCCCTATGAGCCTCTGGTGCTCGCCCTCAAGGTGCTTTACGGTGTGGACACGGGCGTCAAGCTCGACAAGATCGTGGAAACCTCTAAAATGCTTCGCCAGATGACCGGCCAGGATGTGCATCCGCACAAGGCGGTCGTGGGAGACCGCATCTTCACCTATGAAACCGGGCTGCCCTGGTCGCTCTGGAAGAACTGCCGGGACGAGAACCCCACCGCCATGTTCTCCTACATGTGGGAAGTGACAGGCCACAAGGGGCCTGCCATTGTCATCGGCAAGAAGAGCGGAAAGGACAATATCAAGGACTACCTGGACAAACTCGGGCTTTCGGCTGATAATGACCAGGTCACCCGGATCCTGGATCTCGTGAAGGAAAAGGCTTACGAGGTCAACCGCGTTCTCAATGACGATGAATTCCGTGGCATTCACAAGAAAGTCACCAAAAAGTAAATGAAAGGAGGTATGACAGCACAAAAAAGACATCTGGACCGAGTGTGAATCGCTAACTCCATGAACGGAAGAAAGGGGGATTGAACATGGCAAGAAGATTGTTCCGGTTTGTTTCGGTTATGGCGTTTGTCATTGGGCTGCTCACTTTTTCACTCCCTGGCGCTCAAGCAGCGGACATTACCCTGGGGGCCCTCATCCCGCTCACAGGATTTGCTACGGGTTTCGGTGAGAATCAGAAGGTCGGGCTCGACATAGCCGTGGACGAGATCAACAAGGCAGGAGGCATCAAGGGAAACACGCTGAAGATGATCACCTATGACACGGAGAGCAAGGGCGAGAAAGCCATTCTAGGATTCAGGAAACAGGCGACGCAGGACAACGTGCTCGCCATCCTCGGGCCTTTCTTGAGCACCGAGGCGGAAGTCTGCTTCCCTCTGGCTAACAAGTATCAGATTGTTTCCATCTCCGCATCAGCGGCAAAACCCGGGCTGGCAGAGGCTCACAGGCCTTACGGGTTCATCAATGCCACCTCTGACATGAACACCCTGCCCCCTGCGGTAGACTACTGGGTCAAGACACACAACATCAAAACGGTCTGTATCGTCACCGACATCAAGGACGCGCTGAACAAAAGTACGGGGCAGATCGTGTTCCCCAAGCTCCTGGAAACCAAGGGCGTCAAGATCCTGGGCACTTCCGAATTTGTCACGGGTGAGATGGATTTCAGTGCCCATGTTTCCAAATTCAAAGGCATGAGCCCGGATGGGATCGTTATTTCCTGTACCCTTGCAGATGCAGCAGGCTTCATCAAGGAAGCCAAGAAGCAAGGCCTGGGAAAGCCCTTTATCGGCGGGGTGGCGATTCAGGCTCCCAAGTTCCTGGAACTGGCTGGTGCAGATGCGAACGGCACAATCACGGGCTCCAGCTTCTGGGTGGAGAACCCTGCAGCCAAAAGCAAAGCCTTTGTGCAGGAATTCATGAAAAGATATGGCGGCAGGGAGCCCAATCCCTTTGCCGCCAACATGCATGAAAACGTCTACCTCATCAAACAGCTCATCGAGGCCACGGGCGTGACCAACAAACCTTCCGATCTGGACACGGACCGCCAGAAGATCCAGAAAGGGCTTGAGACCCTGAAGAACTTCGAGGGCGTCACTGGCACGTTCTCCGTCACCAAGGAAGGAACCGTGGACAAGTCCGGCTATGTGCTCATGGCCAAAGACGGTAAGTGGGTTAAACCGTAACGGGAAATGATTTTTTTTCAGCAAGTCATTAACGGTCTGATGCTGGGGTGTACCTACGTCCTCGTGGCGCTCGGGTACACCCTCATCTTCGGTCTTCTTCGCATGATCCACATGGCCCACGGCGAGGTTCTGATGATCGGGGGCTACGTGGCCCTCGTCATTATCGCCTATCTTCACGGCAACCTCTTCCTGGCCATGCTCGGGGCCATCGCCGTCACGGCGCTTCTTGGGATCACCATCTACGCGGCTTCGATCCGTTACGTGGAAAAGGGAGGGCATCTGTCCCCGCTCGTGAGCACGATCGGGATCGCCATTGTGCTTCAGGAGATCTTCACTAAGCTCTTCACCGGGGAAAAAATCGCCTTTCCACAGACGCTGGTTTTCAAAAACATTCAGGTCGGGGGCTTGTCCTTCAACACCGTCCAGATCTTCATCATCGTTCTCTCCTTTGCCGTGATGTTCGTCCTTTACCGGATTTTGAAGGGGACCATGATCGGTAAATCCATCCGGGCCGTGTCGGAAAACACGGAGACCGCGAGGCTTCTCGGAATCCGCGTGTCCTGGATCGTGGTCATTACCTTTGCGCTGGCCTCTGTCCTGGCCGGGATCGCGGGAGTCCTGGTGGGCATTGCCTATCACAGCATCTATCCCCTCATGGGAATTGAAATCGGCTTAAAAGGTCTGGCGATCATCATCATCGGTGGAATGGGCAATGTGGTGGGCGCCATGTTCAGCGGACTTCTTGTGGGTCTCATGGAAGTCTTCAGTGTGGCCTATATCAGCTCTTCCTACAAGGATGCGTTCACTTTCGGTCTCATGGTCCTCATTCTCATCTGGAAGCCTGAAGGGCTTTTTGGCTCTGTCACGGAAAAGAGATAGCATGATCAGCCCCTACACGGAATCCATTCTCATCTTCATCGGGATCAACACGATTCTCGCTTACAGTTTCTACATTCCCATGACCACGAACCAGATCTCCGGAGGGCAGGGGGCGTTCATGGGAATCGGCGCCTATTTTTCCGCAGCCATGACCGTCAACTATCACATCCCCTTTCCTGTGGCCCTGGTCGTCAGCGGGCTCATGGCGGGAGGCGTGGGCGTACTTGTGGGATTTCCGGCCCTCCGAATCAGAGGTCTTTATCTCGTAATCATGACCCTGGGATTTGCGGAAGTGGTCCGGGTCTTTTTCCTCACGAGCGAGTATTTCGGAGCGGCCTACGGATTCAGCAAAATCCAGGAGCTCACCACCATGACGAATGTGGCCGTCGTCCTGGGCCTGATCATCTTTGTGGTCTACAGACTGGAGCGCTCCTACCTGGGAAGAGCCCTGGAAGCCATCAAAGAAAACGACCTTGCCGCGGAAACGCTGGGGGTCAACATCACCAAACTCAAAGTGCTCATGTTCGGGTTCGGCGCCATGGTCGCGGGGCTCGGTGGAGCGCTTTATGCGCACTATGCGCTTTTTATTGACTCCAACAATTTCGGTTTTCACCGCTCCATTGAGATGGTCATCTTCGCCATCTTCGGCGGCGTCACCTCCATCTGGGGCCCACCCGTCGGTGCAGCCATCCTCACGCTTTTTCCGGAAGTGCTCCGATTCATCCAGGAGTGGAGAATGGTCTTTTACGGCCTGCTCATGATCCTCATGATGACCTTCCGTCCCCAGGGGCTGGTGACCAAGCACATGTTTAAAGACGTTTTGTCACGAAGAGGGAGACAAGAGGTTGGGGACCCTGCTTGAAACAAGGCTTCTTTCGAAGCGGTTCAACGGCTTCAGCGCTTTGAGGGGGATTGATCTCTCCATCAGGTCCGGGGACATCCACGCGGTGATCGGGCCGAACGGAGCAGGAAAAACCACCCTCTTCAACCTCTTGAGCGGCGTGTATCGATGCTCCGACGGCGAGATCGTGTTTCTCGAAAAGGAGATCACCCACCTGAAACCCTATCAGATCTCCATCATGGGCATGGCAAGGACTTTCCAGAACATTTTTCTTTTCCCTCAGATGACAGTCTGTGAAAACGTGATGGTGGGACGGCACGCGTACCACGGCACCAACCTCTTCAAGGTGTTCCTGCGACTTCCTTTCGCGAAATCCGCGAGCGAGGCCAACATCCGCAAGCGGGCTGAAGAGATGCTGGCTTTCGTGGGTCTTCACGAGGAGCGGGACCAGCTCGCGTCCAGCCTCCCCTACGGAGATCAGAGGCGACTTGAGATCGCCCGAGCCCTTGCGACGGAACCCAAGCTTCTCCTGCTCGACGAGCCGGCCGCAGGCATGAACCCCTATGAGACAGAGGGGGTTCTGGAACTGATAAAGAAGATCGAAAGCCAGGGAATTTCCATCCTGCTCATCGAACATGACATGAAGCTTGTCATGGGGATTGCCCGCCGGATCACGGTTCTCAATTTCGGCGAAAAAATCGCGGAAGGAACGCCTGAAGAAATCCAGAACGACCCGAAAGTCATTGAGGCTTACCTTGGAAGCGAATAACAACGCGCTGCAGGTCGAAGATCTCCACGTGTCCTACGGCCACATCAAGGCTGTAAAGGGTGTTTCCATGGGGATTCAGGCCGGGGAGATCGTGAGCATCATCGGGGCCAACGGCGCGGGCAAGTCCACCCTGCTCAAGACCATTTCAGGCTTGATCAAACCCAGGAAGGGAACCATACGGTTCGAGAACGGCTCGATCGTCGGCCTGGCTCCGGAGAGGATCACGCGCATGGGGCTGGTGCACATTCCAGAGGGCAGGCAGATCCTGGCGACTCTGACAGTCTACGACAACCTGGAGCTCGGAAGCATTCCTCTCAGGAACCGGTCGGAGCTAAACAAAAAGTTTCAGGAGGTTTTCGAAACATTCCCCGTTTTAAAGGAGAGGGTCCATCAGCCCGGCGGAACCCTTTCAGGAGGCGAGCAGCAGATGCTCGCCATCGGAAGGGCTCTCATGGGGGAACCCAAACTCCTCATGATGGATGAGCCGTCTCTGGGACTGGCTCCCATCCTGATCAATGAGATTTTCAAAATCATCACGGTGCTTCGAGAGAAGAAGAAAACCATTCTCCTGGTGGAGCAAAACGCAAGGAAAGCCCTGCTCACATCCGACCGATCGTACCTTCTCGAAAACGGCCTGATCGCCATGTCAGGATCTTCCTCTGAAATGATTAACAATCAGAAAATCAAGGATTCCTATCTGGGAACGAGGTGAGTTTGATGATCGATATACCTGAACGCATCAACCTGGCGTCCTACTATCTGGACAGTCATCTCGAGGCTGGGCGGGCAAACAAGACGGCCGTCTATTTTGAAGGCAAAACCTTCTCCTACCAGAACATGGCCGCCCTCGCAAACAAGGCGGGCCATGTGTTGCGGGATCTCGGTGTGGAGGCGGAAGACCGGGTGCTCATCGCGCTCAACGACACACCGGAGTTCATTGCCACGTGGTTCGGCATTATCAAGATCGGTGCCGTGGCCACGGATGTGTACTCTTATCTTCAGCCCAAGGATTACGAGTATTTTCTCAACTACACGAGAGCGAAAGTGGCCATCGTGGACCCTTCGACGGTGGACAAGATCGAATCTGTTGCGCCCAAGTGCAAACACCTCAAGCATCTCATGGTGGTCGGTCAGAAGGCCCGCGGCAAGCTCCTCTCCTTCGAGGAGTTGGTGGGCAAAGCCTCTGACCGGCTCGACCCCGAAGACACCAATGCTGACGACATTGCCCTCTGGAAATTCACGTCAGGCAGCACGGGGCAGCCCAAAGGCGTGGCCTTGACTCACCGCAACTCCATCTACAATTTCCTGACCTACGGCCGCCAGGTGTTGCAGTACCGGGAAGAGGACATCACGTTGTCCGTGCCCAAGCTTTTCTTCGGCTATGCGAGGGACGCAGGGGTGGTCTATGCCTTCGGCTCAGGAGCGGCTGCGGCCATTTTCTCGGAACGATCCACCCCTGAAAAGATTTTCGACATGATCGAAACGTGCAGGCCCACGGTCCTCATCAATGTGCCGACCATGATCAATTCCATGATCGAATTCCCAGGAGCGAAAAGCCGCGACCTCAGCTCTCTTCGTTTCTCCACTTCCGCAGGAGAAGCGCTTCCCGCAGAGCTCTACCATCGGTGGAAAGAAACCTTCGGGGTGGAGGTCCTCGATTTCATCGGCTCGGCCGAGCTCTACCACGGCTATGTTTCGAACCGGCTGGGCGAAGTGAGACCCGGGAGCCTGGGCAGACTGGTCCCCGGCTATGAAGGTAAGATCATTGATCAAGAGGGAAAGGAACTGCCGGACGGCGAGGTCGGAGAGCTCTGCGTCAAGGGACAGAGCGCGGGGTTGCTCTATTGGAACGAGTACGAGAAAACCCGCAAGACCTTCAAGGGCGACTGGGTGCACACCGGTGATCTTTTCAGACGGGACAAGGACGGATACTACTGGTTCATGGGTCGTGGAGGAGATCTGCTCAAAGTGGGGGGCATTTTCGTCGCACCTCTCGAGATCGAAAACTGCCTCCTGGCTCATCCTAGCGTGAAGGAGTGTGCAGTCATTGGAGCAGCCGATCCTCAAGGGTTGATCAAGCCCATGGCGTTCATTGTGACCAAGGAAGGGGTCAAGCCTTCCGAAGACCTGAGCCGAGCCATTCAGGATTACGTGAAGAGCACGCTGGCTCCTTACAAGTTCCCTCGGTGGGTGAAATTCCTGGACGAGTTGCCCAAAGACGATCGAGGCAAAATCAGAAAGCGGGTTTTGAAAGAGAGTATCTCATAATGATTTTCTCTGCGTTCTCCGCGCCTCTGCGGTGAGACCAGACAGGAGACTGAACATGCTGAAACCCATTTACGATTCGAGCAAAGGCAAGATGCGCGTCGCCGGCCTTGTTTCAGGATCAGGATCCAGTTTCAGGACCATCATTGAACAGCAGATCCAAATGCAGGACAAGGGCGGGTGCCCCTACGAGGTCGTTGGGATTTTCAGCGACAATCCGAAATGCAAAGGCCTGGACATGGGAAGGGAATTCAATGTTTCCGTGTTCGTGAACGGCATTCGTGCCTTTTATGAAAAGCGTGGGAAGAAGATCACGGACAAACAGGTCAGAGAGGAATACGACAAAGAGACTATAAAACTTTTCGGGCCCGTGAAACCCGATTTCCTGGCCTATGCCGGATATGTGTGGGCTACGACCGCGCCCATCGTGAATGCCTACATCGGAGTCAATGCGCACCCGGCGGACCTCTCTATTGAAAAGGACGGCCGCCGCGCCTATGCCGGTGCGAACGGGGTCAGGGACGCGCTTCTGGGGGGCGAAAGCGAGGTGAGGTCCAGCCTGCATCTTGTCACCACCCAGGTGGACGGAGGACCGATCCTGCTCATTTCCGAACCGGTCCCTGTGGACAAGAACTCGGGTATGTCGCTGGAAGAGGCTTCTCGATTCTACCTCAAGCCGCTCAATGACATGACGCGAAAGCTATTTCCCCGAGTGGTGAAAGACATTGCCGAAGGCGCCTACCGCCGCGACGAGAAAGGGCTTCTTTATTACGGAGACACTCCAATTCCCAAGGGCGTGCGGCTGTAGGCGGCTGCCGGGAAACCCCGATTCGGAAGGAAGGTCGAAAAATCCGGCATGACGATTCTGAAGTCTTTTCCATACATGTTCGGTAATCTCAGATGGGAAGACGTGTCTGAAGCCGAGGACAGGCAGAAGGTGGTGCTGCTTTTGCCCCTCGGCTCTACCGAGGCTCATGGTCCGCATGCTCCTCTTTCGACAGATACCACGATTTCAATGGAAGTCTGTTTGATGTCCGCTGAGAAGCTGACAGGGAGAAGCTATAGGGCCTTTGTGCTTCCTCCCCTTGCCTATGCGGTGACGGAATGTGCCAGTCAATTCCCCGGTACGATCTCCATCTCTCCCGAGGTCGATACGCGTCTCATTTCCGATATATGTCTTTCGCTCGTCGGCGGAGGCTTCAAAAACATATGCATTTTTAACAGCCACTTTGAGCCTGTGCACGTGCAATGCATCTACGAGGCCACCGACAGAGTGAAGGAGGCGTCAGGGGTGGACATCGCCTTCACGGACATCACGAGAAAGAAGTATTCCTCAAGATTGGTTGACGTGTTTCAGATGGGAGAGAGTCACGCGGATCGTTATGAAACCTCCCTTGTGATGGCGATCGACCCCAGCCTTATCGACGAGGAGAGGCGGAGAACGTTGCCTCGCCTTCCCGTCAACCTGGTAGAAAAGCTTTTTGAACAGGGTCTCAGCAAGTTTAAAGAGTTCGGAATGCCTGAGGCCTACTGCGGCGATCCGGCATCCGCCAGCGTTGAGGAAGGACAAATGATCCTGGAACGGCTTTCGGATTTTGTCCTTGAGGATGTAGAGGGCCTTATCTCGGGAACAGGGGCGCAGATCCACCGTGGCCTATATGGCAGGCAAAAGCGTGAAGAGGGCCAATAGTGAACGCGGATGCCGCAGTGTAGGAGAACCCGATCGCATCAAAGACCTTCTTCAGCGAGTGGGCTTCCTGACGCACCTCTTCTCAAGGGAATGCGGCTTTAGGTCAGGCGTTCAGCTCAGCCAGGATCTGGGCTGCGTCCCGGACAAAACCGGGGCACAGGGTGCGAAAGAGGTTGTCCTTGACCGCTTTGTCTCTTCCCTCCTGGGTGCCCACGTCCGCCCCGAGTAAGTCTTTACAAATGATCGACCCGTGCTTCTCCTCAAAGAGCCGGACCAACTCCTTGTTCAGGGCATAAACCTTGAACCTCGTTTCCTTTTCATCTGAAGCTTCCTGAACCTTAAAGCCCAGGACCAACATGGCTCCGGTCACTGCTCCGCATTCGCGACCCATGCCCATACCAGCCCCAAAAGCACGTCCCAGCTTAAAGGCGGTTGAGCGATCCAATCCGTAGAGTTCACCGAAACCGGCGAGCAAGGCCTGCGTTCAGGTGTATCCTTGATCAAAAAGAGTCGCTGCTGTTTCAATCGGATCCATGACTTTTCTCCTTCGGTCGGCGTTAAGCGGCAGTATGACACAAGGGCCCGTCGATGGCAATGCTACGCCATCCTTTCTTCCACCCCCACCCTCGCCCTCCCCCATCGGTGGCTGTGTCACAATGTCATTTCGAGGCGAGAGCCGAGAAATCTTGATTGCGTAAGTAGCGGGAATGTAAGATTTCTCCCTCCGGTCGAAATGACAGAAAACAAACTCCCCCCTGATTGCGACACAGTCTATCGAGGGGGAGGGAAATCTGAGGTTATCGGACAGGCACCTGTCCCCCTTTTATGAGTTCATCAATCTTGACTTACAGCGTGATTTGGAACAGTTTCTCTTAGGATTCCAACGGCGGAGAAAAAAATGAAATCAAAGCTCCCCTTAGGGAAAATCGATCCCAATATCCTTGCCGGGCTTCTGTCGCAATACACGAGCACAGGCAAGCGGGTCCTCATCGGCGCTGGGATCGGAGAAGATGCAGCGATCATCGACATGGGTCCTATTTATCTGGTGGCCAAAACAGACCCCATCACTCACGTGACCGGTGAAATAGGCCACTATGCGGTCCACGTCAATGCAAACGACATTGCCTCCATGGGCGGCCGACCTTTATGGTTTCTCGCTACCCTTCTCATGCCTTCTGGAAGCAGTGACCGGGAGTTAAAGAAGATCTTCTCGCAGATCTCCAAGACGTGCAAGGAACTAGGCATCGCTTACTGTGGCGGGCACACGGAAGTGACGAGCAGCGTCAACATCCCGCTCGTGGTCGGGCACATGCTGGGAGAGGTGAACAAGGAACACCTGAAGCCTACTTCGGGCGCTCGGGAGGGGGATGATCTGGTAATGACGAAGTCCGCAGCCATAGAGGCCACGGCGATCATTGCCCTTGAAAAAGCAAAAGAGCTGGGAGCTTCATTTCCAAAGAAGTTCATTCGCAAAGCGCAGAAGTACCTCCACGCGCCTGGAATAAGCGTTGTGAAGGAAGCGATCCTGTTGAGAGGCATGCCAGGGGTTCACGCCTTTCACGACCCGACGGAAGGAGGTCTGGGGACGGGGATATTCGAGATGGCTAGGGCAAGCGGTCTTGGCGTGGAAGTGTATGGCGAGAGGATTCCGTTGACCGAAGAAACGCGCTTGCTTTGCGAATACTGTGACATCGATCCCCTGGGCGCCTTTGCTTCGGGTTCTCTTCTGGTTGCCGCGTCGCCCACCACATCGGAAATGGCTATCAAGAAGCTGTTAAGAGCAGGAGTGCCGGCGACTCGAATCGGCAGGATGGTCTCGAAAAAGAATGGAGTGAAATTGATGAAGGGTTCCAAAAAGATGGATCTGCCGGTTTTTCACCAGGATGAGCTGTCAAGAATATTTGGTTGAGGGGAGCCTCAGCCCGGGGTTTGTAGCTTTTGGTCGCGTTCAAGACCCTCATTCCACTTGCTATTTGCCGTGATATATGTTAAGAATAGTAAGGAAAAACAAGCTTTCTTGACTTGAGTCTATAAGAAAGTAAGGAAAAAGCCCGCGTTATTTCCGGCGAAGGGCGTGTATTGGGGTGAGGTTTTTAGGGATGGTTGACAAAAAACCAGAAGAAAAAAAAGGAAAAGATCCGTTTTCAGACAGTTCGGAGATCTTCGAAAGAATTTTCAAGGAAGCCACCAGCGAAATTCAGAAGGAGACAGGAAAGGTCTTTGCAAGACCGGGTTTAAAGCCGAAACCCAAACCTGAAGCCAAACCAAAGCTCGAAGCCAGGCCAAAGGCACCGACAAAACTTGAGCTTGAGCCAAGAGAAGAAGAGGAATCCAAAGCGGCGCCGCTGCAGGATAAACCTCGGTCCAAACAAAAGCCGAAGCTCCAGCCCCCCGTGCTCAGGCCAAGGCAGGACCCCGTTCGCAGACCCGTCAAAAGAGCCTCCGGCACCGACGGAGAGGACGCAGGGCAAGATCTGCTGTCCACTCATCCTGCAATGAGAAGCCGAGACCAGGAACAAAGATCGAAAGACGAAGCAGACGGAGAATTCAACAAACCCAAGCTTCCCAGGAAGAAAGGCAAGGGCTCCCCTGTCCTCAGAATCGTTCTTCTGCTTGTCCTGCTGGCTGTAGGGGTCGTAGGCGCAAGCGTTTATTTCGGAATCATCGATCTGAGCGACTATATGGGCGGGCTGGAACCGGCAAAAAAAGCGTCTCCCAAGGTCGCTGCAACAAGACCTTCTCCGGCCCAACCCGCTGAAAAAGCGCCGCCGCAGCCCTCACCGCCCCAAGTGAAAGCGGCAGAGGCCCCAAAGCCGTCGGTCCAGCCGCCAGCGGTTCAGCCACCGCAGGCACCTCCCAAACCGGCAGAGGCTGTGACGCCGCCTCAACCGGCAAGCCCTCCGACACCGCCGCCAGTGGTTTCGCCACCACAGACACCGGAGGCTCGGGCTAAACCAGAACCCCCGGCTCCACCGGCAGTCGCAAAAGCGGAAACACCGCCTGCGCCCGTACAATCACCGGTCAAAGTTGAACCTCCGCCGGCACCGGTGCAGCCGCCCCTCTTGAGTCAGCCCCAGGCTCCACAGCCGCCTGTCCAACTCCCTGTGAAGAGCGAGCCCAAAACTCCTCCTGCGCCTGTTCAACAGCCGGCGGTTCCCAAGAAGGCTGAGACCCCCCAATCGGGCACGCAGCCTAAGGAGGTTGCTGTTGCCAAAACCACCCCCCCTGCGAGCGGAGTCTCTTATCCCTACTCCGTTTATCTGGGATCTTTCCAGAACCTGGAATACCTCAAGAGAGCTCTGTCCGTTTATGAGAATCAAGGTCTCTCTTCTTACTGGACCAAAGTAGAGCTTGGAACAAAGGGAACATGGTACCGCGTTTTCACAGGACATTTCAAAAGCGCTCAAGAGGCTGAGGCGTTCATACAGCAGAAGAAAATCAAAGACGGCGAGGTCAGGGCGATGAGGTACACCAACCTGATCGGGACCTTTGAAAGCAGACAGGGAGGGGAAGAAAAAGCCCGCGCTGTGGTCGGTATGGGATTGAGCGCCTACTGGGTTCAGCTTGGAGACGGTCAAGTGCGGCTCTGCAGCGGTGCCTTTGTCAACAAAGAGGATGCCGAAAAGAACCAGGCGGAGCTCAGCGCCAAAGGAATCAAGAGCGAGATCGTTGAGCGATAGAACCTCAGAGGGAGATGGATCCTAAAGCGCGGTTAATGCCGCGAAATTCCCCCCCACAAACTCACGACCCGGTCATCAGGCGTTTCCCAAACCCGGCGATGGAGTTCCTTAAGGAGCAAGGGATCATAAAGGATGATTCTCTTCTCTCTTGGGCTCAAAGCAAGCGGTCCTTGAGACATTGCTTTTTCAAGAAGACCGGCCCTGCCTGCGGCGATGGCCTGTGTGACTTTTCCTTCTTTGCCCCGCAAAAGCCCCAGGTGAATTGCATTCACGACGGGATTGATGACGGCCTTCACAAACCCCCCTGCCTCGGGGAATGAGGCAAAGGTCTTATGTTCCGATGCCAGGCTCGCCTCGAGCGATTTCAGTACCACGGGATGTTCCGTCTCTTCCGGTATGAGCAGCAGTCCCAGCATTCGGAAGCTCCGGCCGACACTTGCACGGCTCGACCACACGGACAGGGGGATCGATAGAAGGAGAGGGATGAAAATGGGGGCGTTCCACCAGAAAAAGGAGCGGTTGATGAAAAAAAGAGCCATGGCCCAGATCAGGGCGAGCAGGGTTCCCATCCCGTGAAACCTGATGGCTTCCATCCACCCGGTTCCGAGGTCACTCCTCTGCTGAGGACCCCAGCCAACCTGCCGGCCTAGAAGGGTGATGAAGACGAACTTGCTGTGGAAGAGCATCCTCACGGGCGCGAAAAGAGCGGAGAGGAAAACCTCTAGAGCCAGGCTCGCGAGGAGTTTCAGCCTGCCGCCATACTTGCGCACCTGATCGCCTTTGAACATGATCAGGAGAATGCTGAACAGCTTGGGCATGAAGAGAATGATGGCCGTTGTCCCGAGAAGCGTGAGAGCCCACTGGGGATGCCACACAGGCCAGTCCGGAAACAGGGCGCGGCCCTGAGGGAAATAGACCGGAGTGCGAAACGCCTCGGTAATCGCCGCCGTTGTGCTGAGGGTGATGAACAGAAACCACAGCAAGGACGACCCGTAAGACATGGCTCCGTGCAGGAACAGGGCGCGGTGGGCGGAAAGCAATCCCTTGGCAAAGGCGATGCGGATGTGCTGGAGATTTCCCTGGCACCACCGTCGATCCCGCTTCAACTCTTCGAGCAGGGTAGGGGGCACCTCTTCATAGCTGCCGCCCAGGTCATAGGCGAGCCACACTTCCCATCCACCCCTTCGCATGAAGGCCGCCTCGACAAAGTCATGGCTCATGATGAACCCGCCCCGCGGAGGCTTGCCCGGCAGCTCCGGGAGCCCGCAGTGCTGCATGAAGGGCTCCACTCGAATAATCGCATTATGCCCCCAGAAGTGCGAATCGCCAAGCTGAATAAAGTGCAGCCCGGCTGCAAACATGGAGCTGTACACGTGGTTGGCAAACTGCTGGGTGCGGGCCATCAAGGTCTCCCGGTTCACGGCAAGAGGGGCGGTCTGGAGGATGCCCACTTTCGGATGCCGCTCCATGGCCTGAACCATCCGAACCAGGCTTTCCCCGGCCATCACGCTGTCTGCATCGAACACGATCATGTAGCGGTAGTTCTTACCCCACCGCCTGCAGAAGTCGGCGATGTTGCCGCTCTTGCGCTTGAGGTTCACCCGCCTTCTTCGATAGAAGATCCGGTTGAAAGCCCCAAGAGAGCGGCAGGTCTCGGCCCACGCGATCTCTTCTTCGACCCACCGGTCAGGGTCGCTCGAGTCACTGAGGACAAAGAAGTCGAAATGCCGGATCTGGCCGGTGCCCTCCAAGGACTGGTAGGTCGCCTTAATGCCGGCAAACACCCGGTCCGGTTCCTCATTGGCCACGGGAATGAGAATCGCCGTTCGAGCCCCAGTCTCTTCCAGCGTCAGATCCCCTTCAATGCCGAGGGTGATGGAGAAACGATCCACGCGCCGGGCGAGCGTAAAGAGTCCTGCCATGGCTTCCCAGAAGCCGATGGAGATCCAGGCAAAGAGGGTGGCGAAGACGACGACAATGACAAACTCCAGACGGGTAGAGCCCCGATGGGGGAGGATGTCGGCCATGTGGCCGCTCGCAATCACCGAGGTGGTGATGATGAGGGCCAGGAGCAGAAGCCTCCTGAGCCGTGCGGTGTTCTCCCATGGTTTGTCGAGAGAGGTCAGATTCATGATCCTTCGTCCGAGGTCATCGATTGAGGTTTGCCTTCCACAAGAGTCAGCAGCGGGATCCTGTCCCGAACGATCCGGATCATCTGAATTTGCCGGGCACCATGGATCCCCGGTTCAACGCGGGCATGGACTGGATTTGCCCGCAAAGGCCGCGGATTCCGGTCAATGGAGGGATCTTGCCTTCCGGAGAAACAAGGTCTTGCGTGGCAGGGGAGGCTCTCTCCGCGAGGATCGCCTGCAGGGCTCGCCACGATTCCGTGATGGGGTGGGATTCGGGAGAATCTTCCAGACGGGATTTGGCTTGATTCAACGCTTGCAGGGCCAGCTCAAGGGTTTCCACCGAAGACAGGTTCAGGAATTGAAGATACGCGAGGACTCGCTGCTGTGCCCTCCTCCAATTCTTATCATGAAGCGGTTGGCTACGGCTCATCGGGATTCCTCACGGTTGATAAGCGTAGCTCCAGGTTTCGGTCAGAGCATTGTCTCCCAGCTTGAGATAGGCCCGGAGTTCCACGACAGGCCTTCGGATAGCCGGGAGGACTTTTTCCAAAGAGCTGGGATCCTCAAAGCTGATCTGAAAGACGAGCCTCCAGCCGCCGGACACACTGTTCTTGTAGAGCTGCTGTTCGATAAGCTTTCCCCGGGGCTCCACACTGATGACCGCGGTGAGAGGTTTGTCCGCCGGGAGCGCATCCAGCCGTTCTCCCGCGAAATCGATCACGAACACCTTTGTCTTGTCATTTCTTCCCTTGGCAATTCGGGTGGCCGTCACACGGCCCGCAGGCGGCCGGCTGGGGCCGGGGTAATGCCAGAGCATCCGGTAGGAAAACCAGACAGGCTTCCCTTTTTCCGGAAGGCGATCGGGTACCCAGAAAGCGATGATGTTGTCATTGATCTCCTTGTCTGTAGGAATCTGGATGAGCTCGACCCGGCCGTCGCCCCATTTTCCAACCGGGCTGATCCAAATGCTGGGCCGGGTTTCGTAGCGCGCCTCCAGATCCTGGTAATGATCAAAATCCAAATCCCGCTGGATAAGGCCGAAACCGACAGGATCGGGTGTATAAAAGGAGGTCATGAGAAGGGTACGGGGATTGTACAAGGGTCTCCAGATCCATTCGCCGGAACTGGTTGCGATGGAGAGCCCGTCCGAGTCGTGGATTTCCGGTCTGAAGTCATCAATGGGGCGCTGGCTCACGTTTTCCCCGTAAAAGAACATGCTCGTCAGAGGCGCGATCCCGATTTTATCCACCTTTTTTCTTGGGAAAAGCCGGCTTGTGACATCGATCGAGGTTTCCTTTCCCGGTGTGATCACGAAACGGTAAGCGCCGGTGATGCTGGCGGAATCGAGGAGAGCGTAGACCGTGATCTTCTTGGCGCCGGCCTCGGGTTTCACAATCCAGAAATCCGTGAATGAGGGGAATTCCTCCCCGGAGGGCAAGCCCGTGTCAATCGCGAGACCTCTTGCAGAAAGGCCGTAGCTCTGCTTTTTGGCCACAGCCCGGAAGTAGCTCGCGCCGAGAAAGACAGCCACTTCGTCCCTGTAAGCGTCCACATTGATGGGAAAGTGGATGCGAAAGCCGGCAAATCCCAGGTTGGGGGGAACCCGGTCTTTGATATCGTTCTTTCCGTACTTGAAGAGATCTGCAGAGAACGGCACAGGCTGGACCGCTGCAGCGTCAACCGTGTAGATGTTGACGGTTCTTACGTAATACAACCCGGGATGGAAGAACTGAAGAGTGAAAGGCAGCTTTTCCTTGAGCCAGACCGCCTGGTCAGGATCGAAGCGGATGTCTCGCCACTCATCATACTTCAATTTCACCAAGAAGTCGGGGACGAGCGCCTGGCGTTCCTGGAAGGGCTTCTTCGCCAAGTCCTGAGCCTTGTTGATCACGTTTTGCAGGCTGAAAGCTTCTTTGGACTCTGCCGCCAGCAGGAGTCCCGGAAGGAGAAGGAGGTTGCAGGCAAGCAGCGTCAGTACCGGAAGGGTGCGGAGGTTCCTCTGCACGCGACGAAGATGAGTCGAATGAGCCATAGAATGAAATCCACTCTTCACGTTGAAAACAAACCCGCATCGAGTTCTGCGAACTCGACAATCAAATCCAGCCAAATGATGAATATTTCAAAAGAAATGACTCGCTGTCAAGGGAAAATGGCAAGGGCTCATTGAGATCTGGCTAAAAAGCCGTAGGTTTTGTTGAATTCAGCGGACAAGGACTTCTTTGAGCATGGAGAGGTTGTCCAGTGCTTTTCCGGCACCCATAGCCACAGTAAAAAGCGGATTTTCCGAAACCGTGATGGGGACCTTTGTTTCCTCCTTCAAGAGCACGTTGAGATTCTTGAGCAGGGAGCCTCCTCCTGTGAGCACGATTCCTTTGTCGAGAATGTCCGCCGACAATTCGGGCGGCATTTGTTCCAGAGCACTCCGGACCGCCTGAAGGATGGTGTTCAACTCCTCGGAAATCATTTCCCGCGCTTCATCGGAGTCGATCGTCAAAATCCTGGGAGTCCCGGTCACCAAATCCCTTCCCTTCACGTCCATGGTTTCCACTTTTTCCCCGGGATAGGCGTTTCCGATGGTCATCTTGATGACCTCTGCCGTGCTCAGCCCGATCAGAAAATTGTAGTTGCGGTTGATGTACTGGACGATGGCCTCATCGATCTTGTCTCCCGCCACTCGAACCGATTTGCTGTAGACAATCCCTCCCAGGGAGATCACCGCGACTTCTGTCGTGCCGCCCCCGATGTCCACCACCATGTTGCCTGTCGGCTCCGTGATCGGCAATCCCGCGCCGATGGCTGCAGCCATGGGTTCTTCAATGAGAAAAACTTCGCTTGCTCCTGCGGACTTGGCGCATTCGTAGATGGCCTTTTTTTCCACAGGAGTGATGCCGATGGGGATAGAGATGATAATGCGGGGTCTGATCAGGGTTCGGCGACGATGGACCTTGCGGATGAACTGCCGGAGCATTTCCTGCGTCACCTCAAAGTCGGCGATCACGCCGTCCTTCATGGGACGCACAGCGTCGATGCGCTCAGGAGTTCTACCGAGCATCATCTTCGCTTCTTTGCCCACAGCCAGGACTTTGTCGAACCCGGTTTCATCTCTTTTCAGAGCGACCACCGAAGGTTCGTTGAGCACGATCCCCTTGCCTTTGACATAGATGAGGGTGTTCGACGTCCCGAGGTCGATTGCAAGGTCGTAGGAAAATCTTCCCCACATGGAACTTAATCCCATGGCCACAAGCCCCTGTCCGTAAAGTTGCTTGCAGCTTACTTACCGAAACTTGTGCGGTTTGGCAAATAGAAAATGGGTGACTGCGGGAAGGAAATGGCACAAACCTTCCCCTGCGCTTTGGCAAGCGCCCGTTGCTCGGCACGGAGAAGCGAGCCTCATCCATCGATCCCCGGCAGAGGAAGAGAAGATCCGAGCTGGCGGAGTCACTAGCAGGCAAGCTTTGGAGGAGGAGTATCCGGGTTTAGGCCAGTTCAAGGGATCGATGCTGAACAGAGTCCTAGGCGGCTTTGTCCATCAACCAGAGTCGCCCGATCTGGCACTCTGGGCACTTTTTCCCCTCCTGGGATAGGGGAAAAGTTTTCCGGCAGATATCGCATCTCACTTCCACTTCCTCAAAACGCTTTTCCAGGTTTTCTTCTGCCATGGCCAACCTCCTTGTGAGAGATGATGAGTAAGAAGACACACCCCTACTGGAGAAAGCCCCTTTAACAAAGGAACGGCAAATCGTCTCTCAAGTCAAGAGAATTCCGGAGACGGTTTTCCCGGGAACGAGCGTCGCTCAGTCTTGCGGTAGCTTAAAATGGGCTACAAGATGTAGGGTGTTCTTTCTATTGACACACACTATCAATTGACTTAATATCCCCCCATCAAAGGCTAGAACAAACCCAAGGGGGATGATGCATGGCCAAAACCGACAAGGTTGTTTCCCTTAAGGCACGGAGAGAAGCGAAGCTGATCGAAGAAAACCTGGAGGAGGGAGTTTTCTATCAGACTCTGATAGAAAACATCCCGGAAGTTCAGGGCAGGGAGGAGATCAGCTACTTCATGGTCGTTTACAGCCTGCCGGCCGAAGATTTTGAAGACTATGATTCAGAGGAGACCGAGGTCTTCACGGTCGTTAAAGACAGGGCTGTGGGGGAGTTCAAATCCTTGGAGGGAAAGCAAGTCGAGCGCTACGAGATCTATGATTTCAACACGGATGACATCCATGTGATGTATCGCATTCCTTACAGGCCTCCTAAGCGCAGACCCCTGCAGGATAACCCCGGGGTTTAGGCGAAGCCGAGCGCCTTTCCATTCCCATCGCGTTTCACCCCTTATCCCCTGATGATATTTTCTCCCCCATTGCTTCCACGGGCTGGTAGAATAAGACTCATCCGGAAAGAACTTTTTCGGATTCGCGCTATCAGCATTGAGCCTTTCGAGAACCTCAAGGCCCTGAGCATGGTCGAGGGGCGCTCAGCGATCAGAAAAAGCCATGAAGATATCGAGCCTCGGGGGGGCAGCGGATCGCTCTGCCCAGGAAGCTGTGGATAAACTGCCGATGTCGGAAAAACAAGAGAAGGATGGGGGCCGAACGCCTCGTTTTTACGAATACCTGCTGCCGGGAGACTGGGTCGTGCTCGCCGGAAGGACCGATGCAGACAACGACTATCTCAGCGTTGTAGCGGCCAAACCAAAGGACTGGTGGTTCCATGTGCGAGGTTCGGCGGGCAGCCATGTGATTTTGAGAGCTAAACCTGATCAGGAACCGGACCGCAAAACCCTGAAAGGAGCTGCCGCCGTTGCCGCTTTTCACAGTAAGGCCAGGAGCGGAGGCACGGTCGCCGTGTCGGTTACGCGGGCACGGTACGTTGCGAAGCGTCCGGGATCGAAACCGGGGACAGTGCAGATCCTCAAAGAGAGCGTCCTCATGGTAAAACCCGCATTGCCTGAGGCTTGCGACAGCTAACTAGATCTTGTTTGGTGTAACACGTAGCTGTCTTGACAGCTGGGCTTTGGTTGCGGCCAAACGTATGCATTGGGAAAAGCCATGATTCGAATCACACAGGACATTGCCATCCGCGAGGAGGAACTGAAGCTGGACTTCATTCGCTCATCAGGCCCGGGAGGCCAGAATGTGAACAAAGTGGCTACCGCGGTCCAATTGCGGTTCGATGCGCTCAGGTCCCCGTCTCTGCCCGGGGATGTCCGGCAACGGCTCGTCCGAATCGCAGGAAAGAGAGTGAGCAAAGAAGGCGTTTTGCTCATTGATGCAAGGCGTTTCAGAACCCAAGAGAGAAATCGGCAGGATGCCGTGGAAAGGCTTGTCCAGTGGGTCCGCAGAGCTGCGGAAAAACCGAAAAAGAGGATCAAGACCAAGCCGACCCTGCGATCGAGAGAGCGGCGACTGGAAGGCAAACACCAGCGAAGCGAAACCAAGCGCCTCCGCAAACCAGTGGCCTGAAGACTCACCGCAGAGAGCGCCAAGAGCGCGGAGAAACGAAGCAGAGGAGGAAGAGCGTATGGACACGGCCGAAAATAGGGTTGACGGTTTTCACTTTCTTCCGCCGGGCCTTGCAGCCTGGATTCGAACGTTCATTCCCAACGAGGAGTTCACGGGCCATATTCCTTGGACGCCTCTGGCCAAGCCCCTGAAAGAGGCCACCATTGCCCTCATCACCAGTGCCGGGATCAGCCTCAAGCGTGATACTCCTTTTGACATGGAACGAGAGAAACAAGAACCGTCCTGGGGGGATCCGACATCCAGGGAGATCCCCAGGGGAACCACGGAAAGAGATATCCAGATCCACCACCTGCACATCAACCCCAAGCCCATCCTTCAGGACCTTAACGTGATCCTGCCTCTCAGCCGCATGGCGGAGTTTGAAAAAAAGGGGATCGTTGGTCGCCTGGCTCCCACGGCCTATTCCTTTTATGGATTCCAATGGGAGAGCAGGGAGTTCTTGAGCCGGGCGATAGAACCCATCTCAAAAAAGATGAGGCAGGAGGGCGTTGACGCCGTGCTTCTGACGCCGGCCTGACCCTTCTGCTGCCGGTCCGTTGGACTGGCTGCAAGATTCCTGGAGGAGGCTCGGTTTTCCACGGTCATCCTCACGCCGACCCACGAATTCCACAGGGCCGTCGGAATTCCACGGCAGGCAGCCATCGAATATCCCTATGGAAGGCCTGTGGGGCAGGCCGGGGATCGGGAGGGCCAGAAGCAGGTACTGCTGGCCGTTCTGGAGGTTCTTGAGAAGGCCC